>ERZ827037.674-NODE-674-length-43245-cov-8.804445_pt1 | contig 43245 bp, 45 predicted proteins | sample MGYA00519924_ERZ827037 | MGnify/ENA primary metagenome ERZ827037 (study PRJEB31778, sample SAMEA3449250) | human gut metagenome | biome: human gut; feature: human-associated habitat; material: faeces | place: United Kingdom | collected 2010/2012 ... | reverse complement strand
TCTGTATCGCCGTACACCTATGCATTGCCGAAAACCTTTGCATTGTCGTGCACCCATGCATCGCCGTAAACCCATGCATTGCCGAAAACCTTTGCATTGTCGGACACACATGCATCGTCGGAAACCCATGCATTGCCGTCTTGTGATATATTTTCCTCTTTCTCCGCGTACCCGCCTAGCTCTCCGGCTTTCACGCTCCCAAATTCAACCAGTGCTTTGATTCTAAATAACTTTTTTCCAAGCGCATTTGTGATAAATTCTGTTGTTAATTCAAATTTTTTCATTTCTCTTCTTCCTTTCTTGGCTTCCATTTTCCTAACATTTGTTCCAATTCTCTTGGTGTTAGCGTTTCAATTCCTAAGTCTTCCGCTTCCTGTATCGTGCCTTTGATTAGCTCGCTCATTTCCCGGCTGTCGTAGGTGTGCGAACCTCGCATGAGCCTGTAAAACACTACCTCTTTGCCTTTTTCTAGCCGCCGTCCTATCGCAACCGTGTGAACGTCCTCTTTTTTATACATGATATCGGTCGGAACATTGGTTTTTAAAACTGCTATGTCCCCTTTTATCAGCTCCGGTTGCCCGTATCTGCCTATCATTAAATTTTTGGCTTCTGCCTTGCTCGTGCCGGCTTTCTCCGCTATTTTGGTGACCAGGACGTGGAAATAGGCGTTTGCCGACAGGCTTCTTTTCTTGCGAAACGGTTTAATTATTACGGACAACTTTTCCAGCTTTTTCAGTTCGTCCACGCCCTTTATAAACCGCTCCGCCTCGTTGATTTCCAAGGTAACTGTTATCTTTTTGCTAAAATAATCCACTGCTAAGTTTTTTATTTTTCCAGTTAAATCCATGCTATTTTAGTCCTAATTCCTTCATGGCTTCAGCGTATTGTTGTTGTGTCGTCTGATACAATGATTTTAAACCTCTTTGACTTGCCCATTCTTTAATCTGGGCTTCCGTCATTCCTTTTTTTTGCATCAGATCATAGAGCCGTTTCGCTTCTTTCTCTGTGACAACCTCATTGCGTTTATATTCGTCTGTATCCGCATCTTTGGAATCGTCCAGAAGAAACAAACTATTTAACGCGTATTTCCTCGCGTAGCTTGATGCCGCTCCGGTAATTTGTGCCGCGTCCATCTTTGGTTTACTCTCTTCTTCTCTGGCATATGCTGTAGTGCAAAAACTGCTCTCGCTTTCTACGTCTTTCAAAACTGCTGTCGCTTTTATGTAAAACCGGTTGCCCAACATAACGATTTCGTCACTAATGGACAGTAGTAAGCCTTCTTCGTCTAACAACGGTTTTACCGCCTCGTAGATGTCCTCTAAGCTCCTATAGTTATATTTGCCAAAGTCGCTGTACTTGCTTTTTGGCACCTTTAACTCTGCCTGAATTCTTTGCAACTTTTTGTGTATGTCTCCCATCTTTTTTTACCTCACAATCACGCTCTTTGAGGTCTCAAGATGTGCCCCCGCGACCTCTTTCCCGGCTTTAATCGCCTTTTTAATCGCTGTCTTGTCCGCCTGTGGCTCTGGAATTCTGATGTATTCCTCTGTCAGGCTGTCTAAGTCGTCAATGGTTACGGACTCGCTGCTCTTGTAAAATACGCTGACTCTTGCCGTCTTGAGCTTTTCGCCGTCAAGAGCATGGGACAGATATTCCTTGCACCTCTGTGCGGCGTTCTCGCAACTTCTGCGGCGTTTCGCAAGCTTTTCTTCCTCCTCTTTGATTGCCTTTGCTTCTGCGGCATAATTTTTCACCGCCAGTGCGATTCCCTCCACCTTTTTGTCTCTCTCGATGTTGAGAGCCTCAAGTTTTTCAAGGTCAATAATTTCTCCTGTCTCCTCGTCTACGCAATCCATAATTGCACTGTCAATCTCGTATAGTGTCATTGCTCTTCTTCCTCCTCATATCTCTCGTATTCGTTGTAGTTTGCCGCACCTCGTTTGATTACTTTGTGTGCTGTTCTACACTCATATTCCGCCTCAAGGCGCTGTGTTTCTAAATATTCTTTTACAAAATCATTCATTCGCTTATTATCCCCGACATGCCGGCCTCTATACATTCATTGCATATATATCCAATTTTGCGATTGTAAAACGCTTCTCCGCCTCGTATTTTTTCTTGACAGATAACACAAACCGGACACTGCGCTAAAAACCACTTTTCCTCCTCATACATTTTTTTGATCTCCTCATTGTATCGGTCTGCCATTTCCTGCCCCCCATGCCTCTTTAATAGCCTTGCTCAGTTCGTTGTAGCCTCTGGCGTATGCCTCTATCTTTTTCATGTTGTCGCTTCTTTCAACGCCCAGTCTAAACAGCTCAAGCAGTCCCTGTGCCACCTCTTTGTCTTTGATATCGACCCTGACTTCCGCCGGAATCACTACTTTCCCTGTCACTTCGTTGTCGTATTTCTTCGCCTGAAATCCGGTTGCATTAATCATCGTATCCATAACCCATCCTCTCTTTCTTTCCTGCTATCCAATCCCCTAATGCTCCACTACATTGTTCCGGGGTATAATTTTTATTATCCTGCTCTAACCGCCCGACTATTTCTCCCAGTGTGGGTAGTTCTGGTACTGTTTCTTTCTGCTCTATCGCCCCCGCCGCTCTTATCATTTCTTGCAGTTTTGGTGGGTACTTGTCTATCTCCTTCTGTGCTTCTAACGCCGCTCTGTAGCTCCTGAGAAAGTTTGACTGTATGACCGTCTGAAAGTCCGCTGAATCTACTACCGCCCAGTCATGGAGCGTCTGCGGCGTTCCTACCGCCTTTTGTAACGTAGGGGGCAGTTTGTTAAACTCCTCTCTGTAACCGTAAATCCCATTACTGCACGCCTTTGCCACTGTTGCCCATGCTTCCTGCTCACTCAGGTAGCTGCTTTCTGCTTTGAGCTTGCTGGCACACTCCAAAATATCTGCTGGTGTTGGTGGGAACTTGCCAGTTGTCATGTACATCTGTGCCGCTACGCTTATTGTCTGATAGTCGTTATTCTTACCTACCAGGCGGTACCACATGTCTAACGCCTGTTCGTTGGGAACAAATCCCGGAGCCGTGTAAACGGTCTTTAGTGCGGCTACGATTTTAGAAAACTCCGAAATCGTCATACATTCCGCCTCCCTCCTGTTCTTTCTGTGCCGCCCAGTGCTGTATATCTCCGTACAGTCGGTCGTTAATGTTCTTCGTGCTGTCGTTACCTGTTTTCAGCTCGAAAAGCCCTAGCCACTCTTTATCTAATGACTGGTCTATAATCTGTTTCATCAGTCCAACATCACCGCCAGATAATTCATGTAACTTTTTGAGTAATGCTTTTAAAGCTCTATCCGTCCGAACTGGTTTTCTAATCTTCTTCCGCATGGAAAGAAATTCCAAGAACTTATTATTTAGTTCCTCGTCGTCAAAGTATCTCGCGGGCGCGCCTTTATCTTTAGTATTATTACTAGTATTATTATTAGTATTATATATATTAGTATTATTGGTGGTCATTTTGACTATACCCCCATGGTCATTTTGACTATACCCTGTGGTCATTTTGTCTATACCCCCATGGTCATTTTGACTATACCCTGTGGTCATTTTGTCTATAGGGGTGTCAGCTTTTTCATGGGCCATGTAGCGGTTAAATTTCACTCCGCTAATCTCCTCTACTCTCTTTTCAACTATTCCTCGGTCTACAAGTTTTTCAATACTTCTTTGTGCAGTACTTTTTGATATACCAAGAAATTCGGAAATATATTTCAATGACCCCTTAAATTCTGATTCACCATCCTGCGAAAAGCCGTAAATAAGGGCATATGTGAGGAGTTCATTTCCCTTTAACTGTAAATCTGATATCATCCAATCTTGGATAACTATATATGCCATGTCTACCTCCTATCTTGACAAATTGCCAAGTCTTTTGTATGATTTACTTGTATGATTTATCGTAAGAGCTTAATGGTATGGCTCTTCCTTTTTTACCTCATGCTCTACACCGTCTTTATCAGTGTAGAATACTTTGTCATACTCTACACCTTGTTGTCGTCCTAAAAGGGTGTAGAGTAGTCTAGCAACATACTCTGGTCTCGGAGGTTCATTCATTTTTGTCACTCCTTTTCATCACAATTTGCGAATCCCATCAATCTATAGGCATTTGCCAGTTTTTCAAGTCTTTCACTTAGCATAAGCATATCGGTTTCACCTTCTTCTATCTTCCGTATTGTGTGGTAAATAACGCTTTCCATTTCTGCCTTGAGGTTGATTTTCCCGCATTCTCTTTCGTACTGGTTCATTTCTTCCGGCGAAACGCTTGTCTCTAAGACCTTAAAAATATCTTCTAGCAGTTCGAGTTTTGGAGAGTTTTTACCAGTTTCATATCTGACTATTGTATTAATGCTAACGCCGGCTTTCTCGGCTAATTCTCCTTGTGTAAGCCCTTGCGCCTTTCTTAATCTTCTTAATTTTTCTGCTAACGCGTTCATCTTTACACCTCGAATCTCTGTTGACGGTTATATTCGTCAATCCTCAACTTTGTGTTTGTTTTTGGCTCCCAGTTGTCTACATAGTCAATAGCTTCCTCGTACCGTTTACGAGGGATGTTGTTCCGGCTGTTAACTTTAAACCGGTCTTGCAAATCCCTGTTACACTCCGCGAATACAACTTTGCTGATGCATGCATACGCTTCTGTGTTCTTGCCGCCTAATGCGTTTAAAACAGCTTTATTGACGTGCTGTCGCAATGTCTGTTGTTGCCCATAGTCAATTACCATATTGCTCTCAAGGTTCTTAATACGGTCTTCGTGGTCTCCGTAGCCTGTGGCGAGTAAGCCTATCTGCTCCGCTATTGTTGCGGGCTTCTGATAACCACCTGTCTTTCTGATGGACGGAAGAACCTCTCCGGCTACCCAGTCAGTAAAGCGTTCTGCACTTTCTTTGCGGCTCTGGAAGATTGTCTTGTAGAGATTAAGCTCGTTCACAAAGTTTGCATTTTGTTTTCTTCCTACGCTGTCGATGACCTCGCTAGTAGCTACCCCATCTCTGTTTAATCTTTTCTTCATGTCACTGATATTTTTAATATCTAATGCGTGACAAACATCCGCCAAGCAGAAATACGGTTCGTCTTTAATTATCTTGGTTCGAATCGCTCCAAACTCAAGGTTTTCAAATGTTGTAATATTATTCATCTAGTCGCCTTCCTTTCTGTCCTTCACATAATCCTATTTTTTAGGATTCTCTTTCCACAAAAATATAGTCCATAGGTATACCGGAAAGCTCACTAATTTTACGAAGTTGCGTGAGGTCTGGTTCTGTTTTTCCGGCTTCCCAGTTTGTGATTGTTGCAAGAGATACGCCGACTTTCTTGGCAAATTCTCTTTGACTTAAATTTGCATTAACTCTACAAGCCGCAATGCAAATTCTAGGAATCTGTAACATCATTTCGTTTCGCCCCTTTCGTTTGTTTGTGATTTAATTATAATCCTAAAATATAGGATTGTCAAGCATAAATTTAATTTTTTAGGATTTTTATTGAATTTTTTAGGATTATATGTTATTATAATGATGCAACCAATTAAGCAAAAGATAGGAGGAAGACAATGACAGAGGAGGAACAAAAGAAAATTTTTGCCAATAACTTAAATCATTATATTAATGCTAGTGGGAAGCAACAAAAAGAAGTGGCACGTGAACTTGGATTTGCTCAGACAACTTTTAATACTTGGTGTGTGGGAAAAATAATGCCAAGATCAGGAAAGATTCAAGCTATTGCGGATTACTTCGGAATCTTGAAAAGTGATTTAACAGAACAAAAGAAATACGATGATTTAGGTGGCGAATTCATGGACGTTTGCGTCAAGATAAATTTAAGTGATGAACGTTTTCAAAAAATCGTAATAGATTACTATGATTTATCTAAAGAGAAAAAAGAAGCATTTTGCAATTTTTACGAAAAGTTTATACTCCGCGACTAAGATTAAGAAAAGGGAAAATTAATTTCCCTTTTCTTGCTTTTCTAAAGACTTTACGCAGTCGAGCATAATCTTCAAAAGTCGTTCTTGTTGAACGTTATTTAATCGTTCAATTATTTCTTTCTTGTATTCCTCTGCCATTTTTACTCCTTTCTGACACGTACTTTTAACCCGCTTTAAAGCTATGTTTTATAGTGGTTTTTTATTATATCATAATATTATGGCTCTGTTAGACCAAATATGCGGAATTTTTTATTGATATATTTAAATGCTTATTATATAATTTATTTGTAACAAACCATTTTGCTAATATTTGCAACATGGTAATAATAAAGAAAAGGAGCAGAAAATATGAGCAAAGAAAAAACGAAAGTTTGCAAGCATTGCAAAGAAGAAATTGACGCAAAAGCTAAAGTGTGTCCTCATTGCCGGAAGAAACAGGGCGGCAAGTTGAAATGGGTAATTATCATTATCATCGTTCTGGCTGTTTTAGGCATGGCAATGGGTGGTGGTGACGATGACAGTTCTTCCACTGATTCTCAGACAAAGAGTACCACCGCAACAACAGCAGCCAAGAAAGAAACTGCTAAAAAGGAAGAAGAAAAAGAGAAAGACAGTGTAAAGGTTGGCGAATCTTTTGAGAATGACGGTTTAAAAGTAACTGCTAAAAAGGCTGAATTTGGATATGATGCCGGAGAGTATTTCACTCCAAAAGATGGATGCGAATATGTAGCTGTAGACTTTACCTGTGAAAATATTGCAGAAAAAGGCGACAAGTATGTATCTGTATCTGATTGCGAATGCTATGCAGATAATTCAGCTTGCGAACAGCAATACATAGGAAACAGTGATTTTGTTAACACTAATTTGTCTCCAGGAAAGAATGTGAGCTTTACAGCATATTACGAAGTGCCAAAAGATGCAAAGAAAGTGATTTTAGAGTATAGTGCTTCGTTCTGGACAGACAAGAAGATAACTATTAATTTAAAATAATTAGTCCACTAATAGGACAACTAATAAAAGGGAAGAATTGATTCTTCCTTCTTTTCTTTTTTCTTCTTTATTTGCTTATTGTTTTCGACTGGTTACGCCCAGCCGTTTACGAACGCTTCCATTTCCGGGGATACTCTTTTATAACCATATTTCTTCATGTGTTCCACTAAGATTTCTACTGGTAACTCCTGCATATCGTGAAGTGCTGCCGGTGAATATCCTTCAATGAATTTGACTGTACTACCATACGCAGATTTAATAAATATATTTAATTCTTCGTTCTGATATATCTGTCCGCGTTCAAATTTCATTTCTTTTACTTCCTTTGCTTCCTTTGCTTCCTTCCATGCTAATTTTAATCCTTCGGAGATGCAAAGACCTGCTGTCTTAACTAACTCCCACGCTCTTTTCATGATTTTTGATAAATTGTATTTTTTCATTTCTTTGTATCTCCTCTCTTGATTTAATTCGATTATACACGATAATGTCTATTATGTCAAGAGAAAAATACACGAAAATATATTATTTTTTTCTTGATATTTCTTTCAAAATAATGTACTATATATTTATAACGATTAAAGGAGGTTTTTAAATGGAAACACGAGCAAGAAAAAGAAGTAACATATATAAAGGTAGTATCTCATATAGTAATTTATGGGACACGCTAGAACGCAGAGGGTTGAAGCGTTCTAACCTATTAGATAAGGAAAGTTTTAATCTTTCCCCGGCGCTGGTCAATAAGTTACGGCACGACAGAAACGTGAACATAGATACAATTATGTATTTGTGCGAGAAATTAGACTGTCAGGTGTGCGACATCGTGGAATATAAAAAATAATACGTTTTCGTGTATTTTTATCTTGGCGCAATAGACATTATCGTATATAATCGAATTAAATCAAGAGAGGAGATACAAAGAAATGAAAAATTTTGGAGAAAAGTTAAGGGAACTAAGAGAAGAACGTAACTTATCCCAAAAAGAACTCGGCGACAAAATGGGAGGAATAACACAGCAGACCATAGCACAGTACGAAAAGAAAGAGACCGTTCCGAAATTTGAAACTGTCTCAAAAATCGCTAATGCACTAGAAATTAATCCAAATATTTTTTATTCTGATTTTTCACAATCTGTGGCGGATGATTCGGAAGAAATCGGAGAAAGAATAAAGGAATTGCGAAAAAGCAAAAAGGTAAGTCAAAAAGAACTCGCTCAAAAAACCGGACTATCCATTGGCTCTATACAGGGGTATGAGCAGGGGCGATATAATCCGAAATTGGAGGCGATTGTAAAAATCGCAGGTGCTCTAGGTGTCGATTTAAAAGTTTTTTATGACGATTTATTAAAAGAAAATATAGAATTAAAAAGATATGAAAACATAGCGTTGGTGAACGAATTTGAAAACGCTTGTTTTTGCTTGGTTAACTTTCCGGATAGTGAAGAAATAACCAAGAAATACGAAAGTCTCAGAAAAAAGCTAATAGACAGGCTTAGTTGTATGTAGACAGCAGCGCCCGCCCCGGAGGTACGAAGGCAGGAAGGAAAATAAATGAAAAGAGCCGCTTTGTACGTGCGAGTAAGCACGCAAGAGCAGAAGAACAGTGGATTGTCCGTTGATTCGCAGATAGATGCGCTTGAAAAATATTGCGAGGAACAAGGTTATACGGTTGCCGGTATTTATAACGATGCCGGCATATCTGCACGTAAAAAATACACAAAACGCCCTGCTCTTTTGCAGTTACTTGAGGATTGCAAGAAACACGAGATTGATATAATACTCTTCACACGCCTTGACAGGTGGTTTAGAGCCGTTGCAGGATACTACGAGGTACAAAATGTCCTTGACGCGTGTAAAGTGCCTTGGCGGGCTATCTGGGAGGATTATGAGACGGAGACAAGTCAGGGAATATTTAAAGTAAATATTATGCTGTCCGTAGCGCAAGCGGAGGCAGACAGGGACAGCGAGAAAATACGCTCTGTCATGGAGTTTAAGAGGCAAAACAAAGAGTATATAGGCGGAAAAGTGCCTGTGGGGTATCGTGTAGAGGGAAAAACCATTGTAAAAGACGAAAAGACGCGAGGAATAATTGAGGATATGTTTGAGCACTATTTCCAGACATTCTCAAAAGCAGGAACCGCCGACTATATTTTAAGTAAATACCCTGATTTTGTAAGAACCAGAACGAGGTTGGTTAAGATTATGTCTAGCCCAGCTTATCGCGGCGAAATGTATGGAGTAAAAAACTACTGTGAGCCGTACATCACAGAGGAGCAAGCGCAAAAAATCAACGAAGTATCCAGCCAAAAAACTTGGACAGATTGCAGGAGGCGTATTTACATTTTCTCCGGCTTGATGAAATGCCCGATTTGCGGTTGCAGGCTTTCCGGGTGTGCAATAGGCAAAAAAGGAAAAAAGTACAAAGTATATCACTGCCCCCACTCTGTCGCACAAAAGCACAAGACCTACACGCGATCAGAAAAAAAATTAGAAACATATATGCTTAATCACATCGAAGAAAAAATACAGTTAGATGTATTAAGGGCAGAAGGTCGTGTGAAGGCAACCGGAAACGATGCGGAAAAGAGAAAGAAAAAATTATCCAGCGAGTTGGGAAGAATCAACAAGATGTTTGAGAAAGGCAGGATAACAGAAGAATACTATGACGAAAGATATGAGGCTATATCAAAGGAATTAAAAGAACTATCCCAGACCGCCGCAACGGAAGAACTAGAAACTAAGAAAAAAATACAAAGCAGATTTCCTGACGGTTGGAAAGATATGTATATGCAGTTAGGCGAACAAGACAAGCAAGTGTTTTGGAAAAGCATTGTAAAAGAAATAAAAATATCCCCCGACACTTACGTGGAGGATATTATATTTTTTTAGTTTTTGTTATACAGTAACTAGCCGAAACCACCAGGTAGCATAGGTAGAAAATTTATACCCTTTTCTGTAGTCAAACTTTTCTACCGCTTTGATCAGTCCAAGATTGCCTTCCTGAATCAAATCAAGAAACTGCATCCCCCTGCCGGAATACCGCTTGGCAATACTTACCGTAAGTCGAAGATTGGCTTCGGAAAGCTTCTTTTTTGCCTCCTCATCTCCCTCCTCCATACGTTTTGCCAGCTCTATCTCTTCTTCAGAACTTAATAATGGAATCCTGCCTATTTCTTTTAAATACATACGAACAGGATCTTCGGCATTACCTCTTTCTGTAAATGAGTTCTCCGATTCTTCTGCTGTTTTTTCATAGCCTTTTTCAATTTCTGCAGTTACCTGTACACTTCCAATCCTATCTGGCTTTTGAAAAACATCCATATCGTTTAAAGAATCGATTTCTCCCACATCATCTTCTATATCATCCGCATTAATATCGGGCATAGTCAGTACATCGATTTTTTGCTCTTCCAGATAAGCAATAATACGCTCAAGCTGTGCCTGCGTCAGAGGACTGTTCTGAAAGACATCTCTTATCTCCTGAAGTTCTACCACATTCTTCTGCTTCTTTGCTCTCTCAAGCAGACAATTCATCTGGCTGCCAAAAATCTGTTCTTTCCTGCCCAAAATACACCCTCCAAATCTTACATACTCCAGGAGTCTGCTTTTTTGATTATACAAGATATAGCAAATCCCAGCGTACATTATTCCTGCTCTTAGTTTTACCAGCTTTATACTCGGTTTATACTAAATTTCTGCATTTTATTTTTCAGGGATAAAAGTTCCTGCCAGCGCATAATATCACTGGTATGAACCATCTCATCCTCAATGCTTGCAAGTTTCACTTTGCGCACTACATCTGAAAGCGCTTTATCTTCATCTTCGGAGGAAAGTCCGTATTTTAAATGTGTATTAAAGATTGCCGCAATTTCTTTTTGTTCTTCTGCATCGGTAAATCGACTTAAAATTGCTGCCGGATTTATTTTCTCTTCTTTATCTAATTGTTCAAAAAGCATAATCGCCACCGAATGGTACAGCGGCTCAATGAAGTCATCTGCCCCGATATACGGCCGGATATATTGATACATATCAGGATGTTCCACAAGCCAGGTAAGAAGAAGTCTCTGTGGCTGGTTTTTCGTATTTTTTTTCTTTTTCTGCCGCCGCTCTTCTGTTTCCGGTGCCGTCTTATACTGCTCATTCACCTGCTCATACTGATAGCCTAATCCATAACGATTCACAAGATTTTCAAGGTCATTCTTCCTTATCATAAAACGGTTAGCCGCTGATGTAAGATAGGTCTGCCGTTCTAACGGTTCCTCAATCTGTGCTAACTTTTTCGCCACTTCATGAAGAAACTCTGTCCGGCTTTCCGGGTCCTGCTGATTATACTGTCCATAAAGGACAAGCAACTCAAACATTCTTCCAGATTCTGCTTCATCAATCCTCTTCTGGTAGCTTTCTGCTCCCTCTGCCTTAATCAGCTCGTCCGGATCTTTATATGGCTTCATGGATAACACCCGGCCCCTCAGACCATTCTGCCGCAAAATTGGCAGGGCCCGAAGTGCCGCCTTTATTCCAGCTCCGTCACTGTCAAACGACAAAATAACTTCATTCGTGTACCGCTTTAAAAGCATCGCCTGATTCGGTGTAAATGCCGTTCCTAGCGGAGCAACTGTATTGGTAAATCCTGCCTGATGCAACGAGATGACATCCATATAGCCTTCACACAAAATAATCGCATTACTTCGCGATCTCTTTGCATAATTTAATCCATATAAATTTCTTCCCTTATCAAACAAAATAGTCTCTCTGGAATTTAGATACTTTGGTTCTCCATCTCCCATCACACGGCCGCCAAAACCGATTACTCTCTGGTTCATATCCATAATCGGGAAAATAACACGGTTAAAAAACTTATCATAATTTCCCTTTACTGTATCAATATTTACAAGAGAGGATTCCTTCATCTGGTAATCCGTAAATCCCTTTGACCTTAAATACTGATATAAATCATCCCGGTAAATGTCTGCATATCCAAGTCCGAAATGATTAATCGTCTCATCACTCAGCCCACGATTCTTAAGATAAGAAAGCGCCTGTGTTCCTCTCTTACTCTTTAAAAGATAATGGAAATATACTGCCGCTTCCTTATTCATATCTCTAAGTGTCACTCTGGCATCCGCCTGCTGTCTTTCCTCTGCCGTCTGTTCCCTTTCTGGAAGTTCTACTCCGGCCCTCTGTGCCAGATTTTGCAATGCCTCCACAAAGGAGAGCCGGTTATATTCCATAAGAAATGTATAGACATTTCCGCCCTGTCCGCAGCCAAAGCAATAATACATTTGCTTGTCCCGGCTGACAGAAAATGACGGGCTCTTTTCATTGTGGAACGGGCAAAGCCCTACATAGTTCGAACCTCGCTTTTTTAACGAAACATAAGAGGAAATCACATCGACTATATCATTTTTTTCTCTGACCTCATCAATCAGTTCTTCTTCATATCTCATCTTTTTCCTCTTTATCTAAAACAATTTTGTTCCTGTTAGTTACATTATATGTTGACAATTCAAAATTATTATACAATTTTGTAACTATTCAGAACGAATTCGCATGTTTATCGAAAATCTGCAGGATTCTGAATAGTTCAAGAATGCCCCGGTATTCTTGCTGCGAGATGCGCGTCATGCAATGCATGACATACTTATTCTGTCATTCTACACGTTTTTGAATAGATACAAATTTATTTTGAAAAGTCTACACAATTCCAAATAATTGTGAGCCTACTTATCCTGATTCAAAACCGCAATTGCATCAAGAGATACTTTCATAAGCTCTCTTACTTCTTCCTCCGTAATTCCCATACGTTCTGCGATTTCCGACGGTTTTGCCTCTCTTTCATACTCTTTTGCAAATGCCGTCGCAATATCATTCATTTCATTCACACGGTTTGCCATCTTTACTGCGGAACGAGTGGAAGAATTATATTCTTCTAATGTCTCCTCTAAATGTTTGCGAATCATTTTCTCAGAAAATGTATGGAAATCTTTATCGATATCCGGCTCAAATTCATTCACAGCAACCATCAGCCCAATATTGCTCTCCTGAATTAAGTCACTTAAGAGAAGTCCCCTTCCCTCGTATTCTTTGGCAATCTCTACTGCGCGGGAAAGATTCGCTTCAATCAGCAGGTTTCTTGCCGTATCATCACCGCTGACAAGCTTTCTTGCAATTACTCTTTCCTGTTCCCCAGATAATGAATTCGCTTTTTCCATCTCTTTTAAGTAAAAAGCTACAATCTCTGCATCCATCGGATCTTCTTTATTCGGAATCTCCTCGTCCCCGATTTCTTCCTCAAATCTTTGCACACGATTCGTAATATAAATGTGGTGGGATTCAAAATAATTACATATAAAATCAAGCTGTTTTTCCTCTAACTTCATGTCAGAAAAATAAGAATTGATTTCTTCCATAGATAACTGATTGCCGTTTGTCTCTCCAAGACGTTCTAATTCCTGAATTGCCTGTAAAAATTCTGTCTGACCTGCCATGACTTTACTCCTCCTCTTTTGCGGTCTTTTTTTGTTTTTTCTTTTCCTGTGATTTCTCATCCGCTGGAAATACGATATGAAGCTGTCTTCTCGCCTCATCTAAAACTTTCATGGTCTCTAAAGTAATCTCTCGTGATTTCTCCCATCCCATGCCCGTTTTTATCATTTTAATAAATTCCTGTGTCTCATAATTTAAAATATTATCAGACTGTTCAAAATGAATGGACTGTACCACTCCTTTTCTCACGATGCGTAAATCTTTGATATTCTCAATTTCCTGCACAAGCATGGAAGCATCTTCTCCCTGAATCTGACTTGGCATCGCTGAATCTGTAATCTTAGAATAAATGGCCTCTCCAATCATATCCGGATATTCCATAAGAATTGTTCCTGCCCCATCCACACCATTGGAAAGCTTGATTCCTGATGCCTTGATGGAAACTGGTGCACCGAAAAGCCGAATCATGCAGGCCACCACATACACACCGATATCCATTAATGCTCCATTTGATAATTCCGGTTTAAATGCATTCTCAATAATTCCTCTCTTATAATTATCATAACGGGAAGAATACTGACAATACTGTAAGATTGCTCTTCGAATCTTACCAAGCGATTCCATATACGGAAGCATCTTCTCAAAGCTTGGCGCATAAATAGAACGCATTCCCTCTAAAAGTATCAGATTCTGCTTCTCAGCTTCCGAAAACATTTCCTCCGCTTCTTTTAAATTCGAAGCCATCGGTTTCTCACACAAAACATGCTTGCCTGCTTTTAGCAATGTCATAACCTGGTCGTGATGACAGCAGTTCGGGCTTGCCACATAAACCGCATCAATACAGTCACTGTTTGCAAATGCCTCTAAATCATCAAAATATTGCAGCCTGCCTTTCTGAAAACCAAACTCTCTCGCTCTCTCTAATGTTCTTGAATACACCGCTGTAAGTTCAAAATCTTTTCCATAGCGGTTTGCCTGCCAGAACTTCTGTGCAATCTTCCCTGTTCCAATCATTCCAAATCGAATCATTTTTGTTTCCTTTCCTTCTCCTCCTGTCCGTCCTTTTAAACGGTCATACCAGGTAAGATTATCCGGGTTCTCTCCCTGTTTTCTAAGATATTCTTCTAACAACTTCACATCTTTTATGATATGATCTGCTCCGGCTTTTGATAATTCTTCCTCTGACCCGTAACCGTAAAGTACACCGACAGATTCTAAGCCACAAAGCTTTGCCCCCTCAATATCATGCTTTCTGTCCCCAATCATGATGGCATCTTGGGGCTTAATCTCACAGGTCTCTAATATGTAACCAATGACTTCTGCCTTTCTTTTTCGTGTGCCGTCTAATTCGCTTCCCCCGACAAAGGAAAAATAATCGCTAAGGCCAAAATGTTCTAATATCTGCTTTGCAAATACAGCTGGCTTTGAAGTAGCTACAATTAATGTAAATCCCGCTTCTACAAGCCGACTTAACATTTCTGGAATTCCCGGATATACCTCATTCTCAAAGATTCCCTTTGGTGCAAAATACTCTCTGTAATATTCCACTGCCTTCCCGGCATCTTCTTTAGAAAGTCCATAAAACTCCTGAAAAGAATCATCAAGCGGCGGCCCTATAAATGGAATCAGATCTTTTAAGTACTTTACATGAATCCCGAACTTTTCCAGAGCATACTGAACGGAGGAGGTAATGCCCACCATCGGATCGGTCAATGTCCCATCCAGATCAAATAAAAGATATTGCTTCAATATATTCCCTCTCCCTTCTTCATTATTACCTGTCTCTAATTATAAAAGAAAACCGCATAAAACACAAACATATTTTTACACCATGATTGACAATACAACCTTTATAAAATATAATAATACAAATATATTTTTTTTAAAAGGAGATGATGTTTTGGACCCCAGTTCCATACGCCAAATTGTGATTCTGTTAATATTGTTACTGCTTTCTGCTTTCTTTTCTTCCGCAGAGACAGCCCTTACTACGGTAAATAAACACCGGATGCGTGCCCTTGCAAATCAGGGCAATAAAAAAGCCGCCAGAGTGCTTGCTCTGATAGAGAAGCCAGAAAAGATGTTAAGTGCCATATTAATCGGTAACAACATTGTAAACCTTTCGGCTTCTTCTCTGACCACCACATTGGCAATGAGCCTTGCATCACAGGCAGGTCTTGGAAAGAACACCAGCACTTTTGTTGGTCTTGCAACAGGTATTCTTACTCTTCTTATCTTAATTTTTGGTGAGATTACCCCAAAAACAATCGCTACTATGAAGAACGAGAGCATGGCTCTTCTGTATTCTGGAATAATTTATACGATTACAACCGTACTTACTCCTGTCATCTATGTAGTGAATCTTTTCAGTGGTCTTTTATGCCGTTTATTCGGGATTAAACCAGGAAGCGGACAGGCTATAACAGAATTAGAGCTTCGAACGATTGTTGATGTCAGTCAGGAGAGCGGCGTAATCGAAAAAGAAGAAAAAGAGCTTATAAATAATGTATTCGATTTCGGTGATTCTGTCGCAAAGGACATTATGCTTCCACGTATTGATGTCTCTTTTGCTTCCGTTGATATGTCCTATGATGAGCTGGTCGAGATTTTCTTAGAAGAACAGTACTCAAGACTCCCTGTTTACGAGGAGAGTAAGGACAATGTTATCGGGATTCTTAATTTAAAGGATTTATTCTTTTACCGGGAGACACACCGCAATGAAGCATTTGACATATACAAGGTACTGAGAGAACCATTTTTTACTTATGAATATCAGAAAACCTCCACTTTAATGGAGGAGATGCGCAATAACTCTATCAGTTTTGCCATCGTTCTTGACGAGTACGGTTCTACCGCAGGACTTGTTACTTTAGAGGATCTTATTGAAGAGATCGTCGGTGATATCAAAGATGAATTTGACGAGTCCGAAACAGATGCGATTCGTTGTATCGGCACCGATGAATATGAGATAGAGGGAAGCACCAAGCTTGACGATCTAAATGATGTCCTTGGTACAGAAATTGAATCCGAAGACTATGATTCAATCGGCGGACATATGATTGAGCTTCTCGACCATCTTCCAAAAGAAGGTGAAACAGTAAAGGAAGGCAATTACCTCTATTCGATAAAAAAAATGGATAAAAACCGGGTGGAAATTGTTTATTTAAAGATTGAACGGCACACTTCTGAAGCGGAGCCAGCAGAGATGTAAGCTATTTGCCACCTCTAGATCCGGATAATTTCCAGAGGGATTTATTCGGATCTTCTTTTTATAAGGGTTCAAGCTAATTATTTTAATTATTACATTTTCTATAGAAAATAAGATAAGAAAGGACAACAACTATGATTACGGACAAACAAAGACAGCGTGATTATGAGTATGAGGCGGATTACCAGTCCAAAAGCCGCTACACAACAGAACAGTGGACAAATATTTTAAATTCCGGCCAGCTTGACGAAAAAAATATCTCCCTGCTCAAACAGATTTATTCTTCCTTTAACCATGCTGCAACACTTCTTCAGCTTTCTTTTGAGAGCGGACGCACACAGGAAGACATTTTATCGCAGTTAAATTCTGCTGGTCAGCTTCTTGGCGAGGCAAACAGCATGAACCCGGAAGTTGATTACGAGGGTAATGAATACTGGTGGTATCTTTTCTTCTGGGGAAAAAATACCGATGCAAAAACACTCGAATTAAAAATGCATCCAGAACTGACAGAAGCAATCGGTACATTATATCCTGAATTAGAAGAATCCTATTATGCTTTTATGAGTGATGTGGAACGAAGCCTCCAGACTCGTTACAGCCAGGAAGATGCCGTATGGATTGCCGCCGCTGTCCTTCTTTACGAAAAATATTACTGCAACCCGGGAATCAGTTCTGATGATATTCTCCTAATGCAATATGAGGTGCAGACCCGCTCCCAGAAAGTATATGGGCAGGATGTTAATGCTAACACCATCACACAGATCTGTAACGCTGATGAGCGTGGTCACCGTTTTAATTATTTAAGAGATATTTACAAATATTATCGTGTATCTTTTCCTGGGGAATTTGAGGGAGAACGAGAGCGCCCAGACCCGGAAGAAGTGGATTATGATGCATATGTCTACTCTATTCTCGGTTACATGAAGCTTTCTAAACTTACCGACTTTATTGAGCATGAGTATGCGCACCTTGTCGATGAATCTTATGTGGAACTTACAAATGCCAATGGATTCGTCCGCATGGCAGCCTATTTATCAAGACAGGGCGGCACTCCATTTTCTCTGGATGATACTTCCGATAAGGCACTTTCCCTCCGTGCCGATGGCGAAGATGCTTCCGAAACATTCCACAAAATAAGTGAGGCACTTTTAAAAGAATATCCGAACTTTACTTATGCCGCAAAAGGAGACTGGTATGTCCCAGAATCCAGCACTGTTACCGACGTTCTTCAGGACATTTTGTATATCCCGTCCTATGCCGGACATAACGCTTTCATCGGTATCCGCACCGTATTAGATGAGGATAAATTAAATATCGAAGTTTCTCTGAACCTTCCTTGCGTTTCTGACGAGGAAGTCATGCTCGATATTCACGACAAATGCAATATGCTCACCCTGATGACGGCAGCACCATTTCAGGTGACTCTCGTGCCTTCTGAAAGTTCTGACTTATCTCCATCCGGTGATAAAATAAAGGCATTTGTCCTCTATCATTATGATGACTTTAAAACAATGTCAGAAGAAGATATTGTAGGACTGTTTTCTACTTCTTTAGAAATCTTTGCCTCCTATTATACAGATATTTGCCAGAACTATTATCCTGCGATAGAAGATGACGGAAACGTTGAAATTGGAACTGAAACTGGAGATAGCAGTGAAACAGGAACTGACTCTGTCACCGATCCTCTGGCGGCAGCACTCGGCTCTAAATTAACTTACCGTCCTGCTGCTGATGTACAAGGCCCACAGATTATTTATAAAGAAGGCGGCACACCAGCGTCCACTGATTTTATCACAAAAGCCATTCAAGGTTATGGAACAACACCAGCCTCTGATGAGAGAACTTATGAAAATGAAACAGCTTCAAACATCTCTGCAGACAGCACCTCTGCTGGCGATGAAGAATTTTCTTCTTTTGTAAATAAAGCCGCTTTAGAGGGGGATGACGAAGAAATCCCAGCAAGAAAAACCGGAAACTATTCTGGCAGAAACACTTCTATTACCGGAGCAGGTTCTTCTGCTGGCAGTAACCGAACTTCCGACTCTAGTTCGATAAATACAGCCTCTGCTGGCTTCTCCGGCAATAGCTCTTTTGCTTCTGATGCTACCTCTTCAGCCGCAGCGGTCGGGGCTGCCACAGGAGCAGGCAGCGGCACTCCTGTTACAGCAAATGTTTCCATTACCCCGGATTCCGTATGGCCTTATCCTGACAATGCCATCGCTTCCACCCATCCAGACCGTAAAGAGCAGAACTTCCGCCTCTATCCAAAAAACACCCTGATCAAAGGTCCGGTAAAGACAGGAAAGTTCCATCAGGCAATTATGACTGCTGTCGGTATTATTGAGGGTAAGGACTCCAATATGATGAATATTGAACCCGTACCTGATGTATTAGAGCATTACCAGCAGTATGTTGATGAAGGACGAATCCTTCATATCTCTTACCCTGACATCAACAGTGACGGCTACGACGGTTTTATCGAGAGAAAACGCGGTCCATTCATCGAGGATGGCATTTTCAAACAATTTGCCAATAAATGCGCCGACGGGCGCTATGTTGTTATGATGGAAGAAGTCGATTTAAACTGGATGCACCTTTTCAGAGAAACTGCCGTTCTTTTACGCGAGAACCGCCGCGAAGGCACCAGTAGCGAAACAGCCATAACGCTTCCTTTTTCTAAAGAAAAGTTTCGGCTGCCTTCGAACCTTTACATCGTTGCTACCTGCGATTCCATCGTCTGTGAAGACACTATTTTAGGAGCAATTGACCACGATTTCTTCATCCGTCCCGTATCTCCAGAACCGGAAATCCTACATGGTATGCGCGTAGAAGGGATCTCCCTGCAGCGTCTTATGACAACCATCAATATGCGTCTCTCCTACTTTTTAGGTGCAGACTACCAGCTTGGCGAGGGATTCTTCCTGCAATCCCCTGACAAAGACAGCTTTATCTCTCTTTGCCGGGTATTTAGAGAACAGCTTGTCCCACTCCTTGAAAAATGGTTTGACGGCGATATCGAACGTATCCGCTATGTCTTAGGCGATAATGGAAAATCCCGTCCGGATACGATTTTCTTTCAGGAAATTCCATTCAGAGACGGACTGTTCAAAGGAGAATTGCCGGATTCCTTTGATAAGGAGAGACGGATTTATCGCTGTAATGAAGATGCTTTTTACAATCCGAAGAGTTATATCGACATCTATGATTAAATCCTGATTTGCCGCAGGCAAGGAAGACGCTCACAGCAAATAAAAGAACCTATATTTGTGACTTTAGTCGCTGCGGTTTGAATACTCGCTTATACACGCTCGTATCCAAACCTTGCTCCGAGGCCACAAATATAGGTTCTTTTATTTACTGTGAGCTGTCTTTGGCTGCTGAAGTAAAGTCAGAATTTATGTTTTAAAGGAGATTGGGGGAGCCTCCAATAGATTGTGGCTTCTCAAAGTAATTGATAAGTTATTTTAAGGGTCAATTTCCTTGAAAAGTAATCTTTCAGAATTTCTTTTTTTCCTGTCCCCATCCCCAAATCTTTTTCAACTGATTTGTAGAATCTGGAGTAAACAGCCGCCATAAAAGTTTTGTGCTGGATTTCTCAGAAAAAATTGAAAAAGAAGTGGCTATTCTAAGCTTGAATTTTGCGACTTTGCGCTGTGGAATTCTGACTGTAACCTTGCGAGCTCGTTTTCGATGCCTTAGCAGGTCGAAAGAAGCTCCAGTGGAGGTTCCTTCGAGCCAAGGTTGTCCTATCAGGCAGAATGGAACGTTTAGCGCAACGGAACAAAATCAAGCTTAGAATATCCACTTCTTTTTGAAGTTATCTAGGAAAATCCGGCACAAGATATCTTCTATAGCGGCGTCTCCTTTGCTACGCAAATTGCAAAAACCCCGAAAGATTATTTATCTTTCGGGGTTCGTCTTTTTTATGTACTTAATTAAAAAATTCTACGAATTGTCACGATAGAACGATATGCAGCACCTTTCGTAATCTTGATACCATCTCTTGGATTACTAGCATGGATTACTCTGTTATTGCCCATATAAATTGCTACATGACCGCTGTAACAAATAATGTCACCAGGTTTTGCTTTGCTTAAGCTACTTACTCTTCTTCCAACGTTTCTCTGTGCATAAGAAGAATGAGGAAGTGACTTACCAAAATGTCTATATACACTCATAACAAATCCTGAGCAGTCAGCTCCATGAGTAAGGCTTGTTCCACCCCATCTGTAAGGATTTCCAAGGAATCTCTTCGCATAGTTTACAACACTCTGACCTTTGCTCATTGTAGTTGCAGAAGCGGTTGCTCCATTAGCGATTGTGATATATTTACCCTGTGTATAACCAACCTTACCTTTTACTTTTACCGCAACCCACTTAGAGTTGTTAGAAAGGAGTGTTACTTTTGCTCCTCTTTTTAAAGTAGTAATCTTCTTTGCTTTCGTACTCTTTCTTGTACGGATGTTTAAGATACTAGAGTTTACTTTACCTTTTGTTACTAATTTTGCAGCCTCTACCTGTGCTACATTATTTACCCCTGACACAGGAGCTATATTAAAAAGAAAGACTGCGGTAAGTAAACCGGCTGCCACACGTTTCATTCTATTCAGCATATTTCATTCCTCCACAAATTCATAATCGAACATTTATCTAACTGAGGCTCATTATAACTGTTGAATGTGTCTAAAATGTGACTTTTGCAATATTTTTTAATAAAACCGTAATATCCAACAATAAAACGATAAGATTTTTTCTAAAATATAAGCATATTTTTGCTTATCTGTAAACAAATCATGACCTTTCAGCCACAATTAAAACACTATTTACTCTGGGAAAGCAGTTTTTGTTTTAACTCATCTTCAAGTTCTACCAGCTTGCCCTCGGCTTCTCTTCTCTTTTCCCGGCCTTCCTGCTGAATCTTCATCACTTCATCAATCGTGCTCATAAGGCTCTCATTTGTTGCCACGAGAGTTTCCATATCAATAATTCCCCTCTCGCTTTCCTTTGCAGTTTCAATAGTTGCTGTTTTTAACTTCTCTGCATTTTTCTTAAGAAGGTCATTCGTAAGATCCGTAACCTTTCTCTGCGCTTCTGCCGCTTCTCTGGAATGTTCTACACCGAGTGCGATAATCATCTGGCTCTTCCATAAAGGAATCGTATTTACAAGAGTAGACTGAATCTTCTCAGACATTGTAATGTCACTAGCCTGTACCATACGAATCTGTGGAGCCATCTGTAAAGATACCATTCTTGTAAGCTCCAAATCATGAATCTTCTTTTCAAAACGATTACAAAGTGCCTCTCTGTCATTAACTTCCTGCGCATCTTCCTGGCTTCCCGTTTCCTGCGCTTTTTTTCGAAGTGCCGGAAGAACCTCATTGGTTTCTTTCTCAAGCTTTTTCTTTCCCGCAAGAATGTACATTGTAAGCTCACGGAAATATACTTTATTTAAATCATAAAGCTGATCAAGCATAGCGCTATCCTTTAAAAGCTGTACCTGATGTCCCTCTAACTTCTCACAGATCTGGTCGATGCTTCCCTCCGCTTTACTATAGCGGAGTTTCAATGTCTGCGCTTTTGATGCCTTTTTCTTAAAGAAACCGACAATACCTTTTTCTTCTTCCTCATCAAATCCTTTCAGTTCCACGACAACCCCATTTAACAGATCACCGATTTCTCCCAAATCTTTAGAACGTACTTTTTCCAGTGTTCCTTCTGAAAAATCAGACATCTTTTTCTGTGTTCCCGCACCATACTGTAAAATGGATGTGGAATCTTCTAGCTGAATCTGTTCTACAAACGCATCCACCTGTTTCTTTTCTTCTTCTGTCAAATACTGTTCTTCTTCATAAACTTTCGGCTCTGCTTTTTTCTCCTCTGCTGGAAGTTCCGGTGCCGCTTCTGGTGTCAAAGTAAGGGATGGGCCTTCTTTTAATAATTCTTCAATATCCATATCTTCATTCTCCTTATATAGTGTTTATTTGCTATTTCCTCTGCTACTTTTTTAGATTCTTTCAAGAATGCCTCGGCATTCTTGCTGCGAGATGCGCGTCATGCAATGCATGACATACTTATTCTCCAACACCACTGCTTAAAATTTTATAACTTCAACATCGGCTCTTTCTGGTCTGCATGTATCCCGTCTTCAGTCAAGCCATCCTGCTTCAACATAACCTCTAATACCTGAATATCTGAAGAGATATCCATGGCTACATTCTGAAACATCTCATCAAATAATTTTTCAAGAGCCTGATTCATCGTATCTAAGGAATCTTCTATCTCTTTTTTTGTTTTCCTGATATTCTCTCCCTGAACCGGCTGTTTCTCCACATCTTCATATACTTTAAGAAGTTTTAATACAGATGGAAAATAATATTTAAACAGCCTGTCCGTCTGCGAAATACTTTCTGGATGCTCCGATGCACATACAAAAATACGGGCGGTAAGCGTTTCCATCTGCTCAACCTTCCTGCGCATCTCATCAGACACAATCTCTTTCTTAAGCTCTGCGAGCTGCTCTAAATACTCCTGCCCATCTTTTTTTATTCGATGGATTTCTCTTTGCTCAAATGGAGCAGCCTTTAGTGCCTCTTCTGCCTCTCTTGCCTTCACTTCTTCCTGCTCTCGCTGTCTTTTTGCAGCCATAGCACTTGCATATTGCTGCTTTGACTCATCCGTAAGCATGAGACACGTTTCTCCCGCATCAAGTTCCGCTCCGATAATCAATTCTCTATCTGTAAGGAAATGAATATCTTTTAAAATTTTCTTCCTATCCCATCCTACTCTGCTCTCAAGATCCTCTATCATAACATAGGGCTTTCCTGTCCAAATACTTGCATATTTTCTTATTCTTCTTGCTCTTTTACTGTTAAGAATACCTCTTCCAAGTAAAAATGCACTGACAATAGTAAATGGAATCATAACTGCCGCGGATGTAATTGCTGCACCTATGGGAAATGCCACTGCCCCCAGGAATGCTCCAAGACCAATGCCTGCGCCACCAAAAGCGCCAAGTCCGGCAGCCCCTACTGCAATTTCAGCCGGTCCACTGTAAAGCCCCGGATTCTTCTTAAGCTTTCCGGCAATGACCTTTCTTCCATGTCCGACATTCACATATGCCTGGCTGCTTTGATATCCCCTTGCCTTATCAATCTGTTTTGCGGCCTCCTCTTTTGCTTTATCCACCTGTCTGGCGGCTTCTTCTTTCGCACGGTCAATCTGCTTTGCGGCCTCTGTCCTGGCCTTATCTACCTGTTTCATTGTTTCTTCTCTGGCAACATCAATTGTCTTTTGAATATTATGACTCAATTCTGCAAAATCCATAGATTCGGCAGATTCCTGTATCATGGAAAAAATCTTATCTCCCCAGTTTATACCATCTGCCTTGCCATTATCATTCTTGTCTTCAGAGGATTTTCTGTATCTTTCCCCCTGATTCCCGTGATTTTCACTATCTGAAAAATCAAATCTATCTTCCTGATTACTCATATACATACTCCTACCTTATATTTCTCTTACTATATCACAGATTTTATCGTTTTTATAGCGTAGAATTTCTTACAAAGGAATTTTCCATCTAATTTATGAATATACTAAAAGAAAAATGAGGAAATCACTTGGCAATCAAAATTTATATTGATCAGGGACATAATCCGGAGGGAATTAATGCAGGAGCAGAAGGTTTTGGAATACGAGAGCAGGATGTCACTTATCAAGTGGGACGTTTTCTCTATGACATTCTATCAGAAGATGACCGATTTGAGGCCCGCCTCTCACGCCCTACGCCACAGACCACCTTAGGATACAGCAATACAAGCAGCTTGAGGGAACGTGTGACGCAGGCAAATAACTGGCCAGCAGATTATTTTATCAGTATTCATGCAAATGCCAGCGAAAATCCTGACATAAATGGAACAGAAGCTTACGTTTCTTCCACAGATTCCGCAGCTTGGTATCTGGCTCAAAATATTGTCACAGAAATCGTGCGTCGCACCAGTACAAAATATAATGGTGTATTTTCCAGACCTTCTCTCTACGTCTTAAAAAATACGAAAATGCCTGCTGTTCTCGTGGAACTTGGGTATATTACGAACTATGAAGACAATCAGCGAATGATTAATGAACCTTATCAGTTCGCATATGGAATTTATGTGGGACTTCTCAATTATCTGGGATTAAAACAATAAAATAGCAATTTCATCCCCAGCCCCAAAAAAACAGCTGCCAAAGAAAGAAGAGCCCCTATATCTGTGACCTTAGTGGAGGATTGAATGTAAGCCATTTAGCGAATATTCAACCTACAGTGACAGAGTCACAAATATAGGGGCTCTTCTCTCTTTGACAGCATCCCCTTTGCCTGCCGAAAATAAGCTTCTAACCCAGATTCCTGATTTTAAAGTCTCTTTCCGCCTCTCGTTTTGCGTCCTTTTTCGCGATATCCTGTCTCTTATCATACAGTTTCTTACCGCGTGCAAGACCAATCTCCACCTTCACGAGGCTGCCTTTGAAGTAGACTTTTAACGGCATTAAAGTATAGCCTTTCATTTTAATCTGTCCAGCAAGTTTATTAATTTCTGACTTATGAAGAAGGAGCTTTCTTACGCGCAGCGGATCTTTATTAAAGATATTTCCTTTTTCATAAGGGCTGATGTGCATATGATTAATGAGGATTTCTCCTTTATTGCTTATTGTTACAAAGGATTCTTTGATACTGCATTTGCCCATGCGCAGGGACTTTACTTCCGTTCCGTGGAGGGCGATACCTGCCTCATATTTTTCATCGATAAAATAATCGTGATATGCTTTTTTATTGTTGGCAATTAATTTAATACCTTCTGATTTTGCCATATTGATTCCCCTTTCCTGTTAGAGTGTATTTAAAAATGCTTTTTGCAAATTGGGGCATGCAGATTGCAGGAATGATTTTTCAAACACGCTCTAAATTTCGTCAATTTTCTTTTTACTATATAGATGCAGCAAACGGTCCGCTTCTTCATCGTCAATCCAGTCATTTAAAAGAATACCGTCTTTATCAGGAAGGCTCTCTCCTGTTTCGTCAAATTCGGATTCTTCCTGGTTCGCTGGATATTCTCCGTCCACAAACTCAAAATCTTCAGATTCTGTATTCTCTTTCTTTCTTGACGGCATTCCGTCTCCATAGTAATCATCTGGGTCTGGATACTCGTCATACTGAGAAAATTCTTTTAATATAAAGTCAATGGTCCGCTCCATTTTATCGGCAGAACGAACTACGATTTCTGCTTTTTGTCCTAATGTAAAGATTCTTCCGGTATGCTCTCCGGTCAGTTTATAGCTTTCTTCATCAAATACATAGAAATCATCAAGAAGGCTGTTGATTGGCACCATTCCCTCGATAGTATTGTCAAGTTCTACAAAAAATCCCCAGGAAGTTACTCCGGAGATAACTCCTGTGAAAACTTCTCCGATATACTGCTGCATATATTCTACTTTTTTGAGCTTATCTACTTCACGCTCTGCGTCCTGCGCACGGCGTTCCATTGTAGAACTCTGCTGTGCTACAGATGGAAGGATTGACTCATAATGTTCTAATCGCTTCTGATTTAATTTACCGTGAATATTCTCCTTGATGATCCGATGAATCTGTAAGTCTGGATAACGGCGGATTGGTGAAGTAAAATGGGTATAGTACTGTGTGGAAAGTCCAAAATGTCCTACATTTAATGTGGTGTACTTTGCCTGCTTCATGGAACGAAGGGCAAGGCGGCTGATTAACGGTTCTTCCGGCTCTCCTTCTAAAGAAAAGAGAAGCTTCTGGATTTCTTTAGGATGAAAACTCTCCCTTCCTGTCTTCATATAATATCCAAAGTTGTGAATAAATGTATCAAGCTTCTTGATCTTATCGCTGTCCGGTGCCTCATGAGTACGGTAAACGAACGGAATTTCCTGCCAGAAATAATCTTCGGCAACGGTCTCATTCGCAAGAAGCATAAAGTCCTCGATAATGTCTGTCGCAACATTTCTCTCATATGGATGAATATCTACTGGGTAGCCTTTTTCGTCCACAACAATCTTAGATTCTGGGAAGTCAAAGTCAATGGCTCCACGCTTTCTACGCTTTTCTTTTAAGATTGCTGCCGCTTCTTTCATTAAGAAACACAGGTCATGAATATCCTCTCTTTTACCCTCTGGATGCTCTTTTCCTTCAAGGATTGCCTTTACTCCTGTATAGCTCATACGCTCATCAACACAGATTACAGATTCCGTAATCGTATGGTCAAGTACATTGCCGGACGCATCAAAAGTCATCATGCAGCTCATTGCCAGACGCTCCACGCCAGCATTCAAGGAACAGATTCCATTGGAAAGTTCTTTTGGGAGCATTGGAATTACCCGGTCAGCAAGATAGACACTTGTCGCTCTCTCTAACGCTTCTTTGTCCAATGGAGAATCTTCCTTTACATAATGAGATACATCCGCAATGTGTACACCAAGATAGTACTTATCCTCTTTTTTAGAAAGGGTAATCGCATCATCTAAATCTCTGGCATCTTCGCCGTCAATCGTTACGGTAAGAAGGTCACGGAAATCCGCACGCTTTCCAACCGGCTGTTCTGTAATTTCCTGCGGAATAGCCTGTGCCTCCTTTATAACAGACTTCGGAAATTCTTCTTCGATTCCATAAGCACGAACAATACTTGTCACATCCGTTGCCGGATCATCCATCGCTCCGAGAATCTCAATAACTGCTCCTTCTGGCTTCTTACGCTCTCCACCGAAGTCTGTCAGGCGAACAACAACTTTATCTCCATCTTTTGCACCATTGATGTGCTTCTTGGAAATAAAAATATCTTTATCATAATGACGGTCATCGGGAAGAACAAATCCAAAGCTTGTATTCTTCTGGAACGTACCGACTAATGTCTTACAGCCACGCTCTAAAATCTTTAAGATCATACCTTCACGGCGTTTTCCTTCCCCGCCAGTCTTCTTTGTTACCTTTACTTTGACAACATCTTTGTGAAGCGCTCCGTTAACATACGTTGCCGGAATGAAAATATCCTCTTCTTCTCCCTCAGCCGTCACAAAACCAAAACCACGGGCATTCGCAGTAAACACTCCCGTCACGTTCTGATTCTCCGGTTTGATATACTTGCCTCTGGCGGTAAGTTCCACACTGCCGTCTGCCACAAGAGCATCCATCACTTCTTTTAATGCCCCTCTGTCTTTATGTGGCACGTCCATAAGATATGCCATCTCTTTTAGCTTTAATGGGATATAATTCGGATCATAGATCATATCCCTGATACTGTTTTTACGCTGTTCAAATAATAATCTGTCTTTCATATACTAGTTTCCCCTATCAAAACTTTGTCAAAAAAAGCCGTCTCAGTTCAGCTTGCGAATTGAGACGGCATCATTAGTCTGCTTTAAAATTACTGGAAAACCTTCAGGCAAAGGCCGATGGCTACTACAAAGAATAAAAATCCAAGAATTGCTGTAATTCTCTCCAACTTACCTTCTTTAGTCCGACCACGGTTCTTTCTAACATAAGAATCAGAATCAACCTGTCCGCTTAACGCACCGAACCCTGAATTCTTGCTTTCCTGCATCATTACCACGATAATCATCACAAGACATATTAACATAAAAATAATTGTTACTAATGTTCTAGCCAAAATTCACACCTCCTGCCATCTACACAAAATCTAAATTATTATAGCACAGTTTTTTCCATAAAACAAGCTTTTAATTCGACTGTGTTGTGGATTCTGCAGAGTCTGCAGACTGTTCTGCTAAATAATCCTGTGTGCTTTCCGTAATTCCATCAATAAATGTATCAAAAATGGATTTCGACTGTGTCATAGACTCCTGTAAATTACCATTTTTAATATATTTTTTGTATTTTTTAAAGTTTGTATTACTTGTTGCTAATGTATCCAATGAAGATCCATCAATCGTAAACTTCTCTGTATTAAATACTTTTGCATTTCCGGCTCTTAAGTTCTTCTCAAGTTCTGCAGCCTTTGCTGCAGTTCCATCCGTTACATGCTCATCATTTAACTGGGAAATAACGACTGCATCTTCTGCATAACCCGCTGTCCAGTCTGCTGCAATTTCTTTTCCATTTAACACCTTGTTCACTGCATAAGTATAATACTTACTCCAGTCAGATGTAACAGAAGTCAGCGCATCTTTTGGTGCAGTAGAGATGAGGTTCACATCATTACCGATAAGTGGTGTATCATTTTCTGCACAAACAGTCGCAACTGCCGTTGTATATGTGTACTGCGCCATCATCTTTACACCTGCTGCAATAAGCTGTCTTGCCGCCTTACCATCTGCATCATAAACACCTCTTTTGCCGACATAACGGACTAAAATTGAAGACTGAGAACAAACTCTTTCTACCCCAAGATAAAATGCATTGATGCAGCTTGTTGTCTTTGCTGTTTTATCATAGGCCACAAAACCAATGACACACTCAGAAGCACTAATATCTCCTTTGTCTAAAAGATGATTTAATTTCACACCTGCTACAAGACCTGCTACATGATATGCTTCATAAATTCTTGTATCATAATTGTGGAAGTTTGAAAGACCACTTTTCTTTGCAAGCTTTCCACCTTCCTGACAAAACTGTACATCAGGATATTTTTTCGCAGCTTCTTCTAAAATACTTTCCAAATTCGGATTTTCTGCAAAAATAATGTCACAGCCTTTTTCGACAAGCTCTGCGGCTTTCTTCTCACAATCTGCCTTTTTCACACTTTCTGCAATAATAATCTGGTCATCGGCAATACCTGTCTCTTCCTGCATTTTGCGGATCCCCTGTACACGGGCAACGGTATCAGGCGCATCCCCATCAGAAGATAACAGATATCCTACTTTAATGCTTCCGCTATCTGCTGTCTTTGTCTGCTGCTTATTCCCTGTATTCTCAGGAAACAAAGACTTACTGCTTCCGCATCCGCAGAGGGAAAATGCCATTACCAACGCTATAATCACTGCTATATGTTTTCTCATGTTTTCAATTCCTCCGTTTCTGTGCTTAACGGTCCTCCCTGAAGTAAGCCAGTCCCAGACTTTCTGGTGGCTGCTGCTCTTTCTTCTTACGAAGACTTGTGATAATAAGCACAATAATTGTTACCAGATATGGAAGCATCTTGAAAATTTCCTGCATACTTCTTCCAAGTCCTGGTATATAAAGATATAAAATGTAAAGTCCCCCGAAAAGAAATGAACCCCAGATTGCATTGATTGGTTTCCAAAGAGCAAAGATAACCAGTGCTATCGCAAGCCATCCTCTGTCACCAAACCCATTATTTGTCCAGGTTCCTCCAGAATATTCCATTACAAAATAAAGACCTCCAAGACCGGCAATTCCTCCGCCGATCACAGTTGCAAGATATTTATACAGTGTAACGTTAATTCCGGCTGCATCTGCTGTCGCAGGACTTTCTCCTACAGCGTTTAAATTAAGACCCCAACGGGTTCTCTTTAAGAAAAACGCCATAAGTAGTGTAATAATAATTGCAAAATATGTCAAGAACCCATAATTAAAAAATATGTCCCCGATAACCGGAATCTTTGACAACAGTGGGATTTTAGCACGATAAGCATCTCCGGTAATTGCTACAGATATCTGTCCAACACCACCGGCAAGTGTGGAAAGAGAACCACCAAAGAAGTTACCAAATCCAACACCAAATGTTGTGAGCGCAAGCCCTGCAACATTCTGGTTTGCTCTTAATGTAATTGTCAGCACACTGAAAATCAGCCCGCCAAACGCCGCCATCAAAAATGCAGCAAGGAGAGAAAGAATCATTCCCACAAGGCCATTTGGATGTGCGGCAAGTTTTTCATAATAGAAGGCTGCCATCAATCCGGCAATTCCTCCCATGTACATCATTCCAGGAACACCAAGATTTAAGTTTCCTGACTTTTCCGTGAGAATCTCTCCGTCTGCGCCAAAGAGCATACAAATTCCCTGCATAATCGCTTTTTGTATAAAGGTAATTAATACTGACATTTCATTCTCCCTCCTTATGCGCTGTGCTTTTTACGAAATTCCAGTTTATAGTTAATGAAAAATTCACATCCGATTACAAAGAACAAAATAATTCCGGTAATTACCTCTGATGCATTTTCATTCAGGTTATACTGTGTTGCAATCTGGATTGCTCCCTGCTGCATAAATACGAGAAGGAATGCAATGACTGCCATCGCCCACACATTAAACTTCGCAAGCCATGCTACGATAATCGCAGTAAAACCACGGCCGCCTGCTGTACTTGTAGAAATTGTGTGGGAAGAACCGCTTACAAGAATAAATCCGGCAATTCCGGCGATTCCGCCAGAAATTCCAACTGTGCGGACGATGACCTTTCCTACGTTAATTCCTGCATAACGCGCGGTATTTTCACTCTCACCTACAACAGCGATTTCATAACCGTGTTTTGTTCTCTTCATGTAGATAAACATTAATACTGTCAGTAATAACACTATAGCAAGATTCCATCCATAATCAAGGCCAAACAGCTGTGGAAGCCAGCCTGCTCTCGTTGGCGCATTAATGATTCCAACAGAGTTAGAACCTGCCGGGTTCTCCCAGTATACAATGCAAAATGTTACGACCTGCATTGCGACATAATTTAACATCAGGGTAAATAATGTCTCATTTGTATTCCATCTTGCTTTAAAGAATGCAGGAATGATTCCCCAGATTCCTCCAGCAATAAAACTACATACAAACATAAGTACAAGCAGTAAGCCTGTTGGGAGGGCATTGCCCGCATAAATCATCATAGCCGCAGAAGCAACACACCCCATAAGGATCTGTCCCTCTGCACCAATATTCCAAAACTTCATTTTAAAGGCAGGAGTTACCGCAACAGCAACACAGAGCAAAGTTAATGCATCTCTTGCCGTTACCCAGAAACGTCTGCCCGTTCCTACCGCTCCTTCTACAATTCCTTCATAGACCTCTACTGGATTCATTTTAATAATTATGAAAATAAAACCTGCACATACAATAAGAGAAAGAAGAATCGCAATAATTCTTATCAGCCATTTCTTTCCAAATGACATATCCTCTCTTTTTGAAAGATGTATCAGTGGCTCTTTCACTGTATTATCCATTATTGTTCCTCCTTATGGGATGTCATCAATCTTCCCACTTCTTCTTTTGTTGTCTTTCTCGCATCTACGATTCCTGTTACCTTGCCATCACAAAGTACCATGATTCTGTCACAAAATTCCAGAAGCATATCTAAGTCCTCTGCGACACAGACAACTGAAACTCCTCTTTCTTTCTGCTTATTTAACAAGTTATAAATCATATAGGAAGAGTTAATATCAAGACCACGTACTGGATAGGCTACTAAGAGAACCGCCGGAGAAGATGCGATTTCTCTTCCGACAAGAATCTTTTGTACGTTACCTCCAGAAAGTCTTCTTACTGGATAGTCAATATCCGGTGTCACAACATCCAAATCTTCTTTAATCTTTTCGGCAAGTTCCTTCGGTGCTTTTAAGCTGGTAAAGAAGCCTTTTCCCTTTCGAAAAGAACGAAGCAGCATATTTCCTGTCATACCCATGGAGCCGACAAGTCCCATACCAAGACGGTCTTCCGGAACAAATGAATGGCGGACACCAAGTTCATTAATCTGCGCCGCATCATATTTGGCAAGGTCAATATCTTCTCCTTCTGGTGAGTGGAAAATGACACTTCCTGATGAAAGCTTTGTAAGACCAGCAATGGCCTCTAATAATTCTTTCTGTCCACTACCGGAAATACCGGCAACTCCAAGCACTTCCCCGCCAAATGCTTCAAAGGATACATTCTCCAGGACATGCAGCCCATCTTCATTCGTGCAAGTAATGTTATTGATTGTAAGACGTTTTTTCAAGTCATGTGGCATTGGACGGTTAATATCAAGAGAAACTTTTTCTCCCACCATCATCTCTGTAAGGGATTCTACCGTTGCCTCTGAAGTCTGCAGCGTTCCAATATATTTTCCCTTTCTAAGAATAGCAACACGGTCGGATAACTCTAATACTTCATTCAGCTTATGTGTGATAATAATAATTGCTCTGCCATCATCTCTCATATTTCTTAGAACTTCAAACAGTTTATCTACTTCCTGCGGAGTCAGTACCGCTGTCGGCTCGTCAAGAATTAAAATATTTGCTCCGCGGTAGAGCATTTTAACGATTTCTACGGTCTGTTTTTGTGATACAGACATTGTATATACTTTCTGTGCCGGATCAAGATCAAAACCGTATCTATCTACAAGTTCCTGAATATCTTTGTGCACCTTTTTCATATCAAGAACTGCATTTCCTTTTAAGCCAAGAATAATATTTTCGGCAGCAGTCATAACATCAATCAATTTAAAATGCTGATGAATCATTCCGATTCCAAGATCAAAAGAATCTTTTGGAGAACGAATGGAAACTGCCTTTCCATCTACTAAGATGCGACCCTCATCCGGGAAATAAATTCCAGAAATCATATTCATTAATGTGGTCTTTCCACTTCCGTTCTCTCCAAGCAATGAAAGAATCTCTCCCCGCTTTACTTTGAGATTGATTCCATCATTTGCGACAATTTTGCCAAATCGTTTTGTGATATTTTTTAATTCTATGGCATATGTCTGTTCCAACTTTATATTCCTCCATTATCTGATTTTATGTACTCAAAAAATATTTTTACTCCTGATTCCGTGAGTACATGCATTTGTTTATAGGCAAGTCAAAAAAGACCGGCTACTTTCTTCTTTGATTTAACTGTAAACAAAAATTCTGTTTTATTCCATGACTGAAAATCGGGCAGAGCCGCCATAATGACCGCTCTGCCCTTGTCATTGATTGTATTGTTAAATTACTTTGTAATGGAGTTAATTCCATCAATGATAAATGTGAATGCTGGTGCTGAAGGCATTCCGCTTTCTACATCAGATTCGTGGAAATATCCATCTTTGATATAATCTTTTAATTTTGTTGCGTCCTTGTCACCAGATTCTACGAGTTCTTCAAGAGTCTTACCGCCAACTGTGAACTTAGAAGTATCAAATACATGAAGAGTTCCATCTTCGATTCCCTTCTGTGCTTCTTCTACTGCTTCCTTTGTTCCCTCAGCAACTGTCTTATCGTTAAGCTCTGTGATTGCATCTGCTCCGTCTTTTACACCTTTTGCCCAGTCTGTCTCGATGGCCGTTCCATCAATAACACTCTGAACTGCATATGTGTAATAAGGACCCCAGTTGATTGTTGCAGAAGTAAGTGCTGCATCTGGTGCTGTAGGAATCATATCAATGTTATATCCTACACAAGGAACTTTCTTTGCTTCACAAGCTGTAGGTGCTCCTGTTGTATCTGCATGCTGGCTGATAAGTACGCAGCCATCTGCGATTAACTGTTCTGCACATTCTTTTTCAAGGTCAAAAGATGCCCAGCTATTTGTATATTTTACTTCCATTGTAGCGGAATCACAAACAGATTTTACTCCAAGATAGAAAGAAGTAAATCCACTGATAACCTCTGCATATGGGAAAGCCCCTACATAACCAATCTTACATTTATCTTTTGAAACTTCGCCATTTTTAATCATCTCATTTAACTTCATACCAGCAACAACACCGGATAAATAACGGGATTCATAGATTCTGGTAAAGAAGTTATGCATGTTAGAAAGTCCGCTGCTCTTTGCCTGATATCCTGTTGCATGACAGAACTGTACGTCCGGATAATCTGCTGCGGCCTGAAGAATATAACTTTCATGTCCAAAACTGTTTGCAATGACGATGTTACATCCCTGTTCTGCTAAGTCAACTGCTGCATCGTAACAGCCTTCGTCTTCTTTGATGTTTGTCTTGATAACTACCTGATCATCAGAAAGTCCAAGATTCTTCTTCATCTCTTCTACTGCTTTTAAATGTGCCTCAGTGTAACCTTCATTCTCATCACCAATCATGATACATCCAACCTTAATATCGGATGCGGCTACTGCCTCTCCTGCTGCCGAACTTCCTTTCGCTGATGTGGAACCTTCTGCTCCGCCTTTGGAAGATCCGCAGGCACAAAGTGATGCTGTCATTACAGCGGCTAAAATAAATGCCAGTAATTTTTTCATTTTCTCTCCTCCTATATCTATTGCTTATGAAAAAATACATTTCTATATTAGACTACATTTTTTCAGAAGTAAAGTCGAAATAGACAGAAAATAATTTTTTTCTCACAATTCCTTCATTTTTTAGCTTTTGTAATACAACTTTCGTTCTCTTTATTTCCTTTTTCTCTCCCTATCTGCCATAGCTTCCATTATTTCCAAGTTCTTCTTCAATCCGCATTAACTGATTATACTTTGCGGTACGTTCTGCACGGCACGGTGCGCCTGTCTTAATCTGTCCGGCATTTACTGCTACCGCCAGATCTGCAATGGTTGTATCTTCGGTATCTCCGCTCCGATGAGAAATAATCGTGCGATAGCCCTCTTTCTGTGCCATTAAAATCGCATCTAATGTCTCTGATAATGTGCCAATCTGGTTTGGCTTTATTAAAATTGCATTGGCGATTCCCTTCTCAATACCGTCCGATAATCTCTTTACATTAGTTACAAACAGGTCATCCCCGACAAGTTGTACTTTCTCACCCAAACGGTAAGTAAGTACTTTCCATCCAGCATAATCTTCTTCACTCAGCCCATCTTCAATAGAAATTAATGGAAACTGTTCTACAAGTTCTTCATAATACTGCACCATTTCTTCTGCATTCCTGCAAATTTCTTTTTCCCGCATCCGGCTTTCTCCCGGAAAATAATACCGCTTTGTATTTTCATCATATAATTCAGAAGCCGCCGCATCCATCGCGAAAAAGATATCTTCTCCTGGCTCATATCCGGCAAGTGTTGTTGCCTCCTGCAAAATTTCCAATGCCGCCTGTGCGGAATCTAAATCTGGAGCAAATCCACCTTCATCCCCCACACCGGTAGAGTAACCTTTTTCAGAAAGTGTCTTTTTTAACTGCTGATAAATTTCTGCACACATCTGAATTCCTTCGGAAAACGTTTCTGCTCCTGCCGGCATAATCATAAATTCCTGAAAATCAATTGAATTTTTCGCATGACATCCGCCGTTAATGACATTCATCATCGGCACCGGCAATACTTTGCCGTTTACTCCGCCAACATAGCGGTAAAGCGGGAGACCAAGCCCATCTGCTGCCGCTCTCGCTACAGCTAGAGAAACACCTAAAATAGCATTAGCACCATATCGACTCTTATTCTCTGTGCCGTCTGCCTCCCTTAAAATACGGTCAATTTCCCTCTGTTCTAAGGCATTACAGCCACATAGACGGTCACAGATTCTTGTATTTACGTTGGTGACGGCGCGCTCCACGCCTTTCCCTCCGAAACGCTTTTCCTCATCCCGAAGCTCAACTGCCTCAAAACGTCCTGTCGAGGCTCCCGATGGCACAATAGCCTTTCCCATCGCACCGCTTTCTAATCGCACTGTAACCTCTACCGTAGGATTTCCTCTCGAATCTAACACTTCGAGTCCATGTACATCTTCAATATTAAAACCTTTTTTCATAAAAAAATTCCTCCTTACTGAATCTTGAAAATATTTCCTTTCTTCAGTATGGGAGGAATTTGTTTTTTTATACATGGAAATTAAGCATACTGTTCAATATATGCTTTTACAACTGCCACAAGCTTTTCATAGCTCATGCTTGCAGTATTTAAACAGAAATCATAGTTTCTGGAATCATTCCAGTCCTTACCAGTATGATATTTATAATAGTCTGAACGATATTTATCTGTCTTTTCAATCTTGCGGATAATATCCTTCTCTTTACCGCCGTTTTGTGTCTTTACACGGGTAATACAGTCTTCTCTTGGGGCATAGAAAAATAAGCGGATTACGTTCGGATTATCTTTTAAGATAAAGTCTGCACATCGTCCGATAATAACACAAGATTCTTCTGCTGCCACTTCTTTAATTACCTTGGCCTGATAGTTAAAAAGATTATCGTCAGATACAAAGTCATCGCTTTCCGGCGGGAATACTTCACCCTTGTAAATCTTCTTACTGATACCAAACAGCGGAAGAGACTTCACCTTCTCGTCTACCTGTCCAAACAAAGCTTCATTGATGCCGCTCTGCTCGGAAGCCATACGGAGCAGTTCCCTGTCATAACAGTGAATACCGAGTTCCTTTGCTAAAAGCTTGCCTAAAGTTCTTCCACCGCTTCCATAACTTCTTGCAATCGTAATTACTGTATGTTTCATTGTAACACCTACTCTCCCAAATATGCCTTTTTAATAGACTCATTATTCATAAGTTCTTTTGCATCCCCGCTAAGAGCAATCTTTCCTGTTTCTAAAACATATGCTCTGTCTGCAATTGCCAATGCCTTTTTCGCATTCTGCTCTACAAGAAGGACGGTTGTTCCCTCCGCAGAAATCTTCTGAATAATCTTAAAAATCTCATCTACAAAAATTGGGGACAGACCCATAGAAGGCTCATCCATTAAAACAATTCTTGGTTTGGACATTAACGCTCTACCCATGGCGAGCATCTGCTGTTCTCCACCACTAAGAGTTCCGGCGGACTGATTTCTTCTCTCTTTTAAACGAGGGAAGCTTTCATATACCATTTCAAGAGACTGTGCGATCTCGTTCTTATCTTTTCTTGTGTATGCGCCTAACTTCAGGTTCTCATATACAGAAAGGTTGGCAAATACACGTCTTCCTTCCGGCACATGAGCCATTCCCATTGTTACGATTTTATGTCCTGGTACTTTTGTAATATCCTGTCCTTCAAACAGAATATGTCCCTTCTTTGCCTGAAGCATACCGGTGATCGTCTGAAGAGTTGTTGTCTTTCCGGCACCGTTCGCACCGATAAGAGCGATAACTTCTCCCTGATTTACCTCAAAGGAAATCCCTTTGATGGCCTGAATCATCCCATAATATACTTCAAGGTCTTTTACTTCAAGCATTGCCATAAAGTTCTTTCCTCCTATTCTCCAAGATATGCCTTGATAACTTCCGGATTATTTAAAACATCTTTTGTCTTACCCTGTGCAAGTACCTGACCAAAGTTTAATACGGTAAGTTCCTCACAGATTCCTGAAACCAGTTTCATATCATGTTCAATTAATAATACTGTCATATCAAAATTATCACGAACGAAACGGATAGTATCCATAAGCTCGATTGTCTCATTTGGGTTCATACCAGCCGCAGGCTCATCTAACAGAAGAAGCTTTGGATTTGTCGCGAGTGCTCTGGCGATCTCTAACTTACGCTGTTCTCCATATGGAAGATTCGATGCAAGAAAATCTGCCTTATCATCAAGTTCAAATACTTTTAAAAGCTCCATTGCCTTCTCGTTCATTTTTCTTTCCATCTTGCGGTACTTTGGCAAACGTAAAATACCTGTCAAAGTGGAATATTTGTATTGATTATGCAATCCAATCTTTACATTATCAAGAACGGACTGCTGAGAAAACAGACGGATATTTTGGAATGTTCTCGCAATACCTGCTTTGTTAATCTCAATCGTTTTCTTTCCAACTAAGTCTTCTCCATCTAACTTGATGATACCATCTGTTGGTTTATATACACCAGTCAGCATATTAAATATAGTTGTCTTTCCGGCACCGTTTGGGCCAATGAGACCGTAAAGCTGGCCTTTTTTAATGTTAATTTCAAACTGATCTACGGCACGAAGGCCACCAAAAGAGATACCTAAATTCTTTACTTCAAGTAATGCCATCTTTACTGTACCTCCTCTGCTTTTTCTTTTTTGCCAAACATTCTCTTAAAGGAGTGTTTCTCTCTCCACTCAATTGCCTTTGGTGCCCAGTTAAAGAGCATCATGATAATTAATACAATAGCGTAGATCAACATACGGTAATCAGCAAGTCCACGAAGAACTTCCGGAAGCATTGTAAGAACAACGGCCGCGATAATAGAACCACGGAAACTTCCCATTCCACCTAAGACAACGAATACAAGAATCATGATGGACATGTTGTAACCAAAGTTTGCAGGAAGGGCTGTTAATGTAGAAAGATTGTGTGCATAAAGAACACCACCTGCACCAGCAATAGCTGCAGAAATAGTAAATGCCATCAGTTTATACTTTGTAATATTAATACCTACAGACTCTGCCGCGATACGATTATCACGAATTGCCATAATCGCACGTCCTGTTCTTGAATTCACAAGGTTAAAGGACACAAAAAGGCTGATTAAAATAATAATAATACCCACGACAAAGGTAGACTGGTTTGGTGTACCAACGATACCTTTTGCTCCGTCAATAATCATTTTTCCATCTGCCTGCATATTTAAAGATGCACTATCCTTAATGGAAAAATGGAATCCCTTGCTGTCTCTTCCAAGATACATAACGTTAATTACGTTCTTGATGATCTCGCCGAATGCCAGTGTTACGATAGCAAGGTAGTCACCGCGAAGGCGAAGAACCGGAATACCGATTAACCATCCAAATACCGCTGCAACAACGGTACCAATAAGAAGTGCTAAAATAAAACGAAGTGTCTCGTTCATTCCTGAAGTCATCATGCATTTGGAAAATACCGCACTGGAGAATGCACCAACACACATAAATCCTGCATGACCAAGACTCAGCTCACCAAGATATCCTACACAAAGATTCAGTCCGATTGCTACGATAGAATAAATACAAAGCGGAACTAAAAGACCCTGCATCAGACTCGACATCATTCCTGTAGATATCATAATCTCTACAATAATAAATACTGCGATTACCATAGCGTAGGTAATCAACATACTTTTTGTCTGTTTGTTTATACTTTTCATATTTGATTTCTTCATTTCTTACGCCACCTACACTTTCTCCTGAACCTGCTTGCCAAGAAGTCCCGTAGGTTTTACTAAAAGTACGATAATCAATACGGCAAATACGATTGCATCGGATAACTGAGAAGAAATATATGCTCTTCCTAAAATCTCGATTACTCCCAATAAAATACCACCAATTAATGCTCCAGGAATAGAGCCGATACCGCCAAATACCGCTGCGGTAAACGCCTTAATACCAGGCATCGCACCCGTGTAAGGAGACAGGGTTGGGTAAGCGGAACATAATAACACACCTGCAATAGCTGCTAATCCGGAACCGATAGCAAATGTAAGGGAAATTGTCTTGTTTACATTCACACCCATGAGCTGTGCTGCGTCTTTATCTTCAGATACGGCAAGCATTGCCTGACCGGATTTAGACTTTTTAATAAAAATCATTAACGCTGCCATGATAATAATACAACTGATAACAGTTGCGATTGTTACACCAGAAATTGTAAGGTCTCCACCTGCAAGCTTAATTGTAGGGATACTTACAACCGATGTAAAGGACTTTGTATCTGCACCAAATAAAATTAATGCGAAGTTCTGCAGAAAATAGCTGACACCGATTGCTGTGATTAATACGGCAAGCGGAGAAGCCTTTCTCAATGGTTTGTACGCAATTTTCTCGATAACTACACCAAGTACTGTACAGCCGATTACCGCTGCAATAATACTTACGGTAGAGTTTAAATGAAAGCTGCCCATTAAAACGAAAACGATATAGCAACCAATCATGATAACATCGCCGTGAGCGAAGTTCAGCATCTTAGCGATACCGTATACCATCGTGTAGCCAAGGGCAATAATTGCATAAATACTACCCAGACTGACACCATTGATCAAATAGGATATAAAACTCATCTTTACCTCCATGCCGCTTATGCGGCGTTTCTAGAAACTTTAAAAAGTTCATGTCTTTTTTATATCACAGAGAAATCAGCTCGTAATCTTTCTGTGATATAAAAAAGGATATAACCTAATACAAAAAAGGGTTACCCTCAGGTAACCCTTCCCTGGGCTATATATTATTTAAATTACATTGCTTTGTAAGCACCGTTCTTAATAATAACAGCCTTAGGAGACTTAGTTACTTCTCCGCTTTCATTCCATGTAAGACCATCTTTCCCACCTGTGAGACCCTGCATCTTAATCTTAGTCATAGCACCTTTTAATGCATCACACATATCAGAAGCACTCATATCTGTAGTTGCTTTAGATTCCTCAATTGCTGCCTTTAATGCGTAAACAGCATCATAAGAGTCTGCTGCGAACTGGTTAGGAGTATCTTTATATTTTTCTTTGTAAGTCTTTACAAAGTTCTGAACTGTCTTATCTTTCGCATCTGCTGCGAATGGAGTTAAGAGCATGACATCTTCTGCTAACTTAGTATCAAAGTTCTCTACTGTAAGGATACCATCCATTCCGTCTACACCAAAGAATTTAGGTTTGTATCCCATAGTATCTGCCTGTTTTAAAATAATAGATGCTTCCTGATAGTAGATAGGTAAGAACAATAAGTCTGCTCCTGCATCTTTTGCTTTCTGAAGCTGTGTTCCAAAGTCTGTCTTGGAATCTGCTGTAAATGCTGCCTTAGAAACGATGTTAAGCCCCTGTGTCTTAGCTTCTGCTTCAAATTTTTCTTCGATACCTGAAGAATATACATCAGAACTATCATAGATAATACCAATCTTAGTTGCAAGCTTGTTCTCTGCAATGTACTGAGCAGAAGCAACACCCTGGTTAGGGTCTGTGAAACATACCTGGAATACATTTCCGTTTCCGCTGGAAAGTACATCTGGTGAAGAAGCAGATGGTGTAATCTGGAATACATTATCGGATGCTGTCTTACCAGCTACTGCGATACATGGAGCAGTTGTTGTTGTTCCAACTAACATCTGCATACCCCAGTCTTTTAATGTATTGTAAGCATTAACTGCTTTCTCTGCATCGTTCTGGTCATCTTCAAAACGGTATTCAATCTGCTTACCGTTAATACCACCTGCAGCATTGATTTCATCTACTGCAATCTGTGCTCCGTTCTTTACGGCTGTTCCGTAAATCGCTGTTGCTCCGGTAGTCGGTCCAATACCGCCAATATAATATTTATCCGCATCCTTTTTCGATGAAGATCCTGAATTACTTCCACATCCTGTTAATGCAGTTACTGCCATCGCAGCGACTAACATTACACTTATAAACTTTTTCATTATTTCTTCCTCCTTTATAATATATAATGAAAAATATATCTTTAATGTATCAACTCAATGACAAGTATTCTGCTTCCACTACCACTTTGTCAATACCTTAGATATTTTTATGGACTTTATCTTACTACACTAAAGCAATAAAATCAAGTTCTTTTGAAGGATTAAAAATTTTTTTTGCATATTTTTTTGCTTTTGGCTTCATTTTTCACTTTTTATCTCATAGACAGCCCTCTGTTTCTCCACGATCTAAATTCATGTATACGATACACTTCCTGATACACTTCCTATAGAAAACACACAAATCTGCTCTCTGATACCTTAATATTTTGAATGTTATTTATAAAACAAAACAACTCCGCTCGCAAAAACAGATAGGAACAACCTGCTTTATGAGCGGAATTTGAAATAATTACTTTTTTGACGGAAAATCAACCTTACCAGTCAAACAGTTTAACACATTACATTAATGAGAGAGGATTTCTGTTCCATCTTCCGTCACTAAAATTGTGTATTCCCACTGTGCAGACGGCTTACCATCTTCTGTGCGGATTGTCCAGCCGTCATCTTCATCTTCCCATACGTCTGGTTTTCCCATATTTACCATCGGCTCAATCGTAAATGTCATACCTGGTACAAAAAGGATTCCCTCATCCGGCTGCCCAATATGATTAACCCACGGTTCTTCATGGAATTGCACGCCACAGCCATGTCCACCGATTTCTCTTACGACACTGTATCCATTCTCAACAGCATGTTTGTTACAGACATACCCCATATCCCCCATGGTTCCCCACGGTTTTGTTGCTGCAAGAGCAAGGTCAACACATTCTTTTGTCACGTGGACAAGTTTCTTCTTCTCTTCAGAAACGTCACCGATACAGAACATTCTTGATGCATCACCAAAATAGCCATTATAAATTGTAGTACAGTCTACATTAAGAATCTGACCACTCTTTAAAATCTGGTGATCACTTGGAATACCATGACATACAACATCATCAATAGAAATACAAACACTCTTTGGATACCCCTGATAACCAAGACAAGCTGGGATTCCACCGATTTCTCTTGTATATTCTTCGATAAGACGATTGAGTTCTCCTGTACTTACTCCCTCTTTTACATATGGAGTGATAAAGTCAAGAACCATTGTATTCTTCTTACCAGCTTCACGGATTCCTTCTATCTGCTCTGGTGTCTTAATCATAGAATGGTCTGGTACTTCATATCCTCTGTTCCAGTAATCTTTGATACGGTTATCAAAAGACATATGACATGCTTTATATTTCTTTCCGCTGCCACACCAGCATTTATCATTTCTTCCTATTTTCATTATTAAATCCTTCTTTCTGTAACGTTCCTCTAATTTATATTTAAGGCAGTAATTTTTTATTTGTAACTTCCGGAAATCTACTGTTTCCTGACAAGCGCTTAAACTATATATAAGTATTTTACTGTATAAATATCATACTTACTTAATTCAAGTCGAACGTCCGTGAGACTTGGCGCGTGATTCTGGTCAGCGAAGCTGA
>ERZ827037.669-NODE-669-length-43342-cov-4.178229_pt1 | contig 43342 bp, 57 predicted proteins | sample MGYA00519924_ERZ827037 | MGnify/ENA primary metagenome ERZ827037 (study PRJEB31778, sample SAMEA3449250) | human gut metagenome | biome: human gut; feature: human-associated habitat; material: faeces | place: United Kingdom | collected 2010/2012 ... | reverse complement strand
CCGACTTTGACGGCAACGGATATGTTCACGTTGCGGTTTACAGCATAGATCTCACAAAGTCCGGCAATATGCAGTATGTCCAGTCAAACACAGCCAAATTCTACGGTGAAATAGAACGTGGCGTTGCTGAGCTGTATATATGCGACGCCGATCTGCTTACAGGCGAAACGTCAACGGAGGACTACGACCCCGACGAGAATACGATAGCGCTGACGTATGAAAATATGTTCAGCGATATAGGCAAGGCTCTCAAAATGCCCGAATATAACGGCAAGCTCAGGATAGATCTTAAAGATACGGGATTTGTGTATGACGCAAAGTGGGAAAATTCCTGCCCGGATACGCTTGCGTTCTCAGTAAGACGTGAAGAACCGGGTATGGTCAGCTACTCAAAATCGGAAGAATATCAAAAGCGTGCAAAAGAAGTGCTGAAGAACATTCTGACAGGCAACAAGGTAAATGATACAGAGGTCGGCAGCTCGACCGTGCAAGGAGAATAACTATGGACTATTACAGTAAATCAGGCAGACAACCGTTTTTCAAACTGCTTTTATCGGGACTTTTATTTATGGTGTTCGGAAATCTTCTCTGCACTATCGTTACTGTTTCGACAGCACCGTTTATGAATTTTGAGTTTTTCAAGGTGATAGTATTTATATTTACGCTTATTATATTCTATTCGCTGATGTTCACGGCAGGATACCGTGACGGCGACAGAGAGCAGAAATATGTCAGACTTCACAAGGCAGAGCCGCCCAAGGAAAGCAAATGGGTGCTTATCGGCATAATCCTTATGGCGATAATGTTCGTACCGTCACTGCTCCTGCTTCTTGACAAGCTGTGCGGATGGTATTTCGATATGACATTCGTACACAGGATAATAGACGGTCTTGTCTATCCCCTGTCGCTGATGATAGTTCCCGAAAACACAATTGATTCTATGGATATATTCGTGCCGTTCATCTATATGCTGTGCTACGCAGGTATACCGGCAGCAACGCATCTCGGCTACTATTTCGGATATACGCAGAAATTCAACAAGGACGATATAATGTATCAGTAATTATACCGCAAGATACAGAAAAAAGATGCAGAAAACCGCTGTTCGCTTATAAACGGACAGCGGTTTTACTTATACGATTATGGTTTTGCTCAATGCTTGCAGCCGTGCTCACCGCAGGTGTGACCCTCGCCGTGATTATGACCGCCGTCATGGTGTGAGCAATGTACCGCCGGGTTAAACTCAAGCGTTCCCGAAAGCAGAGCCTTTACCGCACTGTCCGCATCGCCTGTAACACCGCCGTACAGCTTGATTCCTGCATCGGCAAGCGCATTCTTTGCTCCCTCGCCTATTCCTCCGCAGATAAGCGTATCGACATTGTTCAGCTTAAGGAAGCCTGCAAGCGCTCCGTGTCCGCTGCCGAGCGTGGGGATAATGCTTTCGTTTTTGATGCTGTTATCCTCGACCTCGTACACCTTGAACATTTCCGTATGGCCGAAATGCTGAAAAACAGATCCGTTCTCATAAGTCACTGCAATTTTCATGTTCATGCGTCCTTTCTTCTCTTGCGCGGCATCCGCCGCCGCATCCGCCGCAGCCCTGCCCCTCCCGCCGGGGACAGAGCGTATAGCTTCCCCCGCCGATGGTCAGAGGCCGCCCCTCCACCAAAAAGACCGAGAGCTTCTGACGGGCCTGGGCATAGATCCGCTGCACCGTGGTGCGGGCAACTCCCATCTGGGCAGCGGCAGATTCCTGGTTGAACCCCAGGTAATCCATGAGGCGCACGGTCTCATATTCTTCCACTGTCAGCTCGACGGCTTCGTTTTTCCCAGGCTGTTCCGGAGAAAAACGGCAGTGAGCCGGCAGCTGGCAGACCCGGCGGCATTTGGCGTTTCGCGGCACGGATGTCCCTCCTTGTTCTTGACATATGCCCATTATACGCTGTTTCGAACATATGTCAAGAATAAAATAAACGGTTTGGAATGAAAAAAGAGGACCAGCCATGTGGCTGGTCCTCGTGAAAACAGGGAAGGCTGGAATTACTTTTTCAGTCCGGCGACCCACTGACCGTACTTCTCCAGATTGGCGGCGCAGGCAGCGGCATCGGCGCCACGGGTAAGGATGTAGACCTTGATCTTGGGCTCCGTGCCGGAGGGGCGGACGATCACGCTGGTACCGTCAGCCAGCTCGAAGCGCAGCACATTGGAGCCGGAGAGCTCCATGGTGGAGGTTTCACCGGTGGCGCAGTCCACCACGGAACCGTTGCTGTAATCCTTGCGAGTGACGACTTTTACGCCGCCGATGTCCGCAGGGGGATTCTCCCGCAGATTCTTCATCAGCTCTGCCATGTCTTTCAGACCGTCCAGTCCGGGCATCACCAGGTTGTGGGTCTTCTCGGCGTAGTAGCCGTACTTTTCATACAGCTTTTCCAGAGCGTCAAAGAGAGTCATGCCCTGCGCGGCATACCAGGCGGCCATCTCCGTGAGCATCATGGAGGCGGTGACGGCGTCCTTGTCCCGGACGTAATCGCCCAGCATGTAGCCGTAGGACTCCTCGTAGGAGAAGATGACCTTCCCCTGGCCGCTCTCTTCCAGGGCGTTTTTCTTTTCTGCCATGAACTTGAAGCCGGTAAAGGTATCGTAGCAGGCCACGCCGTTGGCTTCGGCCACCTTACGGGCCATCTCTGTGGTCACAATGGTCTTCAGGGCCACCGGCTTTTCCGGCAGCTTTCCGGAACGCTTCATGGCGCCGATCAGGTAATCCAGCAGCAGCACGCCGGTCTGGTTGCCGGTGACGGGGCGGTATTCACCGCTGTGGTCCCGGATCATGATGCCCACACGGTCGCTGTCCGGATCGGTGCCCAGGATGAAGTCCACATCATTTTCACGGGCCAGATCAATGGCCAGATAGAAGCCCTCGGGATTCTCCGGGTTGGGAGAGGCCACCGTGGGGAAGTTGCCGTCGATCACCATCTGCTTGGGCTCACAGATCAGGTGCTTGATGCCCAGTGCCCGCAGCGCCTCCGGTACCAGCTTGTAGCCGCAGCCATGGAAGGGCGTGTACACCAGCTTGAAGGTATCCGCAACCTTGGCCACCGTCTCTTTGTCGTTGATCATGGAGGTGACATTGGCCATAAACCGCTGGTCCGTCTCCTCGCCCAGCACTTCGATCAGACCGGCCTTCACCGCCTCGTCGTAGTCCATGGACTTTACGCCGGCAAACACGTCGATCTCTTCCAGACGTTTGGCGATGGCGTCGGCATGGTGGGGCGGCAGCTGGGCACCATCTTCCCAGTAGACCTTATAGCCGTTGTATTCCTTGGGGTTGTGGCTGGCGGTGACATTGATTCCTGCCTGGCAGTGATACTCCCGCACGGCAAAGCTCAGCTCGGGTGTGGGGCGCAGGGACTCAAAGATGCGGACATGGATGCCGTTGGCGGCGCAGACTTCTGCCGCGGCACGGGCAAACTCCATGGAGTGGTTGCGGCAGTCCATGCAGATAGCCACGCCCCGGCGTTTGCCTTCTTCCCCCTCGGCAGAGATGACATCCGCAAAACCTTGGGTGGCCCAGCGGATCACATGGATGTTCATGTTATGCAGGCCGACGGCCATGGTGCCCCGGAGACCGGCGGTACCAAATTCCAGAGGGCCATAGAAGCGGGATTCGATCTCCTTGGGGTCGCTGCGGATGGATTCCAGCTCTGCGTGCTCCTCCTGGGACAGAGCGGGGCTTGCCAGCCACTTTTCGTATTCTTTCATGAAGTCCATATGCGATTCCTCCTATGTTAATATCATTGGATGACAAAACGCTGGGGATTCCGGAAACCGGATCAGACCGGTTCCTCCGGCTCGGCAGAGGAGTCCAGCAGAGCCTGGGCCTCTTCCAGCCGGTCGGCGGGGACCCAGATTTCGACCCCCTGGGAAGCAAAACCCCCCAATACCTTACCGAGACTCCCGCTCTTGAACGCGGGAATACCGCAGCTTTCCAGCAAGGACAGCGTGATGTCCGCCATACTGTCCAGTTCCCACTGGATGGCCAGCTTGGCTGCCGGCTGGGGCTGTCCGTCTGGCGTTTTGGGCCAGCGTTCCAGCAGGCGGCGGTCCTCCATAGCCCAGAAATCAGGGGTTTGTTTGTCCATTGTATGCGCCTCCTCGGTCGAAAACGGTCACTTATGGTATTTGGTGCCGGCGTTGATCTGATAGGCCCGATAAATCTGCTCCAGCAGCATCACCCGGGCAAGATGATGGGGAAAAGTCATGGGAGACATGGAGAGCCGGAAATCTGCCTGTGCCTTGATGGCAGGAGACAACCCCACGCTGCCGCCGATCAGAAAGGTCAGATTCGAGACGCCGGAAACGGCGAACTGGCGCATTTTTTCCGCCAGCTGAGGAGAGGAGAACTCCTCGCCCTCAATGCACATGGCAACCAAGGCGCTGCCCTTGGGGAGCTTAGCTTCGATCAAAGCGGCCTCCGCTGTCAGGGCCTGAGAAATCTCAGCAGGAGAGGGGGAATCGGAAAGCCGGGATTCCGGCAGCTCCACGATCTCCAGCTTGCAAAAGCGGCTCAGCCGCTTGGCGTATTCTGCCGTGGCCTGGGCATAAAATTTCTCTTTCAGCTTTCCCACGCAGATCAAAGTTACCTTCTGCATACAGCCCTCCTGTGTACAGGATGGGGCGCGCTCACGGTGTCCCGGGGGGCAACCGACAGTGCCGGGAAAAGTCCCGCGGCGGACAGAGCAGTCTCCACTGTCCGCTGCGCCATGGCAGGCGTGTTGTTTTCACGGCTCAGATGAGCCAGCAGGATCTCACTGGTGCCCTGCTGGGCCAGAAAAACCGCAAAGCGGGCGGCGTCTTCATTGCTCAGATGTCCCTCCGCGCCCAGGATCCGCTGTTTCAGGTAATAAGGATAGGGGCCGCTGTACAGCGTTTCCACATCGTGGTTGGCCTCCAGCACCGCCAGGTCCACACCCGGCAGCACTGCGGCCGCCTCGTCCGTCACATATCCCGTATCTGTCAGGATCCCAACGCTTCCGCTGGTGCCGTCCAGGCGGAAACCGCAGGAGCCGGGGGCATCGTGAGATGTGGAAAACGCAGTGACCAGGACTTCGCCCAGAGATTCCGGACCAGCCAGGACCAAGCTCCGTTGCGCCAGTGCCGGCAGCCGCTGCGCCAAGTCATGCAGTGTCCGGGAAGTTGCACAGACCGGACAGTCCGTCCGCTTGAGAAGGGTCTGCAGCCCGGAGATGTGGTCGGCATGGGTATGAGTGATAAGAATGGCGGTGAGATCCGCCGGGGTCAGGCCCAGTTCCTCCAGGGACTTGGTGATGCGGCGGCAGGAGATTCCGGCATCTACCAGCAGGTGGGTGGAGCCGCAGGAAAGTAGCAGCGCGTTTCCGGAGGAACCGCTGGCCAGCGTATGTAGGGTGGTCAAATACAAAACCTCTCTCGAACAGGATCAAATCAAAAAACAGGCGTCCGCCCGGGGAATGCCGACCAACGTCGCCATCCCCTCAAGCGGACGCCAAACGGTAAAAACAGATGTAACGGGAAACTGGGAGATCCGCCGTCGGATGCTTTGGGCTGATGGGGATGCCTTGTTCAACTGCCGTACTCGGCAAAAACAGAAAACACGTTCCCAAAAGGGGAGAATCCGGCGGCGGAAAACAGAAATCAGCCGATGTGGGCTTCCAGCTCCTCGTTTTCTCCGGGTTCCTCCACCACACGGATATTGGCACCCAGAGCCCGCAGCTTGCCAACGATGTCCTCGTAGCCGCGCTCGATATACTGCACGCAGCTGATCTCGCTTTCACCCTTGGCAGCCAGCGCAGCGATGACCAACGCGGCACCGGCCCGCAGATCGCAGGCCTGGATGGGAGCACCCGTCAGGTGATCCACTCCTTCCACCACGGCGGTCTTGTCGTCCACCTGGATGCTGGCGCCCATGCGCTTGAGCTCGTCAACATAGCGGTAGCGGTTGTTCCATACGCTCTCTGTTACCAGAGAAGTGCCCTGGGCCAGGCAGAGAACGGCGGTGATCTGAGGCTGCATATCCGTGGGGAAGCCGGGATAAGGCAGGGTCTTCACATTGGCCTTCTGCAGCGGAGCGTTGCGGCGCACAAGAAGCGTATCCTCATGCTCCTCCACTTCCACGCCCATCTCCACCAGCTTGGCGGTGATACAGTCCATGTGTTTGGGGATGATGTTCTTCACCAGGATTTGCCCGCCGGTGGCGGCCACGGCGGCCATATAGGTTCCCGCTTCAATTTGGTCGGGAATGATGGCATAGCTGCCGCCCCGCAGCCGGTCTACACCCTGGATCTTGATGGTATCGGTGCCGGCACCACGGATATTGGCACCCATGGAGTTGAGGAAGTTGGCAAGATCCACGATGTGGGGTTCCTTGGCAGCGTTTTCAATGACGGTGTTGCCCTCCGCCATGACGGCAGCCATCATAATGTTCATGGTGGCGCCCACGGACACCACATCCAGGTAGATGTTGGCGCCTTTGAGCCGGCCGTTCTCCGTGGAGGCGTGGATAAAGCCGCCCTCCACCACCACCTTGGCACCCAGGGTGGTAAAGCCCTTGACGTGCTGGTCGATGGGGCGGACACCGAAGTTGCAGCCGCCGGGCATGGCGACTTCCGCCTGGCCGAAACGGCCAAGCAGCGCGCCGATGAGATAATAGGAGGCACGGATCTTCCGGGCCAGCTCATAAGAGGTGCGGGTAGAGCGGATATGGGTGCAGTCGATCTCCACCGTGTGGCGATTGACTGCACGGATGTTGGCACCCAGCTGTTCCAGAATCTTCAGACACAGCGTCACATCGGAGATCTGGGGAACATTTTCAATGCGGCAGACACCGTCCACCATCAGCGCGGCGGGGATGATAGCGACGGCGGCGTTTTTCGCGCCGCTGATATTTACTTCACCAAACAGGGGAGAACCGCCCTGTATTACATACTTTGTCAAATCGTTTACCCTCTCTTAAAACGAAGCTTCTTTCGCGGCGGCAAGTCGCCCGGTTCTGTATGGACAGTTTGCCCGCCCAATGCAGGTTCATACCCACGGAAAGAGCACGGTGGACAAAAAATTTAAAAATTCTCACACACCGCCACTATACCATACGCCGCCATGAAATGCAAACCTTTCCTGACAGTGTTTCCATAAAAACCAAAAAGTTGTGAAAAATGATGGAAGGTGCTCAGCTATGGGTGACTGCGCCGGTGATGCAGTTTACATAATAGTTCAACCCGGAGATGTCGGTGACAATACACCAGGCCGGGACCAGCGTCATCGCGGCAGAGGCGGAGCTTTGCAGTTCAAAGCACAAATAGACGTCGGTGATTTTGGAGACGGCGGTCTGGCTTTTCCGGTGGTTGTTCAAAAAAGCGTCCAACGCGGCGGCGGCGGACAGGGGAGCTTCCTCCGGTGCGCTTTCGGTATAGGCATCGGGCAGATGGGTCCCGGTGACGGTCAACAGACCGCCGCTGTCCAGAGTAAAGGAGACGGTGCATTTAACCACTGGGTAGCCGTCGCAGTACTGGACCGCGGTGGCGGAGGTACCGTCGGAGGAAAAGGTCAGATCTCCATAGCCGAACTCCTTGCAGAATGCCCGGCAGACCTCCGGTGCGCTGGCACCCTCGGACAGGGATCCGGCGGCGTCAAAGCTGCCGTTGTCCAAAAACTGGACACCGCCCCGGTCACTGCCGTAGAGGTGGATGCCGCCGCCTTGGTCGGACCAGCGCAGGTTCTTTCCCAGCAAAAAGGCAGCAAGATCCTCCTCCTGCTGGGTGTCCCGGGTCAGGGTGCGGCTCAGCGGCGGGGTTTGGGTGGAGATCAGGTCCTCATCCAGTTCCACGTTTTCCGCTGCAAACAAAGTGACCAGCTGCTGGCGTACCTGTTCCAGACCTTCCTGATGGTCAGCCTGCCGGCTTACCACCACGGCGGCCAGGGAGAGGTTTGTCAGAAGCAAAATCAATATGATGATGTTTTTCAGACGGGAGCTTTGCAAAATGTGCTCCTTTCCAATCCGTAGGAAGCGTTGAAATCAGTCCAGCAGCCAGGAGGCGTCCGCGGTGTCGCCGCCGCGGTCCGTATAGCCGATGGACAGTTCGCCGCCGGGAGTCTGGGCGGCAATGGCCAGGGACTGGCGCAGCGGCAGCAGAGAGGCAAGTTCCCCTGTATGGGAGTACTGCCGGATCCGCAGGGTGAGGGATGTCACATCAGAGCCGGAGAGCGTGACCATAGCCGCATCGGCATTGTTGGAAAAGCGAATGGGCACGCCCTCCACCTGATAACCGAACCGCAAAACCATGGAGCTGCCGCTGGTCTGGACGCTGACAAGGTACAGGGAGGCGTCGCTGGAGAAGTTGGAAAAAATGGAGTTGAGCAGAGATTGTACAGCCAGAACACGCTGGTTGACCGTGGCGTCTTCCTGGGCGCTGATCTGCAGAGTGGGCGTGCTGCCTCCGTCGTATGAAACGGTGCCGTCACTGCGGATGCGCAGAGAACAGTCGCCCCGGATGATGACTTCCGTGCCGCTGGACTCGGTATAGCGGGATTTGGTATTGGGATTGAAGCCCAGTGCCGAAAGAAGCCAGTCTGTATCGGAAAGCGGTGTTTTCGCGGAGAGGGCGGACACCTGCGGCAGCGGGTTCAAAAACAGCGAGCAGGGAGCCAGGGAGGCAAACAGCGGTTCCGATTCCGCGGACTCAAAGGCAAAGAACGCACCGCCCAACTCATAGCTGCTGACTGTGTCGGCCAGCCGGGAGGCAGACACTGCCACAGAGCAGCTGAGGTAGGTGGAGCCATCTGAGAGATAGAGCCGCACACCATCCTCTCCCCGATCCGCCAGCACCAGCTGACGGGCGGAGATGGTTTCGTTGTCAGATGCTTCGCCCACCAGTCCGGCCAGAACAGACAGGGGCAGGGGATTGAGAAAATCATAGTAGATGGAAACACCGGAGATGGCGGAGAGGAACTCTTCGCCGGAGCAGGGGGTAAATGTCTGGGCAGAGCCCAGTGCGCCCCGCAGCAGGGAGCGAAGGGACTCGGTGAATGCCTTGTCGGTGGTGGTCATCTGGACATTTCCATAATGGCCGTAATCCCCGGTGATCGCGATCCGCACCGGAGCCGACAGATCGGCGAGGCTGGTGGGAGTCGACTGGGAGGCGGTGCTGCCGGCGGACAGGGAACGAAAGTAGTCGTTGTCCTGATTCAGATTGTACAGCTGGGTCTGCACGAACAGCGCCACGGCAGAGAGCGTCAGCACCACAATGGCGATATTCTGCAGGAAATCCCGACGTTTTCGGCGGACGGTGTCCATGAGGTACTCCTTTCTGCAGGATCAGGCAAAGCAGGTCTCCCTATTGGGAAGGAGAACCGGGAAAAGGCCGAGGACCGACCCGTTACTGGGCGTCCGGCCCGGCGATGGGAAGGGTCAGGCGGATGGTGGTACCGGGCCCCTGATGGGGGACCAGGCGGATGGTGCCCCGATGACGCAGCACGATCTCCCGGGCGATGGAAAGTCCAAGGCCGGTGCCGCCGGATTCCCGGGAGCGGGCCTTGTCCACCCGGTAGAACCGGTCGAAGATCCGGTCCCGGTCCTTTTCCGGGATGCCGATGCCGTCATCGCAGACCTCCATCCACACCTGATTCTGGGTGGAACCGGCAGTGATGCGGATATGGCCGCCGTCAGGGGTGTATTTGATGGCATTGCCCAGAATGTTCATCATGACCTGTTCCAGCCGGCTGCGGTCGCCCACGATGAGAGGAAGGTCCTCCAGAGAACCGCAGGTGAGCTGATGACCGTGCCGCTTGGCCTCCAGGGCATTGGCACGGTAGACGCTTTGGATGGCGTCGGCGAAGGGAAAGCGGGAGAGGTTCAGCTCTGCGTTGCCGGCATCCAGCCGGGAGAGCGTCAGAAGATCCTGGACGATGTGGGTCATCCGGTCGGTCTCCGTGATGATAATGTCCAGGAAGTTGTTTTCCGTCTCCTGAGGAATGGCGCCCCCGGCGTCCCGCAGGGTCTCCGCATAGCTGCGGACATTGGTGAGGGGGGTACGCAGTTCATGGGAGACATTGGCCACGAATTCCTTGCGCCGCTCTTCATTGCGGTGCTGCTCCGTCACGTCGTGGAGAACGATCAGCACACCGCCGCTGGCCTGGTCTGAAAAGGGCGCCAGATACAGCTCCAGCGTGCGCTCATCCACCAGCTTTTCAGCCTCAGCATAGTTGGGGCGCTGCAGCGCCAGCATCTGGGAGAAGGGATAGAGATCCCCAAAGAGGTCGTCATAGGTACAGCTCTCATCCACGGAGCGGTGAAGCATGGACTTGGCCGCCGGGTTGCAGTGGATGAGGTGTCCGTCATGATCGAAGGCCACCACGCCATCGGTCATGTGGAGAAACAGTGTATCCAGTTTGTTGCGCTCATTCTCCATGGCCTCCAGGGTACTTTGGAGAACACCGGCCATCTCGTTGAACGTGCCGGTGAGGATGCCGATCTCATCCGTGGACTCTACCGGAAGTTCACTGTCAAAGTTGCCGGAGGCGACCTTTTCCGCCCCGGCGGTCAGCCGCTCGATGGGGTCTACCATGGCTTTGGAGAGGAGGAAACTCAGCAGGACGGAGATGAGCAGACCGATCACCAGGGCCTGCAGGATGATCATGACCAGCTGGGCATTCAGACCGGAGACCGTCTCCTTGTTGTCCAGAATGTAGATGATGTAGGCGTTGTCCCCGTTGAAAATGGGGATCGCCGCATCCATATAATCGGCAGTAATGTCGCTTTTATCTCCAACCATGGTGTCGTCCTGGAGCGCCACGGCGTTCCGGGCGGTCAGCAGGTTGACAGTCTGCTCCCGGGGCAGCTCGGAGGCGCCGGCAGAGCCGCTGAGAAACGTACCGGTCTGGCCGTCCAGAACGAAGTAATTGCGGGTGTTGTAATCAATGCCCAGGTTGCCGGCATTGGTGGAGAGGATGTCACTGATCCGCTCCACGGCGTTGTCCTCTTCGGCGGCATTGCGTAGATCCGACACGACGCTGCTGTTGTCTGCGCCGAAGACGTCGTTCATCTGCTGATAAAAAGTGTCAATATAGAATTTGGAGACGCTGGTGGTCAAAAATGCCCCCACTACCGTCATCAGAGAGGTGATGAGCAGCAGCAGGATCAGCATCAGCTTCATGTGCAGGCTCCGGAACACTGGCGGCGCCTCCTTTCCCACGGCAGAGCGGAGATGAATGTCCCGCTGTCAGACTGCGAAATAGTAGCCCGCGCCCCGGCGGGTGAGAATATACGCCGGATTGGCGGGATCTGCCTCGATCTTTTCCCGCAGCCGCCGGACGGTCACATCCACCGTGCGCACGTCATCGCCCACGTAGCCGTAGTTCCAGACTTGTTCCATCAGATCCGTCCGGGAGTAGACCTTGTTGGGATGGCTTGCAAGAAAGGTCAAAAGCTCATATTCCCGCTGGGTCAGGTCAATGGCCTTTCCGGCCCGGAAAACCTGATGACTGTCGGTGTTGATGGAAAGATCGCCGGATACAGGCATGGCATTGGCCGCGGCGGAGGTGCCGGACGGCACTGCCATGGCGGTTCGGCGGATATTGGCGCCCACCCGGGCCACCAGCTCCCGCATGGAAAAGGGCTTTGTGATATAATCATCCGCGCCGATCTCCAGTCCCAGGACCTTATCGGATTCCTCCTCACGGGCGGTGAGGATGATGACCGGCACATTGCTGCCCTTTTCCCGCAGGGCTTTGCAGACATCAAAGCCGTTCATCTTCGGCAGCATCACATCCAGCAAGATCAGATCGGGATTGGCGGAGAGGGCCTGCCTGAGGCCATCCTCTCCGTCGTAAGCCTCCAGAATGGCATAGCCGGACCGCTGCAGATTGAACCGCAGGATGTCCACGATATTTTTTTCGTCTTCCACGATCAGGACCGTTTTCTGGTCACTCATGAGGAACCTCCGTATTTTGAAATTACAGATCCAGCAGGACCTTGGCCTTCAAAACGGCAGCCACGGTCTTGGCATCTTCGATCTCACCGTTCATGATCCGGTGGACCATCTCCTGGAAGGGGATCCGCTCCAGACGCAGAAATTCATCCTCGTCCGGCTGCTGCTGGCCCATTTTCAGTTCCCGGGCCAAAAACAGATGCAGATGCTCCCCGTAACAACCGGGGGAGGGCAGAATGACGCCCAGGGGCATCAAAATATCCGGTACTGCGCCGGTCTCCTCCCGCAGCTCCCGCAGCGCACCGACGGCCGGTTCCTCGCCCGGGTCCAGCTTGCCCGCGGGGATCTCCAGAAGCGTTTTGCCGAATACATATCGATACTGGGATACAGTGATGACGTTGTTGCGCTCGTCCAGCGGCAGTACCGCTACGCCGTCCACATGTTCCACCACTTCCCGGAAGGAGGTGTGACCGTTGGGCAGCGACACCTGGTCCACATGAACGCTGAGAAATGCGCCGGTATATTTTTCTTCCCGGCTGAGCATCTTTTCCGTCAGATCCATAGGGAGACTCATCTTAACAGCACCTCGTTGCTTGTTTTGTAAAACATTTGAAAATCAATTTATTATATCACGGGGAGAATCCGTTGCCAAGGCAGACTTTCACTTGAAGAACGGGAAAAACCGTGGTATACTAGTAAAACTTTCCGAGAAGCAAGGAGGCGGACCCCACGGAGAAGAAGGGAATCAAAATCGCGGCACAAAACCGCAAGGCCTTCCACGACTACTTCGTGGAGGACAAATATGAGGCCGGGATCGAGCTTTTCGGCACAGAGGTCAAGTCCATCCGGGCGGGCACGCTGAATCTGAAGGATTCCTACTGCACCGTCAAAGGCGGAGAGCTGTTCCTCCACGGAATGCATATCTCGCCCTACGAGAAGGGAAACATCTTCAACAAGGACCCGGTCCGCAGCCGCCGGCTGCTGATGCACAAGCGGGAGATCCGCAAGCTCGCCGCCCTGGTCCAGCAGGACGGCTATGCGCTCGTTCCGCTGTCCGTCTACTTTAAGGATGCCCGGGTAAAGGTAGAAGTGGGCCTGTGCAAGGGCAAAAAAAATTACGACAAGCGGGCGGCTGCCTCGGCTCGGGATGCCAAGCGTGAGATCGACCGCACCCTGAAAGAGAGGAACCGCTGATGGAAAACAAGCAGGATACACAGCTGGACGCGGCCTCCGGCCCTCAGAGCGAACACTTCGTTGTCCGCCGGGGCGGAAGCATGTGGGTGCTGGCGCTGATTTTTTTGGTGGTGTTTGGCGGCGTGTCTGTCTGGCAGACGGTCCAGACAGGCCTGGCGGAGAGCCGGAACATTCTGATTGCCGGCGTATTTTCTGTTCTGGCTGGGATCGTGCTGCTGCTGGACTGCAAGAACCACCGACTGGAAGTAGACGGCGAGGAGCTGCGCTACACGTCCATGTTTGGCCAGACCACAAGCTTCCGGGTGGAGGAGATCGGCGGTGTAGGACTGGATTTTCTGGAAAATCTCAAGCTGCTGACTGCGGACGGAAAGCTTCTGGCCCGGTTGGAGCGGAGCATGACCCATTATGAAACACTGCTGCATTATCTGGAAAACCACCACGTTGTGGGGAAACGGTAACATTATCAGAAAGGAACGAATCAAATGTCTGAGAACAAGAATCCCATTGCCACCATCACCATGGCGGACGGCCGCGTGATGAAGGCGGAGCTGTATCCCGAGAAGGCGCCCAACACGGTCAACAACTTCATCTCCCTTGCCAACGGCGGCTTTTATGACGGTTTGACCTTCCATCGGGTCATCCCCGGCTTTATGATCCAGGGCGGCTGCCCTCAGGGCAACGGCATGGGCGGTCCGGGCTACGAGATCCGGGGCGAGTTTGCTGCCAACGGCTTCCGGCAGAACGACCTGGCCCATACCACCGGTGTGCTGTCCATGGCCCGCACCATGGCACCCAACTCCGCCGGCAGCCAGTTCTTTGTCATGGTAGCCCCCGCGCCCCATCTGGATGGTCAGTACGCGGCCTTCGGCCAGGTGCTGGAGGGCGAGGAAGTAGCCATCGACATCTCCCGGGTCCAGCGGAACATGATGAACGACAAGCCCAAGACGCCTGTGGTCATCGAGAGCATCCGGGTGGATACCCAGGGCGTGGACTATCCCGCTCCGGAGAAGATGTAAAGGAAAATTCCAACGAGTCAAAATCGAAGAGGAGGGGTCCAGATGAAAACCGCAATCATCACCGGTGCGTCCTCCGGACTGGGGCGGGAAGTTGCCCGCCAGCTGACGGACGTGTTTCCGGACATTGAGTGCTGCTGGCTGATCGCCCGCCGGGAGGACCGGCTGGAACAGACGGCCCGGGAAATGGTAGGCGTCGAGACGGTGTGCATGCCGCTGGATCTCTGCGATCCGGTGAGCTTTTCCACCCTCAGCGGGCGTTTGGCGGCGGAGCAGCCGGAGGTGATGCTTCTGGTAAACTGCGCCGGCTGCGGCTATCTGGGGCTTTTGGGGGAGACGGACACCGCGCTGGAGACCCGGATGGTGGATCTGAATGTCCGGGCGCTGACGGCGGTGACCAACCTGGTGATCCCCTTCATGGCTGCGGGAGGCCACATCCTGAACGTCTCCTCCATCGCATCTTTCTGTCCAAATCCCCGGATGACGGTTTATTCCGCATCCAAGGCGTATGTTTCCTCCTTTACCGTGGGCCTTTCCGAGGAGCTGCGGCGCAAGCACATCTCTGTGACTGCCGTTTGTCCGGGGCCTATGCGGACGGAGTTTTTGGACGTGGGCAACATTACAGGGAAGTCCCGTACCTTTGAACTGCTGCCGTACTGCGAGCAGGTCCAGGTAGCGGGCGGTGCCCTGCGGGCGGCCCGGGCGGGCCGGACCATCTACACGCCCAAACTGTTTTATAAGTTTTACCGGTGCCTGGCAAAAATCACGCCGGTGAAGCTGATGGTGAAGATCACCAAGACCTGAACGGATAAATTTCATGGAATTGTAACACACTTCTTCCGGGAAGTGTGTTACAATTCCAAATACAGCGATCTGCTTTGATAGCCCTGAAGATCTGGGGATGTACCGGTTTCGACGGGGGTATGGAGGCGGGACCAGCGGGCGGCGGCGCCTGACCGCCATAAAACGGGCAATTTATAAATCAAATAACAACAACACTGTTGCTATTGCTGCCTGATTAACGGCAGCCGTCCGACTCGGAGGGACCGCGGGCCGAGGAGGGCGTCGTTTAGCGGTAAATGTGAGCGCAGTAAGCTTTGCCTGCACCACACATCATGAAGCTCACCTGACCTGACGGCGTGACGGTTTGCCGTCTGGAAGGGGAACAGGGAGAGCAAGACTCCCGCAATAATCGTCTGCGCCCGGAGAAAGCCCCGTTAAAGTGCTTTCGGACGCGGGTTCAACTCCCGCCATCTCCACCAAAGTGAGAAGCCCTGCAAATGCAGGGCTTCTTCTTTTTGCTTACGGCCGCAATGGATTGAGAAGTTTCAAATGTGAGCGGACTGGCGTGTTTCTGACCAGCTTGACACCGCAAAATTCGAAAAATTTCACTTTTCATTTCACTTTTTGAGAGAGGAAAATTACTCCTCGGGTGGCATGATTTCTGCAAGATACGCTTCGATTTTGCTGTCGTATCCAACCTCTTCCTCTTTGATTGTGTGATAGTATACGGTCTTGAGCATGTGATCCGTCGAGTGTCCCATCCGCTGCTTGGAGTACGTGCTGGGAATACCGGCGGCCAACATGGCGGATGCGTTGACGTGACGCAGATCATGGAAACGGTAATGGGGCACACCGGCCTTGGCGCAGATCCGGGTAAACCCGTTGTAAATCGCATGGCCGGAAAGCGTGATGATGTGCTCCCCATGCCGCGTCGTTTTGCTCAGTTGCTTTTGCAGGGCGGGCGGGATGTGGACTGTTCGGGTGCCGCTGTATGACTTGGTCCCTTTTTCCACCTGTCCGTCTTCACCCTCTACCATGGCCCGCCGGATATGGAGATAGTCTCCCTCGATGTCTTCCCATTTGAGACCCACGATTTCCGACTGCCGCAAGCCCAGCCAGACAGCCAGCAAAATGGGCAGCTCATAGCGCGTCCCTTGGCTGGCCTGCAGGATCTTTTGCAGCTCCTCTTTAGACGGGATCTTGATCTCACTCCGCTTTTTTTGAGGCAGTGTGGTCCGCAGGTGCATATCAGGATAATAGGCCGCAAGGACGACGCTCAGCAGGCCGTGAGCGTTGCTCACGGTTTTGGGGGACTTCTTCTTTGTAAGCTGGTTGACCCAGCGCTGCACGGTCTCCTGCGTCAGATTGCGGAGCTGCACGGACTGGATGCTCTCAAAGTCATTTTTCTTGGACTTTTTATAATTCCACAGCGTGGTGGGAGAGAGCACGCCGTCCTTGCTCTCGATATATCGGTCAATGGCTTCGCCGACTGTAAGACGACGGGGAGAGCGGGCATCCTGGGCAGATTTGGTTTTGAGACCGCTGGCCCAATAGAGAGCATCTTCCCGGCTGTCAAACGTCCGATTAAGCCGGGTACCATCCACCATCAGCTGTATGTACCATTTCCCAGATGGTTTCTTTTTTGGTTCAGGGATTCGCATGCTGCTCGCTCCTCTCACTATGATACATTTGTTCGATTTTTCGGTTAAAGAAAAGCCGCCCGCCAGGGGCGGCTTTTTCTTTATTCATCATGGTCTTCGAGCATATTGGCTGCATTTGATGTGATACTCGCATTATACTCTTCCCACCGGCGTTTGGAATCCGGATCGTTTTTCATTGCTTCCTCGATAGCCAATGTTTCTCGATATTCGGCAGCGGCTGCATCCATGGTCCAGGTTGTATTCAGTCCCATATTTTCGACCATGCTTTTAATATCCGCAATGTTTACGCGGAAAAACTCCTTGCGAGGATTTACCTTGTTGACCTGCATTAAAGAGAGAGCCTTATGTAACGTGTTTTCGAGACCGGGGGCATCTTCGCTCTCGATGATGGCATGGACGTCAAACGGAAAGGGCACTGAAGCATCGCCCAACTCACGGACACGATCAAGCGGATCAAGACGCCGGGTCATGCCCACCTTATAGACATTCTCTCCAAAAGAGCCAATATTCGAAATCACATAAACATTTCCATGTTTGGTTTGCTGAGCCATAGAGAGGGCGCGTTGACCGCGGGCCTCGGCCTCCACAAGCTTCTGGCGCAGATCTTCCAGCTTAGCTTCATATTCGGCCCGCTTGGCCTCTGTGGCGGACTCAATTTGCTTTTGAGCCTTTTCCATGGCTTTGCGAAGCATCTCTTCTTCTTTTGCCGCGTCTTTTATGGCCTTTTCATATTCTCTACGGGCACGCTCCTCCTCCCGCATCTGCTCACGGATTTGGCGCTGCTCTTCCTGCGCTTTGAACTTGAGCTCTTGTACACGGACGCCCCACTTCAATTCTTCCAACCGGGCAGATAAATACTCCGGCGTGATCGCGGCATCCCGAAATGCTTTACCGTTATAGTTTACCAACTGGTAGGCATCAAGGATGCGCTGCTCCAATGTGCCATAGTTGTCCTTTTTTGTTTTCGACAGGATGGAGTCGACCTTTCCGTTAAACGCATCAATAACAAAGGCGATTGCTGTTTTTCTGCGATTTTCCTCTACATAGTTGCAAGTGGCGGCAGTGCCGGCTTTTACCATACGAGCGGTATTTTCCCTGGCAATTTTAAGTTGTTGCCCAGCCTCGGTATATCCAAAATCCTCAGCGAGTTCGTCCAGCAGGGAATAGGTCGGCTTTAAATACTGAGTTCCATATCCATCAATGATATTTTTCAGTGCGGTTACGGTTTTTTCATATTCTTTAGCTTTCCCGGCTGCTTCGTAGGCTTCACCGGCGATTTCCTTTGCGCGGCTTTCCGCCTCTGACAAAATTCGCTTTGCCTCGGTATCAACGGAAGCCAACCTGGCGTCTGCGTCATTTATAACAGATTCATACCGGGCTTTACCCTTTTCCCGAAGTTCCTTGGCTTCCTGCTTTGCATCGGCAACTTCCTGCTCTGCCGCATTACGCATGGCCTGTATTTCCTCAGAGGCTTTGGTACGCTTATCAGCGAGTTCTTTCTCAGTTTCATTGCGCAATTTCTGGACTTCTGCGGCTACATCAACAATGTCCTGATATTTCGACAGTTCTTGGATACGCGACTCCTGGCTCCGGGCTTTCTCCTCGGTATCTGAAAGAGATTGCTGCAAATCAGCCGCCTGCTTTTTAGATTTCCGCCATAATACCAAAAAGACAATTGCTAGGATCAGAAAAAGAATTGACATGATGGGACCCCGTTTCACTCAAAAGTTGTGTCAGATTCGGACACATCAAAATTTCCCGCGCAACTCCACGACCTTGCCGATGATCTGGACGGGCTTGTCCATGATCTCAGAGGGGGTGAAGTGCTGAGGATCGTATGCCGGATTGTTTGGGAGGAGCCACAAGCTCCCGTCCGACTCTTTTTTTATGCGCTTGACGGTGGCACTGTCACCGTTCACCAAGACAACAGCGGTATCTCCCGTGTCAGCGTCGGGCTGCTTCCGGACGATTACCACATCTCCTTCCCGGATCCGGGGCTCCATGGAGTTGCCCTTAATCCGCAGACCAAAGAAATCTCCGGTGGCTGCCAGAGCGGCGTCGATTTCCTCATAATCCACGATGTCTTCCACAGCCTCAATGGGGATGCCGGCAGCCACGTCGCCCAGCACCGGGATCCATTTGCCGCCGGTGGAGGCAGGGGCGGAAGTGCCTTTAATCAGAAGGTCCAGCGTAGTTTCGTAAAGTGCAGAGATCTTGTTGAGCATTTCAAAGTTCGGCTCACTCTGGCCTGTCTCGTATTTGGCGTATGTAGACCGGTCAATTCCAAGTCTGGACGCCACCTCTGCCTGAGTGAGCCCCCTTCTCTTGCGCAGGATTTTCAACTGTTCCATGGCGTCACCTCTAACTTCATTGTATGTGAAGTAAAATCACATTTCAAGATATGTGAAGATTCTCCACAAAAATACTTGACAAGTGGAGATATGTCACATATAATTCAGGGTGTGAAGATTCTTCACAAAACTAAGCATAAGGAGGTTCTATATGGAGATAAAACGACTTCGGGTGCAGGCAAAGCTCACCCAGCTGCAACTGGCTGATGCCATGCAGGTTGATCGTTCCACAGTTGCTCATTGGGAAATCGGGACAGCGATGCCTCGGAGTGAGTTGCTCCCCAAACTGGCAGATCTGCTCGGCTGCACAATCGACGCCCTGTATGGGCGGGATGACCGGGACAGTGCATGATCGGGATCTGTGATTACCATACCATGGACGGGAGGGCATGACCATGCCGGATAATGACAAGACCATTTACAAAACCTGCCGGGAGGCGGCGGGATACACCCAGGAGCGGGCGGCTGAGCTGCTCAACCTGAGCGTGCGGCATCTGGCCCGTATCGAGGCCGGAGAGATGATTCCCTCAGACGATATTGCCTACTCTATGGTGGTGCTCTACGACAGTCAGTATTTGGCCGTGCAGCACCTACGAAGCGCAAGCCAGCTGGCGGCGGCCATTCTTCCGCCGGTGGAACAGACCACGCTGCAGGCAGCCACCATTCGACTGTTCAACAGCTTTTCCCGGTGGGCGGACAAACGGCGGGACAAGCAGCTGCTGGAAATCTCCGAGGACGGCCAGATCGACGAGACAGAACGGCCTATTTTCGACGAGATTGTCCGGGAGCTGGGGGAACTCGTAAAGGACTTTTACGAGCTGCGGCTGGCATCCCAGGACGTGGAAAGGAGCGAATAACAACATGCCGAAAGTAAAACTGGGAAGGGACCCTGGACAGGAGCATACGGCGGACATCGCCAAGATTATCAAGCACCATATGACGGATCGGGACATTGCCACCCAAACGGCGTTGGCAGAGCGGACGGGAATCCCCCGGCAGACCCTTGGACGCCGGATGCGCCGGGGCGGCTGGGAGCTGGATGAGCTGATGGCGCTGGACAAGGTGCTGCGGTTCACCGCGGAAGATGCTGCGGCAATCATGGGGGTTAGGAGATGAACCCCTCAATGGAATGGACAAAAAAAGAACGCCCCAAGGCGGCAACCTCAGGGCGCTCAGTTCAGGGACTTGCATCCGAGAACAATCGCAAAATTATGATAACACGTTTTGCTCGGAAATGCAAGCCCCGCACATCGGCCGGGGAGGGGGTGACCCTCCGATGACAGGCTGGGAGTTTTTCTTCGTGGTGCTGGGCGCCTGCTCGGCCACCAGTGGGCTTTTCCGGGTGATTGATCGGATTGAGGGGAAGTAAGGACATGTGGACACCGGAGCGGGTGATGGTAGAACAAATGCTGATTACCTTGGATCAACAGCTTAATGATGCGATCCACCGCCACCAAAAGAATGAAGCTCATGTTCTTTACGGACAAATCTTAGGCGTGTTAGACCTATCGATGAGACTTGAAATCATGGGTGCAGTAGAGAATACGCAGCGATTTTATGCAGTACATAGAAAGTTCTATGGCGCATTTTGAGAGGAGGGAAGACCGATGGCTGAGACGCTGTACAGGCGGACCAGTAAAAAAGGATGGACTACCATATACCGGTCCGTGGCTCAGGATGATCGCCTGACGCTGAAGGCGCGGGGCTTGTTTCTCCTGATGCAGTCTCTGCCGGAGGACTGGACCTACACGATCTCTGGCCTGGCCTCCAAGGCCGGTACCGGAAAGGATCAGATCCGGGCAGCTCTGAAGGAGCTGGAGAAGGTGGGCTATCTCATCAAGGACCAAGCCCACGACCCTAGTGGAAAGTTTACGGGCAATGTGTTCATCCTGCAGGATGAAGCACCGTTGTCGGAAAACCCGACAACGGTGGGGGAAACTGAGGCACCGTTGTCGGGAAAACCGTCAACGGGAAAACCGTCAACGGAAAATCCGACGGTACAAAATATAGATATACATAATCAGGATATAAAGAACCCCCCTATATCCCCCCAAGGGGGGCGGCGCAGAAAGCGGGAACCCAAAGAGACCGCTGACTGGAAGCCGGAGCGGTTTGAGGCGTTCTGGACCTACTACCGTACCAACGTCCGGGGCGAGGACCGGCAGGGTGCTATCCGAGCCTGGGACAAGCTCAAGCCGGATGACGCTCTGATCGCCCGGATCGGCCGGGCGCTGGAAAAGCAGATCGCCTCCGAGAGCTGGCAGGCCGGATACGGGAAGCCATACGCCGGTACATACCTGAACAACGCCCGCTGGAAGGACGTGGAGGACCAACCTGCTGCCGATGGGGAAGCGCCCCGGGCAAAGCCCAAGCGCTACGTCCGCACAGACGTGATCGACGGACAGGAGGTGGATATTTACGAATAATCAGTACCAGGATCTTGAGGCTGAAAGGGCTGTGCTGGGGTCGATGCTGATTGACAGCAGCTGCATCCGCACGATAGCCGGGACGCTCCGGGAAACGGATTTCCGCCTGGCACTTAATCAGGAGATCTATCGTACGCTGCTGAACATGGATATGGACGGCAGACCCGTAGACGGTTTGACTGTGGCAGACGAATTGAAGGCGTCTCCCGATACCCGCAGGTACATGGCTCAGCTGATGGAGATGACTCCCACGGCAGCCAATGTCATGGAATATGCCCAGATTGTACAGGACTGTGCCAGGAGACGGGGGTTAAAAGAGGCTCTTGGGGAGGCTCTGGAGTCCCTGGATAGGGGAGAGGCACAGGAGGATATATTGCCACCTCTGGAGACGAAGATCTCTGACCTCAATACCCGTGCCGGCGGGGATCTGCTGGCGCCCGAGGCGCAGCTCGATTTGTTTTTCCAGCATCGGGAACGCATCGATGCAGGGGAGGCCCCATTTGTCCGGACAGGATTGCGGCAGCTGGATCGGCTGCTGGGGGGCGGAATGGTGAACTCAGGCCTCTATTTCCTCGCCGCTCGTCCAGGCATGGGAAAAACCGCACTGGCCATTTCTATCGCTGAATTTGTCGCCAACAACATCGGAAGCGTCGCATTTGTATCCATGGAAATGTCAGCCGAACAGATCACGGCTCGCCGCGTCGCTGCGGTGTCCAAGGTGGACAGCAATGTGATCTTGACGGAGGCGATGACGGACGAGGAGTACCGGAGAACATCTGAAGCGGCACGCATCATTGGAAGGACGCCGCTCTATGTGACAGCCGGAAAGGCGTATACGCCGGGCCGTATGGCGTCCGTTGTCCGGGCACGAAAGGATTGCCGGCTGGTAGTGGTAGATCACTTCAGCTTGTTTTTGCTTCCCGGCCGGCAGGCCAGTCATATTGAATACGCATCGGCGGCGCACACGCTCAAACGGCTTGCTCAAGCGATGGGGGCACCTGTGCTGTGTCTGGCTCAGCTGAACCGGGAAAATGAAAAACGGACCGGGAATAAACCGCGTATTTCAGATTTACGTGCCACAGGTGCGGCAGAGGAGGACGCTGACGGCATCATTCTGCTTCACCGAGAGGATTATTACGACCCGAAATTTGAACGGAAGCCTCAGGAGCCAGTGGTTGTAGAGGCTACTGTGGCAAAAAACCGCCACGGACGAACCGGTCATGTGGATTTATCCTTTTGGCCGGAGACAAATACATTCCGGGAGAAATATGTGAAATGAGAACTGAAATGATTCGGGTTGGAGATACGTTGACCCGGGCGCCTACGTTTTACGGCACAAAAGATATGATCGACGCCAGCCCGCGGCCGTGCAGGGTGGTGTACATTCACCCCGAGCTGCGGTTTTACGTGGTGGAGTTCCGCTCCACGGTCACCGGCGAGACCTGGCGGGAGACGTTTTATTTTCCGAACCGGCCGGAGCTGATAGCTCGGTCTGGATGGGGCCCCCGCTTGCCGGGGGCCAGAGGATGAAAGGACAGGACATATGAGAACGATCGCAATCATGAACAACAAGGGCGGCGTCGGAAAGACCGTCACCGCCATCAATCTGGCAGACATCCTGGTGAACCGCTACAAAAAACGGGTGGTTCTGGCGGACTGTGACGGGCAGATGAATCTGACCCGGTTTTACCGGCCGAAGTTCGACCCCGTCAACAGCTGCACCATGGCGGATCTGCTGATGGGCAGGGGAGAGTCGGTATGGAGCGACAACCTGGAGAACATCGTCCCGGGCCTGGATCTGGTCCCGGGATCTCCGGAACTGTATGCGCTGGATCTCAAGGCCATCCAGGATGGCGTCAGCGCCCCGGAGCGGATACGGGATTTCGTGGCGTGCGCGGCGGAGGATCAGGAGACGGACTTCTTTATCCTGGACTGCCCGACTGGCTTTACGCTTTCCAGCGTGGGGGCATTGATGGCAGCCGATGAGGTGGTGATCCCCATGGTGCTGGATGGGTTTAGTTTTGAAGGCGTTTATGATATGCACCGCCAGATCCAGAACCTGCAGCGGGCAAATATCAAGGTCCGGATCGCCGGTGTTCTGATTACGCGGCGGACCAAATCAGACGCGACTGCACAAGCAGAGTCCCTGATCCGCGCCTCTGGGATCCCCGTGTTCCGGCAGGTGATCCGCCGGTCTCCCAAAGTCACGGAGAGCACCTTTGACCGGCGGGCCACCGTCCAGTACAGCCCCGGCAGCGCCGCCAGCCAGGACTACCGGAAGTGGGTCAAGGAGTATTTGGGAGGTGCTTTGGATGGGCAGTAAGTTTGATATTTCCGCGTTTGCAAGTACGTTTGCACCGGTGTCCGATTCGGACACAAATGGACGTGAGCAGATCCAGTACATCGACTTGGACCTGCTGGATGCGGACGAGGCTAATTTTTACAGCATCCAGGGTATTAAGGAGCTTGCGGCAAATATTGAGCTGTGCGGGCTGCAGCAGCCTCTCCGGGTGCGTCCGGCGGAGAATGGCCGCTATAAAGTGGTCTCCGGGCATCGGAGACGTGCGGCATTGCAGTCATTGGCTGCAGAGGATCCAGACAAGTGGCGGCAGGCAGCCTGCATTGTGGAGCGGGGAGACGAGTCACCGGCCATGAGTGAGCTGCGGCTGATCTTGGCCAACAGTGACACCCGGCAGCTGACATCTGCGGAGATCTCTCAGCAGGCAGAGCGGGTGGAGATGCTTCTCTACCAGCTGAAGGAAGAAGGCGTAGAGTTCCCCGGGCGGATGCGGGATCAGGTGGCGGCTGCCTGCAAGGTTTCAGCTACGAAACTTGGGGTCCTGAAAGTCATCTGGGAGAAGCTGATCCCGGCATATCTGGACCTGTTCAACGCGGACAAGCTGCCGGAGGCCTCTGCCTATGCATTGGCAAAAATGCCTGAAACCCTCCAGAAGGAAATTTTTGCTGCCTGCAAAGGAAAGGTCAACGGTTACGCTTTGGAACAGTACCGCAAGCAGGCCAAGGAGGGGATTCCGAAGCCGAAGAAGCCTCTGCGCTGCCCTCCGAATGGCCAACAGCTGTGCACACACCAGGCTGCATTTTTGCGGCATGACTGCAACGACAGCTGGCACCAGTGCTGGGGCGTCACATGCTGTATGGAGTGTGACCGGGCTATGTGCGATTATGATGTCTGTCCCTCTGCTTGCACCAAGGCCAAAGCAGCCAAAACGGCCAAGCGAGCGGCAGAAAAGGACAAAACGGAAAAGCGCAGGGAGAAGGCTACGGCCAAAAATCAAGCCGCATCTGAGACGGTGTCCGCTTTTTGGCACCGGGTCCAGGCTGCGTCCAAGGAACAGCTCTCAGACCGCGAAATCTCCAGGCTGACCAACGGGGCCAGCTACTATCACGTAGACATCAGGCACATGTTGGATGGAACGTTTAAAGCAACAGATTACAGTGATGGAAGCTGCACGTATCCGCGGGTGGATCACTTCCGGCAGTTTTGTCTGGACAACCATGTCAGTGCAGACACGCTGCTGGATCTCCCGGCTGCCCCTCTTACCCAATGGCAACCCCTGGACGAGGCCCACTGGCCGGCGGATCAGCAGCTGGTGATTCTGCGCTGGGACAATGCCTTGGGCGAATGGTGCTATGGTACCGCCCGCTGTGTGGGCGGGTACAACGACATTTACCCGTTCGTGGATACGGATGTGGGCTGCGAGCTGGAGGAACCGTCCCATGGTGAATATGACGTCGGCTACTGGTGGATGCCGTTGCCGGAAGAGGAGGATCAGCATGAATCAGACAAGGTTTGATATAAAGAAGAATTTTTTGTCCCGTACATTTTCGCGGTGCATCGCAGAGATGTGTCCCAGCGTGGTGCGCCTGGAATACCATCTTCACGACAACGGGGACGAGGTCTCCATTATCCGCTGCACCGATGGTTCCACCCGCCGGGTGGATGTTACGGGCCTGGATCTCCAGCAATCTGTGGAGGCGATCCTGGAGACGCTCAACGGGGAGGTGGCGTGATGCGGTACACCGGGAAGCGCCGCCGGCGCTGGGGATTCTGGCTGGCGGTCGGCGTCTGGGCGCTGCTGGCTGTATGGATCCTGACGGCATGGGCCCGGGGGTAGCACATGAGCAAACCAATGCCGCCGTGCCGTGGGTGCCGCCGGAGATCTCCCGGATGCCATGATGCAGACGCCTGTCCGGCATGGGGCACCTACCAGCAAAATCTGGCCGCCTGGCACGCAATGTACCAGGCGGCCACGATCCCGCAGGCTGAGCTGAACGATTACGAGAAAAAGCGCCGCGCGGTAGCGAGAAACCGAATGAGATGGAGGGATTGATTTGAAAGAGGGGAATAAAGATGCTGAATAGAATCGTTATCATGGGTCGGCTGGTCAGGGATCCGGAACTGCGCCGCACTGGAAACGGCACCGCCGTGGCCGCGCTGACGCTGGCCGTGGACCGGGACTACAAGTCCCAGAGCGGGGAAAAGGAGACGGACTTCATCGACGTGGTAGCCTGGCGCTCCACGGCGGAGTTCGTCAGCAAGTATTTCACCAAAGGCCGCATGGCCGTGGTGGAGGGCAGACTCCAGATCCGGGACTGGACCGACAAGGATGGCGGCCGTCGCCGCAGCGCCGAGGTGGTGGCGGATAGCGTGTACTTCGGCGATTCCAAACGGACGGTGTCCGATTCGGACACGCCGCCTTCCGGAGAGTTCCAGGAGCTGCCGGAAGAGGAGAAAGGGGAGCTGCCGTTTTGATGGACTCTCAGGATTGCTTACTACTTGGGAAGGAGCGAATGAAATCATATGCGGAAACGCTCTAATGCAAAGCCGGTGATCTCCGTTGCAGAGGATGGGACAAAGACCGCTTACTCATCCGTGACCGCTGCGGCAGAGCAGACAGGTGGGCAGAAATCGCGAATCTCAGCTGCCTGCAGGACGGGAATCCCGTACCGGGGAATCTCCTGGAGGTATGCCGATGAGGAGGGATCTGTCTGGTAAATCTTTTGTCACCCAATGATTTGGAGCAGCTGAGCCGTGCCATGGCGTCCGGGCGGGAGATCTCCCTGACCCGGACGCTGGGCAATTTCACGGTCACCGCCAGCACTACCAGAGCGCTGCCGGTGTGGGAGTGCGATATGCTGGTGAGGTTGGAACGGACACATGGTCATGTGTACAGCTCCCAGTATTTTCGCAGTGTAGAGGAGATGATGCGGTACATATGAGCGCAGTTTGGTATTGCACACGCCAGCGGGCGGGCCCGCTGGTCAAGGAGTGCCGGGCGCTGCGGCCAAGGTTCTCGCCGCTGGATGACCAATATACCCGGAATGAAAAAGCGGACTTCAAGCGGAGATACCGTTCGGCGGTGTGCCAGACTCCGGTGGATCGTTTGGAGTTAAGTTTGGCGCTCTTCGGATTTGAGGGAACCCACTATGAATGCTCTTTTGATGATGAACACCTGCCACGCACATTTAAGGGTGTCCGCAGGGTATTGAGTAATCTTTTCAAGCGGTGTAAGCGATGGCGCAACGGACGATCCTTTGACTATGTCTATGCCATCGAATATGGCACTCAGCATTGCCGTTATCATGTTCACCTTGTTCTCCGGGATAGTGAGTTCTCTCCGGCAGAGGTGCGGTACCTGTGGCGGCAAGGGGACGTACAGGACTTCCCGGTGCTCCTTAAACACGGAGGGTACAGGCGGCTTGCCAAGTACTTCAACAAAGAGCCATCAGATGGGTATTTTCTTCCGGTGGGGCGGCACAAGTGGAGCTGTAGCAGGACCCTCACCGCCAAACTGCCGGAGCCGGAGACGTGGGAGGATTCATCTGGTGTGATCCGATACCCTCGTCACACATTGTGGACCAGCTCGCTGGACGGGCCGCAGAATTTCAATAATGAATTCGGCAGTTACTATTATTACTCCTGGATCGTATCCAAGAAAAACGATGCTTTATATTTAGAATAAGATTTCAATACTTGTAATCTAGTCGGTTTTTGTGGACATTTACAAGAAAGTGAGGGAATCGTGTTGCCAATTGATGCAAGAGGTGCTACACTAATCGCAAAGGATGGATGGCTCATCTGTCCGGTATGCGGCAAAGGCCGCGTAAAGAAGCTCCTGCCAACGACACGAACCACAGATGACGTGGTGTACTGTAAGCTCTGCGGCAAGGAGTCCATTGTGAATATCAACCAGTGCCTGTGCCATAGTGCCTGTGCCACATGAACCGCAATCGCGGGACGTGTCGGCGCAGGCTTTTTGTTTTGCCTGGAGGTGATAGCCCATGGCCTTGAAGCCGCTCCGACCGTGCCGGCATCCTGGATGCCCGGCGCTGACCCGGGATGGATACTGCCCCAAGCACAAGCCCGCAAAGACGGAGCGCAGAGTCTCCGCCCAGTGGCATGGCTGGTACAGCCTGCCGATATGGACAGACGACCTGCGGCCGGCTCAGCTCCTGCGGGAGCCGTTTTGCCGGGAGTGTGCCAGGCAGTATCCGCCTGGAGATCCACGCCACCGTACCCGGGCCACGGTGGTGGACCACATCAAACCCCATCGGGGAGACTGGCAGCTGTTCGTAGATCCGGCCAACCACCAGAGCCTGTGCAAGCACCACCACGACCAGAAGACGGCCCGGGAGCAGGCAGAAGAGCGCCGGAAAAACGCTGAGAATTGACCGTGCAAATGCGCTGGAGGCTACGTCCGCACGCCGGTACGCGTGCCTGCGCCTGGGTGCGTGCGTGCCCGAGTGCGCAGGACAAGCCGAAGGCTTGCTGCCCCACCCCCGCCTCAGGAAAGTTTCGTGCCGAAGTGCGTAAGACCGTACGCCCCCTCGAATGCGGAAAAAGTTCCCCGATCAGGGTTTCGGGGCGGCGCTGCGAAAGCGCAGCGTGTCAGAATCGGACACGGGAAGGAGAATGGCAATGCCCACGCCGGTAAAGTCCCTGGACAACATGAACAAAAATCTCACCAATGAGGAGCGTCAGATCCGGGAGCAGGCGGAGGAGGGAGTCATCCCCGACCGGGGCCGGGAGAGCCGGATGGAAAAGCCGGCCATCATGACCAAAAACGCCGCGGCCGGCCGCTACTGGAAAAAGATCCTGGAGCGGATGGACGGTCTGGTGATCCTGGATGATCTGGACAGCGATGCCCTGGGCGTCTACTGCGTGATGATGGCCCGGTATGAGAACCAGTGCAAGCTGCTCTCTCTGGCCGCCAAGCAGCTCAAAGACGCCAAGGATGATCCCCAGGCGATCGCTGACGCTGCAGCCAAGCTGGACGCGGTCAGCGGCAAGATGCAGTCCCTGGAGCGGAATATCCTCCAGTACGCCGAGAAGCTGGGACTCACGCCCTCCGGCCGGGTACGGCTGGCCCAGAAGCGGGCCCAGGCGGCAGCCGATGCCAAGGCAGATCCGGACGGTGATCTCTTTGGCGACTAGATGGCAAAGCGGCCTGCACCACCCGGTGTCGGTCTATGCCAAGCAGGTGACCCAGGGCCGCCTCCGGGAGCAGTGCTGCAAGTATGAGATCCTGGCCTGCCAGCGGCACCTGGACGACCTGAAGCGCCAGGGGACGGAGGACTTTCCCTATGTGTTCGACACCACCCGGGCCGACCGGATCATCCGGTGGTTCGGTCAGTGCATCCAGATCCGGGGCGTGGATGCCGGCAAGCCCATCACCTTGGAGCCCTGGCAGGTGTTCGACCTGGGCTGCACCTACGGCTGGGTCCACAAGGACACCGGGGCCAGGCGCTTCAGCAAAACCTACAACAAGCGGGCCCGGGGCAACTACAAGAGCTCGGAGAAATCCTGCCAGGGCCTCCACCACATGTGCGGCGACGCCATCTATCCTCCATACCGGCCGGAGCTGGCTCAGTTTGAGCAGGAGCCGGAAGTGGAGTGCGCTGCCGTGGACCGCAGCCAGGCCATGCGGGTGCTTGGCGATGCAAAAAAGATTGCCCTGGCCAGTCCCAGCATTGCAAAGCGGCTGCTGGTGCCTAGGTCCAATCCCATCGTCCACCGGACCCGGGGCGGTTATATGCGGGCCCTTTCCAAGGACAGCAAGAACAAGGACTCCGGCGCCCCCACCTACTTCGTGGTGGACGAGTACCACGCCCACCCCACCTCGGAGATCTACGAGATCGGCACCAACTCCTTCGGCAAGCGGGTCCAGTCCCTGCTGGATGTAATCACCACCGCCGGAGACGATGCCGGCAGCAAGCCCTGCTACACGGAGGAGATGTACGCCAAGCGGGTGCTGGAGGACCCCACGGTCACCGACGAGAGCTATTTCGTCATGATCCGGGAGCTGGACGCCGGGGATAATCCCCACGACGAAAAGACCTGGCTCAAACCCAACCCCTGTCTGCGGTATCCCAGCCGGTACAGTGCGATCCTGCTCCGGCAGATCCGGGCAGAGCACAACACAGCCTATTCCTCCAACGATCCCAACAAGATCCGCAAGTTCCTGACCCGCCGGATGTGCCTGTGGCAGGTGGGCAGCGTCAACCACTATCTCAATGAGGTCTGCATGGCCAAGGCTCAAAAGGCCATGGTATCCAAGGAAAAGTTTGCGGCCCTCACGGATGGCCTCCACTGTCACTGTGGCTTTGACCTGGGCAAGCGGATCGACCTCTCCGGGGCAGCGGCGGTATTCGAGCTGCCGGACGGCCGCTATGCTTTCAAGATGCACGGCTTCATGCCGGAGAACGGGGCGGACCGCCACGAGAAGACCGACCGGGTGCCCTACAAGTCCTGGGCGGAAGCCGGATACTGCACCCTGACCCCCGGTGACGTCACCGACAACAGCTATGTGTACAACTGGATCTGTGAAGGGGAACGGGACCACGGCTGGCAGGTGGATGAGGTGGACTACGACGGCCACAACGCCACGGACCTGGCTATCCAGATGAACGAGGAGCGCAACCGGGAGGACTTCTGCGTGCCGATTTCTCAGACCTGCGCCGGACAGAACCTGGCGGTGAAGACCTTCCGGGAGCTGCTGCTCCAGGACAAGGTCGTGCTGGAGGAGAGCCCCCTGGTGCTCTGGTGCCTTCAAAACGCCATTGAGATCCAGAACAACTACGGGGACATCAAGCTCTCCAAGCGCCACAAGGACGACACAGAGCGCATTGACCCCGTGGCGGCGGCCATGAACGCTCTGGCCCGGCTGCTGGTGCGGAAAACACCCGGCAGCAATATCAACGAACACGTACTTTCCGAAGATTGGGGGATTTGATGTGAACGAAAAATCGACCCAGCTGCTTGCCTGGGCAGCCAAGGGGCTTCGAACTGCCGGAAGAACGCTGGGCCTTTACCTGGACGATCTGCTTCTCCTGGCTGGAGGCGTGTGCTTCGTCCGGGCAGCGATTGATCTGGGCGGCCGGCCTGCCGCACTGGTGACAGCCGGTATCTGTCTGACGGTCTACGCTGTGGTAGTGGCCAGATCCAGAGGAGGTGGCCAACGTTGATTTTGAATCGCGCGATGGTACCCAGAGCATCCGCAGAGGAAGCGGATCTCACTTGGGAACAGGTCAGCCATTGGTTCCAGCGAGTCTTCTCCGGCGAGGAAGCAATGGAAGCCAGCCGGTCCAATGCTGAGCACCTTTCTCCCATGGCTGCGGCTCACCGGATCCTGACCAACTCCTTTGGCCTGATCCCTTTTGGTCTGTACCGTAAAGACGGGGACGCCCGCGTCCCGGTGAAAGACCCTGATCTCCAAAAGGTCCTCAAGGAACGGGCCAACGAGTATATGTCCCCATTTATGATGCGAAAGATCGTCATGTCCAACGCCTTCTGGTGGGGATTTGGTGCGGTTTGGAACCGGAAAAATGCTGCAGGTCATGTGGTTGCCCGGATCCCGCTTCCTACGGATTGCTGCACCATTCGGAAGGACGCAAACACCGGGACGTATTGGTACGATTACAGTGTGGATGGGTTTTGCAAGGCCTTTAACAATTCGGAGCTGTCGTTCCTGTATTTCGAGACCTATGACGGGATCCGGGGCCGCGGCATGCTGGATCTGGCCAGAGAGGCCATTTCTGTTGACGCCATGGCCCAGCGCTATAACAAGAAGTTTTACCAGAACGGTGCCCGCCTTTCCGGAGTTGTGGAGGTGGACACTGACGCTAAGAAAGACACCCGGGATCGTATCAAACAGGAATTCCGCGCTTACGCCACCGATGATGCCTTTGCCGTGGCAGTCATTGACCATGGTATGAAATTCACGCCCCTGGGCATCAGCCAGAGCGACGCCCAATTTATTGAGAGCCGGGGATTTACCGTGGAGGAGATCAGCCGGTTCAGCGGGATTCCCAAGCATATGCTCCAGACCGGAAAGGAGAGCTACAACAGCAACAGCCAGCAGCGACTCAATTATGTCACGGATACGCTCCTTCCCTACGTGGTGCAGTGGGAGAACGAGGACAGCTACAAGCTCCCCGATCCCTCGCTCCGAAAAGACGGCGTTTATGTCCATGGCAATGTGGAGGCACTGCTTCGGGCTGATCCCACTACCCGGGCGGATTTCTACGTAAAACTCATCGAGCACTCGGTCATGTGTCCGGATGACGCCCGGGCTAAGGAGGAACTGAACCCCATTCCGGGAGGACTGGGGAAGAAATTCCTGGTCACCAAAAATCTGGGCTCTCTGGAGTCCGTACTGAGAGGAGAGAATGTCAATGGCTGATATTGCACTGCGGGGGGAGCTGTGGGACAACGACTCCGCCGATGTGCTGCGCTGGTGGGGATGGCGGGACATCACGGCGCCCATGGACATCGCCAATGCCCTGGAGGCAGCCGGCGGGGAGGATGTTACCCTGCTGATCAACTCGCCTGGCGGAAACATGGCGGTTGGAACGGAGATCCGCTCCATGCTCCGGCGTTACCCGGGCAAGACCACTGCACTTTTCCAGGGATACGGCGCCAGCGCCGCCACGCTGGCGGCCACCGGGTGCCAGGTGATCCAGAGCGAGCCGGGAGCTCTGCTGTGCTACCACAACCCCAGCGGGGCCACAGAGGGGGATTTCCACGATATGCGTCAATCTGCGGAGGCGCTGCGCAATGCACGAGACTGCGTGCTGGAGGTCTACATGGCCCACAGCAGCGTCAAGACCCGGGAGGAACTGATGGCTCTGATGGATAAGAACATCTGGATCAGTCCCACCCAAGCTCTGGAGTATGGACTGATTGATGAGATCGTGGGGCGCCCCGGAGCAGAAGAAGATCCTGCCGCTTTTGTGGCTGCAGCCAGCGGACGGATTCGCCTGACGGCCGCTATGCGGCAGCGGTATCAGGACCATCTGCTGGAAGACCGGCAGATGGCCGAAAATCAGGAAAAGGCAAAGCGTGTCTTGGCGAAGCTGAAGGCACTTGCAAATTATTGAGAGTCGAAAGGAGACACACGCATGGATTTCATGGAAAGAATCACTGATCTGCGGGCCCAGAAAAGTCAGCTCCTGGCCCAGGCCCAGCCCTTGGCGGATGAGGGCAAGTATGATGAGGTTGACAAGATCTCCGCACAGATGGAGAGCATCAACAACCAGATCCGCAGTCTGGAGAACCTGGCCAAGCAGAGCCAGGAAAACGCAGAGCCCGTTTACGACGGCATTCTGCACGACGGCGGCAAGGCCCCCAAGGAGAAAAAGAGTGCCGATGATAAGCCCTTTGCCTCTCTGGGCGAGCAGCTGACTGCCATCTATCAGTTCCGGAAGAACCACGTGGAGGACAAACGGCTGCAGCAGGTCAACAATGCGGTGCTGGGCGCCAACGAGGGAATTGGCGCAGACGGCGGATTTGCAATCCAGACGGATTTTGCCGGCGCGATCCTGGAAAGCGCCGTCCAGACGAGCCCGCTGCTGAACCGTCTGGACCGCTATACCTGTTCCAGTGCCGCCAACTCCATGCGGTGGATCAGCGCTGATGAGTCGGATGTGAGCAAGTCCGTGTTCGGCGGTGTCCAGATGTACTGGGCGGCGGAGGCGGCCACCGTGCTGGCCAGCAAGCCCCAGTTCAAGGAAATGAAGATGGATCTGGAGAAGATGATGGGCTTCCTCTACTGCACGGATGAGATGCTGCAGGATGCCGCCTTTATGACCGGTTTTGCCTCCACCGGCTTTGCCCTGGCGGGGGACCGGCTGCTCACGGACGGCGTGATCGCCGGCGATGGCGTCGGCAAGCCCCTGGGAATCCTCAAGTCCAAGGCGCTGGTTACGGTGGACAAAGAGGACGCCCAGACCAGCGGGACCTTTGTTGGCAACAACGCCATCAAGATGCAGGCCAGGGCCATGCCTCGGAACCGGGATCGCCTGGTGTGGCTGATGCACCCCGATGTGGAGGAGCAGCTGCCTCTGCTGGCTATCAAGAGCGGCGATGAGTCCAAGTTCCTGTGGAACCCCGAGGGCGGCCTTGGCGGCTTCGATACCCAGCGGGTGCTGAACAAGCCGGTTCTGTTTGAAGACAGCTGCTCCGCACTTGGCACCAAGGGTGACATCATGCTGGTGGATCCCTTCCAGTACATTTTGCTGACCAAGGGCGCCGCAAAACAGGATTGGTCCATCCATGTGGAGTTCCTGACCGACCAGAACTGTTTCCGCATGGTGTTCCGCTGCAACGGCGCTCCCAAGGTGAGCAAGCCCCTGACCATCAAGAACAGCACCAAGGCCCGCAGTCCCTTTGTGGCGCTGGCGGACCGCAAATAAGGAGGAATCCAGATGAGACGTATTTTTGAAGAGCTGGCCATCGCCAATGTCTTTGCTCCCCAGTCCGTGGATGCCACCACGGAAAAGACCTCTGCGTTTGTGGATGCGTCCGGCGCAGAGGAGGTCGCTTTCCTTGTCTCTGCCGCGGCCTTGGGTAAAGGCAAGACACTGACGGTGACGCTGTTGGCGTCGGATGATGCCAGCGGCAGCAGTCCTAAGGCTATTGGAGATGCCACGGTGTTTACCGACAGCGTAGGCACTGACCCGAAGACGGCGGTGATCAGCTACAAGGTATCTCCGGGGCACGGGCGCTATGTGGGCGTCAAGTTCCAGCACAACGGTGACGCGGCGGTGGTCTGCGGCGTAACAGCCGCAGCCAAAAGTATGTATCTGCCCGCCGTCAACGGCTGGACTCTGGCGATGTGATGGCCTGGAATGATGCGGTGAAGAGCCGCCTGATGGCCTATTGCCGCATCGACGCCCTGGAAGAGGGGGAGGAACTCCTCCTCAAGGGACTCTATAATGCGGCGGTGAGCTACATGGAGCAGGCCGGGGTCTCGGAGCCCAAGGAAGACACGCCCCGGCGGGCCCAGTATGACCTGTGTATCAATGCCCTGGTGTTGGACGGGTACGACCGGCGGGACGTGACCATCACCGGTACCATCGTATCCGATAACCCGATGTTTCGCCGGATGCTGACTCAGCTGAAGCTGACGGAGCCGGCGGTGTCCGAATCGGACACATGAGCATTGCCCCGCCCGGAATGCTTCCGGGCGGGGCTTAGAAGGAGGCAGCCATGGCAAGTATCAGCGCGGGAGATCTTCGAAGCCGGGTGACGGTGATGCGCCGGGTACCCGGAAAAAACGCCCTGGGGGAGGATACCTACGATTACAAGCCGGACCGAAAGGTGTGGGCCAGGATCGTACCTACCACGGGACGGAGAGAGTCCCTGGAGGGAAATGTGGAGCGGGCGGAGATCACCCACCGGGTGACGGTGCGCCGGTCCGCCATCCCGGAGCTCCAGACGGATCTGCGGCTGCGGTTCCGGGAGCAGGACTACGATGTGCAGTATTTTTATCCCAACTACCGGGACGGAGGGTTTGTGGATATTTTCGTGAAGCTGGTGGTAGAAGATGGCGTCCCAAGTTTTTGATGTCAGCGAGCTGGACAACTTTGCCCGCAGCATGAGCCGGACCGCGCAATCCATCCAGAAAAGCCAAAAATCGTTCCTCCGCAAAGAGGGGACCAAACTCAAAACCCGCACCGTCCGGGAGGCCCGGAAGATAGGAAAGAAGTCCGGGAAGTATCTCAAGTCCATCAAGCGGGGCAAGGTCTACACGTATGACGGTGCCCTGGCGATCCGGACCTACTCGGCGGCCCCTCATGCCCACCTTATCGAGAATGGGCACCGCATGGTGACTCATGACGGCCAGGAAGTGGGATTTGTGCGTGGTTATCATGTGTTTGAAAATGCGGGGAAGGACTTTGAACCCCAGTATCAACGGGATGTAGAGGATTTCCTGGACAAGGAGGTGGAGCAGCTGTGATCTCGCTGCTGTCAATCAACCGGGCGGTGTGCGATCTGTACCGGCAGGCGCTGGAGGCGGCCGGGACGGGAGCATCTCTCAAAGCAGAGGACGTCTCTGGCCCGATTATCCGGCCAAGCGGGAAGGTGGAGCTGGAGGACGGTACAGACGCCCGGCTCTTGGCCTCCGGCCGGGAGCGGACCGTGACCTTCCGTCTTTACTACTATGCCACCGACGAAAAACGCCCCAAGCTGGAGAACCTAGCGGTGCGCCAGGCCATCGGCGAGGCGTTTTTGGACGGGATCACTGTGGAGGACACCTACCTTGGTATCGACGAGGGGATCTCCTTTACAGTCACTGATGGCGTGTTGGTGGCCACGCTGGATCTGACCATCACCGAGCCCATCCCGGAGGCGGATGGGGAACCCATGGAAACATTGGAATACAGGGAGGTTACCTGATATGGCAGTGACATTGCCGAAAATCATCATTACATTCAAGCAGCTGGCCACGTCCTTCATCCAGCGCTCGGAGCGGGGCGTGGTGGTACTGATTGTCCGGGACGATACGGAGGGCGCCGGCGGGGCATTTTTCCAGTATGGCGACGCCACCCAGGTGAGCGACAAAGAATTTACGAAGGAAAACCAGCAGTACATCAAGGACGCCCTGTCCTTTGGCCCGCTGCGGGTGAGCGTGGTCAAGATCGGCACGGAGAAAACTCTGGCAGACGCGGCGGGCATCTTCACCCAGTACGAGAAGACCGGCTGGATCACCTTTGCCGACGGCAAAAGCTCCGACTGGACGGATCTTGCCAGCTGGATCAAGGCCCGGGAGCTGGAGATGAAGAGCTGGAAGGCTCTTTGCTTCAACACCACGCCGCCGGACTCCATGCATGTAGTGAACTTTGTCAACGAGAAAGTCACCTTTGCGGACGACCGGGGCGAGGTCACCGGTGAGAAGTATTGCCCGTCTCTGGCGGGCCTGCTGGCCTCCTGCAATGTGGTGCGGGGAGCCACCAACAAGCTGTGTCCGAATCTGACACGGGTCAGCGTGCCGGAAGCCCCTGACACGGTGGTGGGCGAAGGCAAGTTCCTCCTCATCAACGACGACGATGAGGTCCGGGTGGGCGTGGACGTCAACTCCCTGACCACCACCGACGGCTCTACCAAGACCGAGGACATGAAGTACATCGAGACGGTAGAGGCCATGGACCTCATGCGGGACGACATTGCCCGGACCTTCCGGGATGAGTACCTGGGGCAGTACCGCAACAGCCAGGCCAATCAAATGCTGTTTGTCAGTGCCGTCAACTACTATTTTGACGGCCTGGCAGCGGACAATGTCTTGAATCCCGACCACGACAACACAGCGGATATTGACGTCTCCGCCCAGCGCAACGCCTGGATCGGCTCCGGCAAGTCGGAGGCCGCCGACTGGGACGACGCCACGGTGCGGGCCACGCCCTTTAAGCGGACGGTGTTCCTGGCGGGAGACGTGCAGATCCTGGGCTCCATGGGCAATCTGGAGTTCGGCATTACGCTGGTATAAGGAGGCAACCATGGGAAAACAGACAAAGGTGCTGCACGGTTCGTGCAGCGAAGCATTCATCAACGGCCAGCGCGTGTCGCTGATGACCAAGATCGAGGTGAAGGTCACCGGTGACTTTGAAGACGCCTCGTTCTGTGGGGAATTCGGGAATTTTCCCATCTATAACGGCTACAACGTGGAAGGGACGCTGACTAGCAAGAAGACGGACAGCACCCTGGAAGTGGCCATCGCGGAGGGATACCGCACCGGCGTGATGCCGGACATCGTGCTGATCACAGCTCTGACCAATCCCACCACGAAGCAGGTGGAGCGCTGGAGCGTGTCCGGCGTGGTATTTACCGAGGTGGCCCTGGCCAACATTGAGGCCAAGAAGGCCGTGGAGCAGGAATATCCCTTCAAGGCGGAGACCTATAAGAATCTGGAGGCCATCGTATGAGCAAGCGCATTACCTTTGAGCAGCTGATCGCCAAGCGGGAGCAGCGGGAGGCGGACAAGCTGAAAGTGGGGATGTTGGAGCTCCCCGGCAGCGACATGGCGCTGGAGGTCCGGATGCCGCCTCAGAAGGCGGTGCTGGAGATCTACGGCGAGCTGTCCTCTGCCAATGGGGCTCTGGAGGCTCTGGAGTGCGGCAAGCACGCCCTGTACACCGTCTGCCCTCAGCTGCAGGACCGCAATCTCCAGGCGGAGCTGGGCGTGGCGGAAGATCCCATGCGCATCATCGATGCCCTCTTCTCCCTGCCGGAGCAGGATGCCCTGGGCGGCAAGGCGCTGCAGTTTATGGGACTGCTGCCTGAGCGGCCCCAGGCGCCGCAGACGGAAGAGCAGGCGGAAGATCCTGCTGATCCGGGTCTGGAAACGGTAAAAAACTGATCGCCCGCGACCCTCTGTTGGATCTCATGGCGTTTTATGCCGCCCGGGGCGTTTCGCTGGACGCCCTGGCGGCAGCCGGTCCGGCGGAGATCGCCTTTTTGCAGGGGGCGCGGGCGCGGTATTATCAGGAGACGGTGGAGCTCATGAGCCGTGCAGTGGCTCAGGGAATCGACAAATTGCTGCCGGAGAGGTGAGACCATGGCAAATAAGGTAATCAACACAATCTTGAATCTCCGGGACAACATGTCCGGCGGCCTCATCAAGGCCGCCCGGAACACCCAGGGCGTCTCAAAGGAGATGATGAGCGCTACCCGCAGCGTGGTGGCGTTCAAGAACAAAGCGGTCTCCTCAATCACCAGCGCCACCAAGAGTTTTGTGAAGCTGGGTACGGCTACTGCTGGCGTTGTGGCAACGCTGGCAGCTAAGACGGGCCTGAGCGAAGCTATGGACCTGGAGGGCTACCGGCTGCAGCTGGAGACGGCCACCAAGGACACCCAGAAAGCATCTGAGATCATGCAGTACGCCATCAACCTGGCCAACAAGACGCCCTTTGAGGGCGGCGAGCTGGTGGAGGGGGCATCTAAATTCGAGGCCATGGGCATGGCGGCCCAGAAGTGGCTGCCCCTGGCTGGCGACATGGCGGCCGCCACCAACAAGTCTTTCGACCAGGCCACGGAGGCCCTCATTGACGCCCAGACCGGAGAGCTGGAACGGCTCAAGGAGTTCGGCATCACCAAAGCCAAGATCCTGGAACAGGGCGAGAAGATGTTTTCCGGTGTACAGCTGGTGAATAACCAGGGGCAGATCACAAACCAGGAGAAATTCAACGAAGCGCTGATCGCCCTGATGCAGGATCGCTTTGCCGGCGGTATGGAGAAGCAGGCCACCACCATGAAGGGCCTGTGGTCTACGGTGACCGGCGTCACGAAGTCGGCCTTGGCCACCATCACCGGCATCACCACGGACGGATCCATCCGCTCCGGCTCCGCCCTGGATCTGCTCAAGGGCAAGGTGCAGCTGCTGGCCGGAAAGCTGGAGGAGTGGCAGCAAAACGGGACACTGGACCGGATCGCGCAGCAGTTCGACCAAGGCCTTGCCAAGGCGGTGGAGACCGCTGGGAAGGCGTTTACTTGGGTCACTGAAAATGGCGACACAATCCGGAGGTGGGTCGTTGGACTTGGAAGCGCCCTCGCTATGGTGAAGATTGTGCAATTTGCTTCTGGGGTGATGAGTGCGATAAAAACTGTGAAGCTATTTGCGACCGTTGCCGGTACCATCGTGGCAACAAATCCCATCGTGCTGGCCATCGGCGCAGCCATTGCGGCCGGTGCTTTGCTGATCGCCAACTGGGACAAAGTAAAGGCCTGGGCCATCAACATTAAGGATCAGTTCGTGGATAGCTTTTCAAGGATCGGCGCGAGCATCTCCGAGACCTTCCACGGTGCAATTACGGCCATTGGAAATTTCTTTACCTGGCTGGACGAGAAAATCTCTGGAATCCCCATTTTGGGGAGCATCTGGAAGGCCGGAAAAAGCACCGGCAGCTGGATCGCGGAAAAACTCTCCGGCTGGTGGCAGGGGCAGACTCAAGGTATCAACTGGGGCATCGGAGGACATGCCACCGGCACCAGCTACTTTGCCGGCGGATGGACCCGGGTTAACGAGCGGGGCGGTGAGATTCTCAACCTGCCGGGCGGCACCCAGATCATCCCCCACGACGTATCCAAGCGCATGGTGGGCGGGCCCACCATCCAAGTGTACGTGACTGTCCAGGGCAATGTCATCGGCAATCAGGCCTATGCCCAGGAGCTCGGGGACACCATCGTGGCCCGGATCCTGCGGGCGCTGCGCAACACGTAAGGAGGCGCCATGTATCAGGTCATCATCTCCATCAACAACAACGAGGACGTGATCGTCCTGCCGGCGGTGCCTTCCGACATCGGACCGCAGATCCCCCAGAACAACGGGACCTATGAGGGCCTCTCCCGGGATTACAACACGCTGGGAACCATGGGCCTCTGGGAGATGACCATCTCCAGCTTTTTCCCGGTAGGGAAGCGGTACAGCTTCATGCCCGCCGACGCCCTGGAGGACGGGTGGCAGTACGTGAGTTTCTTCGAGCGCAACCGGCCCAGGATGCTGCCATTCCGCGTCATCATCCTGGACAGCCACGGCGTCTGCCGGCTCAACAGCCCCTGCAGCGTGGACAGCTTCTCCTGGAGCGTCAAGCGCAACGGCGACATTGCATACTCCCTGACGCTGCGTGAATACCGCTTTATCTCGGGGGTGAAGTGATGGGGACGCAGCATGTGGATGACCACCGCTTCCTTCTCTACAAAGGCAGCACGGTGACGGACATCACCGAGGCGGTGAGCTCCCCGGAGGCCCGGGATGAGCTCTCCGCCCTGAGCGTGGAGCTGACCTTCACGGCGGTGCGCAACAACAACCGGGACAAGTACATGCACTGGTACAACATCGAGCCCGGAGACAAGATCCGAGTGGTGAACCATGGGGCGGAGGTATTCTCCGGGGTGATTCTCACGGTGGACCTGGATGGGACCGTGACAGCCAACGACCCGGGCTGGTACCTCACCAAGTCTGAGATCGTGCTGCAGGTATCAAACGCGGCGGCGGTGGACGCCGTGCGCCGGATGTGCGCCAAGGCCGGGATCCCGGCGGGGACCATTGACCTGCCGCCCACCCGGATCTCGGAGGTTTGGGTGGGCTCCACGCCGGAGCAGATCCTGGAGGACATCCTGGACATCTGCAGCGCGGAGACCGGGCAGAGCTACCGTCGGAGAGTCCGGAACGGGGCGCTGCAGGTGGGGCCGTTGCCGAGCGTCCCCATCATCGCCTACCACAAGCCGGCGGACAACCTGGGGGCCTTTGACATCACCCTGGCCAAGGGGGACGTCACCGGCTCGGACTCCATGACGGATCTCGTCAACTCCGTGGTGCTGGCGGAGGGTGGAGACACCGCCAAAACCCTGGGCAGAGCCTACAACGCCGAGAGCATTGCCAAATACGGCCTTTTGCAGGCGGTGGAGACCCTCTCCGGAGATGAGACCACCGCCCAGGCCCGCCAGCGGGTCAAAAACCTGCTTGTGCAAGGAGACCGGCTGACGCGAGAGCGGACGGTGGACGAGATCTGGGGGGCGGACGAGGTGGTCAGCGGGATCCTGCTGCAGTTCCAGCCCAACAGCTACGGCGTCACCGGCGTGCAGCGGGTGACGGGCGTGACCCACCGATACGGCCACCCCCATCTGATGAGCCTGACGGTGGAGGCCTGGCCGGACAGCCGGGCTGCCGGCAGCAACGACACCATCACGGTTTAGGAGGATCTATGAGTGCATGGGACATTGAGCTGGCCAAGGAGCTGCGGGGCCTCCCCAAAGCCAAGCGGCCGGAGCTGATGGAGGGTTCGGTGGTATCCACCGGACCGCTGACCGTCTCCCTTTACGGCGGGGGGGGCATGGCCAAGCTGGAGGTGCTCTTCTGCGCCCAGGGCTTTTACCGGGACAAAAATGACGGCCATCTGTATCTGGAGACCTGGAAGACCGGGGACCGGGTGCTGTGTGGCTGGATGGGCAAGACCGTGGTGATCCTGGGGCGGCTGGCCGCTCCGGGGGAACAGATGGAAGTGAGGTGAGACGATGCCGGAGATGTTTCCGTTGATCCCGGATACCGTCCCCCGGCAGACGGGGGACTCCATCGGCCGGGTACCGGCTTTTGACAGCACGTCCAATCGCTTTCTGCTCCTGGACGGCGCTCTGGTGGAGCGGACGGGCCGGGAGGCGGTGCAGCAGTGGTTTGACCTGATGCTGCGCCAGAGAATCGACAAGGTCCCGATCTACCGCACCGACGACGAGACCAAGTTGGGTATCGACCGGGAGATGCTTGGGAGCCGGCTGCCCTCCGGCCTGATTACGGCGGAGATCGAGCGCAACGTCCGGGAGACCGCCTCTTTCTGCCCGGCGGTCCGGGCGGTGCGGGACTTCTCCGTCACCCGGCGGGGACGGGCCTGCCATGTGGAATTTACGGTGGAGCTGTATACCAATGAGACCTTGGAGGTGAGCGCGGATGTCTGAGACGCTGGACGCCATGCTCTCGGCTATGCCGGAGAGCTATCAAAAAACAGTGGGCTTTCCCACCTATGACCTGCTGGCAGCGGCCTCCATCCCCATGGAGGAGCTGGCGGCACAGCTGCAGGAGACAGCGGAAAAGCTGGACCCCGCCAATCTGACCGGGGAGGAGCTGGAGAGCTACATCAAAAGCCGGTCGGGTCTTACGCGCAACCCGCCCACCTACGCATCCGGCATCCTGCAGGTGACGGGCAACGGTACCGTCAACGAGGGGGATCTCTTTGAGTCCGTCGGCGGCATCCAGTTTGCCGCCGCAGCCACCGTGGAGATCTCCGGCAGCGGAGAGGTGCCTATCCGCTGCACTACGCCGGGGGCGGCTGGAAACCTGCCCGCCGGCAGCGTCACCATGATGCCGGTGCAGATCGCGGGCATCGTGTCGGTGTCCAATTCGGACACGCTCACCGGCGGATATGATGCCGAGACAGACCAGGCTTACTATGACCGCTATCTCCTGCGGCTGCAGACGCCGCCCACCAGCGGCAACCAGTACCACTACCGGCTCTGGGCACTGGAGGTCACCGGCGTGGGTGGCGTGCAGATCTATTCCCTGGGCCACGGGGACAACACCGTGGACGTGGTGCTTATCGACGTGGACGGGCAGCCGGCAGACGAGGAGCTTATCGGCCGGGTCCAGGCCCACATTGACCCGGGCAGCAAGGGCCTGGGGGAGGGCGAGGCCCCCATCGGTGCCTACTGCTATGTGAGCGGGGCGGAGCCGAAAGAGCTGGACATCTCCATGACGGTGCAGACGCTGCCCGGTGCGGAGCAGGAGGCGGTGACAGCAGCTGTCAAGGCGGCGGTGGCGGCCTATCTCAAGGGCATTGCCTTTGCCCAGGACTATGTGAGCTACGCCCGGATCAACGCAGCCGTCCTGGAGGCGGACGGCGTGCAGGATGTATCCGGCCTGACGGTCAACGGCGCCACCGCCAACGTGGCCATCGGGGAGCGGCAGGTGGCCGTTTTGGGGGAGGTGAGCATCCAGTATGGAGCTGGTGCGTAATCTTCCCCAGCAGTACCGGCAGGACCCCTGGGTGCTGGCTCTGGCAGACGCCATCCTGGGCGTCCTGGAGGATCAGAGCCGGCGGTCCCTGGAGATCCGGGCGCAGCTGTCCCTGGAGACCATCACCTGGGCTTTGGAAATCGAGGAGCGGGCGGCG
>ERZ827037.663-NODE-663-length-43431-cov-12.200871_pt1 | contig 43431 bp, 44 predicted proteins | sample MGYA00519924_ERZ827037 | MGnify/ENA primary metagenome ERZ827037 (study PRJEB31778, sample SAMEA3449250) | human gut metagenome | biome: human gut; feature: human-associated habitat; material: faeces | place: United Kingdom | collected 2010/2012 ... | reverse complement strand
AGAAATAATTATTACATTTGTGGTAATTAAAATAAACCAATATGAAGATAGGACTATTTATTCCTTGTTATATCAATGCGGTGTATCCGGAAGTTGGTGTTGCTTCCTATAAATTATTGAAAAGTCTTGGGTTGGATGTGGATTATCCGTTAGACCAGACTTGTTGCGGTCAGCCGATGGCTAATGCCGGGTTCGAGCATGAATCGGCAGGGTTGGCGCTGCGGATGGAAGAGTTGTTCCGTTCATACGATTATGTGGTTGGTCCTTCCGCCAGTTGCGTCGCTTTCGTGAAAGAGAATCATCCCGGTATTCTGGAAAAGGCAGGGCATGTGTGTATGAATAGCAAGAAGATTTATGATATCTGCGAGTTTCTGCACGATATTGTGAAGGTCAAAGAACTGAAAGCCGAGTTTCCCCACAAGGTGAGCATCCACAATAGCTGTCACGGTGTGCGCGAGTTGCATCTTTCTTCTCCGAGCGAACGGAATATCCCGTATTTTTCCAAGTTACGCGATCTCCTTTCTTTGGTGAAAGGCATCGAGATATTCGAACCGAAACGTGTCGACGAGTGCTGCGGTTTCGGTGGCATGTTTGCGATTGAAGAGCCCGAAGTGTCCGTTTGCATGGGACAAGATAAGGTGAAGGACCACATGAGCACGGGAGCCGAGTACATCACCGGTGCCGATAGTTCTTGCCTGATGCATATGGAAGGTGTGATCAAGCGTGACAACCTTCCGATTAAAACGATTCATATTGTTGAAATATTAGCCTCCGGATTATGAGCACGAAACATTCAAAAGCGGCTGCCCGCTTCATCGGGAACCGCAAGCAGGAAGCCTGGCACGACGAAACCCTCTGGATGGTCCGTGCCAAACGGGATAAAATGAGCCATTCGCTTCCCGAATGGGAACGCTTGCGCGAACTGGCTTGTGATATCAAACTTTATTCGAACAGTCATTTGGATACCCTTTTGGAGGAGTTCGAGAAAAACGCCACGGCTAATGGGGCAATTGTCCATTGGGCGAAAGATGCGGCGGAACATAATGCGATTGTCGCTGAAATCCTGAGGCAACATAAGGCACATACGCTGATAAAGAGTAAATCTATGTTGACCGAAGAGTGTGGCATGAACGATTTCTTGTTCGGAAACGGCTACGATATAATCGAGAGCGACCTCGGTGAACGTATACTTCAATGGATGAAACTTCATCCCAGCCATATCGTGATGCCCGCTATCCATATCAAGCGGCAGGAGGTAGGCGAGATGATGGAGCGCGTGTTAGGTACGGAAAAAGGAAACTCAGACCCGACCTATCTGACGCATGCCGTCCGCAAAAATATGCGCGAGAAGTTCCTGACAGCCGATGTCGCTATGACGGGAGCTAACTTTGCAGTCGCTTCGACTGGTGAGATAGTGGTTTGCACCAATGAAGGGAATGCAGATATGGGAACTTCTTTCCCGAATGTCCACATTGCGACGTTCGGAATGGAGAAGATCGTTCCGGATCGGGAGTCGTTAGGTGTCTTTACTCGTCTGCTGGCACGCTCCGGCACGGGGCAGCCGATCACTTCTTATACTTCTCACTATTGTAAGCCGAAAGAAGGGGGAGAGTTTCATATCATTATAGTCGATAACGGGCGGAGCGATATCCTGGCGCGTCCCGATCATATCCGTACTCTGAACTGCATCCGTTGTGGCGAGTGTATGAATACCTGTCCGGTCTATCGTCGTAGCGGTGGCTATTCTTATACCTATTTTATACCCGGACCGATCGGGATCAACTTGGGGATGCTAAAAGATCCGGTGAAATATTCGGACAATGTTTCCGCCTGCTCGCTGTGCCTCTCTTGTTCGAATGTCTGCCCGGTCAAGATTGATCTCGGCGAACAGATTTACCGCTGGCGTCAGGATTTGGATAAGATTGGAAAAGCGAGCACAGAAAAGAAGATTATGTCCGGCGGCATGAAGTTCTTGATGGAACGCCCGAAGCTGTTCAATACGGCTTTGAAGTTTGCCCCGGTGGCCAATAAGATGCCTCGTTTTATGATCTACAACGCTCTGAATGCATGGGGCAAGGGTCGTGAACTGCCGGTTTTTGCTAAACAGTCGTTCAATGAAATGTGGAAAAGTAACAAGATAAAATAATATGACAATGAGTAGTAAAAACGATATATTATCTGCTATCCGTCGCCACACCGGCAAACGTTACGACATGCCGGAACTGACGCTGGATGCCATCACTTACGAAGATAAAATCACCCAATTTACCGACTCCCTGAAAGCTGCCGGGGGGCAAGCTGTCCTGATGCAGCCTGGCGACGATATCAACGATATCATCCGCCGCCATTTTCCTGATGCAACCCGTATTGCTTCCAATCTCCCCGGCATCACCTGTGCCACCTTCAATCCGGACGACCTCGACGATCCCCGCGAGTTGGACAATACTGACCTTGCCGTCGTGGAGGGCCATTTCGGTGTAGCCGAGAACGGGGCTGTCTGGATTACCCGCGGGGTGAAGCACAAGGCATTGTATTTTATCTCCAACAGCTTGGTCATGCTGATAGATCGTAGTTCGATCGTGAACAACATGCACGAGGCCTATAAGCGAACGGAAAACATGACATACGATTTCGGCGCTTTCATCTCAGGCCCGTCCAAAACAGCCGATATCGAACAGGCGCTTGTATTGGGGGCACACGGCCCGGTCGGGGTGCTGGTGGTGTTGAGATAGGGCTCTCCCTAATTGGAGTTAAAACCTGGAAAACAGAATACATTATGAAGAAAATAGCCTTGTTGGTACTTCTGAGTACCTTGTTTTTCTCTTATACAGAGGCACAGGTACATACTACTTTTGAGATGCGTTATATCACATCCGACTCAAAAGCGGACGGAGAAACCGATTTTACCGGAGAGAGCGAATGGATGTCTCTTGACCAGCGGATTGATTTCCTGAACAAATATGCTGCTTTTGCTTCCGGGTTTTATGGTAATCTCGGTCTGGATAAACCTCTTATCGGAGACGGAGATATACGGCAGACGGTCAGACGGATAAAGCCTCAGCCATTGACGAATGTCCGGCAGACACTCCGGCTCGCCGATTGGCGTGCATATGGTTATCGTGCCGGAAAAGCTGAAGATGTTCAAAATGCCTTTGCCGGATGGACGGTTGTGAACGGGGCGACTGTGAAAGATGGTAGCCTGATTCTGGAAGATTGTGCGGTCGAAAGAAATCTGGACCCCATCCGGTGGCGTTTCCGGTTGCATCTGGATGTAAAGAAAGTGGGCTCCGGATGTACAATTGTTTTTCATAAAGGCGGGAAACCTCTCCTCTCCACTTGCTTGGCGGATAAGGTATTCTCGTTGTCGTCAGGAATGAACAAGGGTAACGGGCATTATGACTCGAGCGTTCCCTTGCATCTGGAAATATACGGTGATTTCACCAACAATCGTTTTTTTGTGACGGTAAACGGCAAATCGGTTGCTTGTCTGATAGGAGAGGCAGACATCCGTGAAATTGACAAGATGGTGATTCGTTCGGAAGGTACAACGGAGATAGACGATATTTCCCTTTTTAACTTTGTTGAGGACCGAACGAATAAACATACTCCTTATTCTTCTGTCTTGCTTATTAACGAGGATTTTAACGATGTATTGCCGATGCAGGGATGGCAATCGCTTGACTATGACGATAGTGCTTGGAAACAGGTCACGCTGCCATCATCTCATGGTGGTTTACGGGAAAAGGAAGAGAGCTATTATCTGCGGAAAAAGATTCACCTTGCCGACTTCGAGCGTGCCGTGCTTAAGTTGGAAACAATAGATCCCGGCGGTGAGGTTTGGATAAACGGGCAGCCTGTAGCCGTGATTAACAATCGGCATCCGTATGATTTGGATGTGACGGAGTATCTGCAGCGGAATCAGGAAAATCTCATTGCTGTCCGTGTAAAACCTTATAAGGCGGATCACCGGATGCTGCACTCCCCATCCGATCCGTATATCGGCTGGTTCCTGGGACGTGCGACATTGATCCTGACGAACCGTTGTATGATTAAGGATGTCTTTGCATATACCGGATCGCTTGACGGAGCCGCCCGGCAGGTCAATAGGATACTCTTGCAATACTCCGGTGTCTATGCTTTCGAGGGGAGTGTCGAAGTCAATTACTATCCTTGGTTCCCGGTGGAAGGGGAAAAGGTCGCTACGATGAAGCAGAATATCGAAATCCGCCCGTCTGTCGATAACGAGATCGTATTGGAAATGCCAGTCGATAATCCTGTCTTATGGTCTCCCGAGAGTCCGAACCTATATCGGGTGGAAGTGATCTTGCGTGACAAGGAAGGCCGTGAGATAGACGACTATATGCTGACGACCGGTATCCGTACTATTTTCCAGAAAGATGGGAATCTGTATGTCAATAATCGGCCTGAAATACTGAAAGGTGCCCAGATACTGGGTTCGAGATATCCGGTCGAAACAATGTCGAAAAACTATAAGTGTGTGTCAGACGAAACAATTGCAAAAGACTTGATGATGATCAAGGAAATGAATGGAAACCTATTGCGTCTGCATGTCCATGCTGAAAAAGACACGACAGACGGTATCAACGATCCCCGTTATGCCGAATATGCGGATCAGTTGGGAGTCTATCTTCTTTGGCAGACTGCCGCTTGGATTAGGGAAGGGGAAGCTTGGAATGTTGATTTTGAAGGTTATCCGAAGTTTATGCGCCAGGTCTGCAACCATCCGTCTATTGTCATGTGGGAGGCAAGTAACCATCCGAACCGTTTCAAACTGCACGACATATCAGATTCGCATGATTTTGTGACAAGGGTTTACAGGACTTTGAGTGCCGTAGACACCAGCCGCCTGATCTCACCGACCTCTTTCTGGCAGCATATGCACTATGGCAATTACGACGGTTCGCTCGACAAGGAGGGTAACCCGATTGTTCCTAATCCTGTTTTGATGGAAAAGTTGATGACTCGCGGGAGTCAGGATGCCTATACTGGCTACGGAGCCAAATGGACGGCTCTCAGAAAAGCTCCCAACAAATGGGCTGCTTCCTGTCTGGCTGCAAACGATAAGGCTTATTTCAACTTCGAACATGAGGAATCTGCCGCACAACCGAATTGGACATTAGCGGAAAAAGAGCCGTGGTTTAAGGTCCAATCCTATGAATGGGAATATGAGAAAGGTAGTATCGGCCGCCTTCTCGATGCTTCGGAATGGAGAATCAGCCAGGCATTTCAAGCATTCGCAGCTTGGGAGTCTATGAAGAAACAGATTTTGATCGGCTATGACGGCTTTTCTTGGTGTAGCCTTGAGTCGGGCTCGAATATGTTCACGTATCAGAAGCCGTTGATTGATCCGTTCGGTATTCCCAAACTTGCCTATTATGCCAATCAATCCGTTTTCCAACCGATCTGGGCGGGTAGTAGTAATGTCGATGTCGTATATGGTCCGGCCGATCACATTTCTCCAGTGCTGTTCAACTTAGGACAGCCCAAGACTGTCGACCTCACTATCGAGCTGAAAAATGATAAAGGGAAAAGGATTGACCGGAAAATCTTTAAAAATATACAGGTCGCCGGTGGCAGAACGGTTGTGAACTTGGATGGTTTCCGCTTTAAAACAGTCCCGGACGGATATTATTTCCTTGTATATACGGTAAAAGAACAGACTCCTCCTTATAGGCATAAAGAGTAAAAAAGGAACAGGGTGACGCAGATCTTGTCAATTGGGCGGATTTGCGTTACCCTATATGTCCTGTTGTTACTAATCTACATTTCGCTTATTAAACAACGAAGCGATCCATAGTACCAGAATGGCTCCGACTGTTGCCGTAATCAGGCTGCCGATAATACCGGAAGCCGCAATCCCGAACAATCCGAATACCCAGCCGCCCAATACACCGCCGACTATTCCCAAAATCAGATTGATTATTACTCCGAAGCCACCTCCCCGCATGATTTTACCAGCAAGAAAACCGGCTGCTATACCTATGATAATGTACCATAAAAATCCCATAACTTTTAAATTTTATGTTGTATTGTATATATAACCGTCCATGAAGGCATGAAGTTTATTACAATAATGGGTCCCTTTTTCAAAACACCGGTGTTTTGTATCTATGAAAACAAGTATTTTGATATAACTCTCTGAAGATTAGACGAATATAGAGAGTTTAAAAGATGCAGGTAACGATTTGGATATGGAAGTCCTGCTTCGGGTTACACTGCTTTGCATAGTTTCAAATAACTCTTATACAAATGTAGGCAATGTTTGGAACATAACAAAATATTTTGCTATTTATTTTTGTATAAATCTGATTATTAACATATTAAGTGTTTAAGGCGTAATTTATTGATGCCTGTTACTTATAGAATAGCCGGGGCAGTATCTCCGGCTATTTTTTTGTCCCAATTTGGCGTTTTCTGTCTTTTTTTGGCGGTTGCTCAACGGTTGAGTAACCAATGGCCTCAAAACAACTCCGTAATATTGCACCATAAACGATAACAACGAGGTCATTATGAATAATAGAAAAACCGTTCCCGGTGCCGGGGTGAGTCACATGCTCAGCACCATACTTGCCAAAGTGAATAACATTGAAAAGTTACTCTCTCCTGCCGTTGAAAATATACCGGATAGTGAGATACTGGATTCAAAAGGTGTACGTCTGCTGACAAAGATGTCGGACAGGACACTGTTAAGAAGACGTAATGATGGTACGCTTCCCTTTTACAGAGACAAGGGGAAAATTTACTATCGCCGCTCGGATGTCCTTCGTGCCGTATTATTGGAAAAAACAGAAAACTCTAAAAAATAAGCGTTATGAAAAAGATGATTAAGATTGAAAGCAGCTCTTTCGCTGCTCTTGTGAGAAGTTATAAGAAGTCCCTGAACATGCTGGCTGTGTTGCAACATATCTGTCAGGAAAACGATGTGGCATTGTCCATGCTGCCGAACGAGGTGTGTGAACTGATCGGGCTTGACCCCGCCGAAATTGAGAAACAGCGTTTGAACGGACGTCTGCGTTTCGCGGAAGAAGAGGACGGTACAAGGCATTATTCGATTGCGGACATTATCAACCTGAAAGATTCCATTGACGGTAAGCTGATAAACAAACAAGTGGAAGAGCTATCCTTTGAGGAAGAAAGATGACGTATAACCGGTTCCCCCATAGACAAGGGCACGGCGGACAAGGTCGGATTTATCCGGGTGTCCGCCGTGCCTTTGTCTTTTCCTGAAAAGCGGCTCTTTGCTGTACCCCTGCGGAAGTGAAGCCTGCGTAGCTTCCGGGGGTACAGCAATGTGCCGTGGGAAACATTAGGATATTTTTTTCAACTCCTTTGCCGGGCTTACAATTACCATAGGCGGCACGTGCTTTACCTGCCGTGGTAAATCCGGGATCACGTCACTGCCGCTGACCATCCTCTGTTTTTCCATTTCTGCTTTTTCATCCTTCCCTTCTTCGTGCAGGCCCACCGGTTTGAGGGTAAGCTGTATCTTCCGGTTCAGTGAAGCAAGCTCTTCGCCCAACTGTTTGATTTCCGCGTCTTTAGGCCATGTGGCTGCCACTATTTCCCGCAAGACGGGAATGTCCTTTGACAATTCTGCATTTTCCTTTTCCCGTTTCTCTATCATAGCGGGAATACGTTCCAGGGCATTGATAAAATTCATTACGGCCAGTTTCGGCTCTTTGGCTATGTAGCCGTTATTGTAAGTATATTTAATGCCGTCCAGCCCTTCAACCATGAACTTGTTATGCAAGACCTGTGTATCCCCATCGTAAGATTTTTCGGTACGGACAAGGATGCGGAAATCGAACAGGGTTCCGATTTTCATGTAATCATCCTCTGTCCGGGCTTTCCGATTGATTGCGGCAAGCCGGTTGCCGAGTATTTCTATATTATCCGAGTCCACACCGTCCAGTTTCAAGGGATTGGGGCGAAGTCCGGTTTCCGCATCTGCGGGAGCTACCTTGTTCAGATATTCCCAATCTTTGGAAAAACGCCCGATAAAGACATTGTTCTTTTCTATTTCGGAAGTTTTTTCATTCAACTTGCCTTTTGCATTTCCCTTGTTACGGTGATATGCCTGCCTTTCGCTTTCCAGAACTGCCAGCTTCTTGTCCAGCTTAGCTTTTTCCAACAAATCGTTGTTGCCCGAAAGAATGGCCACGTATTCGCTGAAATTGCCTCCGCCGTTTTCATCAATCGCCCCCTCGTCAATGGTACGGGCTGCCAGATTACGGCTTTTAAGCTGGTTGATGAATACCTGTTTGTTATGCAGCAGGTTGAACTTGTAACTGTCCAGAGACTTCTCCACCGCATAGATATAACAGTCCACCTTATTGCCGGCATATTGTTTGGCAATGATATTGCCTTTTCTTACCGCACGTCCGTTACGCTGTTCCAGATCGGACGGCCTTCAGGGTATGTCCAGATGGTGGATGGCCACGGCACGTTGCTGCGCATTGACTCCCGTTCCCAATTTTTGCGTGGAGCCGAAAAGAAAACGGATGCGTCCGGAGTTCATATTGCTGAACAGTTCCTTGCGTGCATTGTCACTGCCTGCTTCCTGAATGAACTTTATCTGCCTTTCCGGGATATTATGGTCTTCCACGAGCTTGCGTCTTATCTCACTGTAAATGTTCCACTGGTCGGGTTTATACGTACTGAGATCGGAAAAAATGAATTGTGTGCCTTTCTGGTCGAGATATTTATAGTAATATTCCGCAATCTTGGCCGCACAATGGGACGCTTTGTTTCCCGGATTGTCACCGTACTGCTGGTCTATCAGACGCATGTCAAGAGACATCTTGTTCGAGTAATTGGTGGCAATCAACATCTGGGCCTTTTCTTCCGCTTCGGACAGAGGCTCCCGGTCTATGTAGGTCGCATCCCCGGTTTCAGCGAACTTTATCAATTTCTGAATGAAAATTTCCTGTTGGGGAGTGGGCGGTATGTGATAGAGCTGTTCGTTGAGTTCCGGCCTGTCAACCCCTACGTCTTCAGCCGTTTTGTAATCGGTTATCTCCGCGTAGAAATTGGCGAGTTCCGGCACTTTGATAAAGTAGCGGAAACGCTCTTTCTGCACGATCTGGTTGGTTACGGAAAATTCAAAGTCCGTGCTTTTCTTCGCATAGACAGCCGCCCAACCGTCAAAACACGTAATCCCCTGCCGCTCCATTTCTTTAGGACGGAGATATTTGAAAAGGAGATAGAGTTCGGTCAGGCTGTTGGAAATGGTCGTACCGGACAAGAAGGTAGCTCCCAAATCCCTGCCCGTGCGCTCCTGTATGGTACGGATGGCGAAGAGCATGTTCATGGCCTTCATGCTTCCTTCGGGATTGCCCAGACCGGAAACTCGCGCATGGCGCGTGTTGAACATCAGATTCTTGAAATTGTGCGATTCATCAACGAAGAGGTGGTCGATACCCATTTGCCTGAAGTCGGTCACGTCATCCGTCCGGTCTTTTATATCCTGCTCCAGCTTTTCAAGTTTGGCCTCAAGGTTCTCTTTCCTTCTTTCCAGCCCTTTCTTTATCCAGCCGGTCACTTCATTGCCCTGCTGCTCGAATACGGCGAGGTTCTCTTCGATGTTGTTTATCTCCTGCGTGTATATTTCCTGCTGTATTTCGGGAGACTGGGGTATTTTTCCGAACTGGTCGTGTGTCAGGATGATGCAGTCCCAGTTATTGTTTTTAATGTCATGGAATATTCCGACACGTTTCTCCGGTGTAAAGTCCTCTTTGCCCGGATAAAGCACTTTGGCATTCGGATAAGCCTTCTTGAACGTGTCGGCTATGTCATGTACATTGCTTTTGAGTCCGATAATCATCGGCTTGTTCGCCATTCCGAGACGTTTCATTTCAAAGGCGGCTATGCACATGATAAGGGTCTTGCCGGTGCCCACCTGATGGTCGATTATTCCGCCTCCGTTCATCTTCAGCATCCATACGGCATTTCTCTGGCTGTCGTACAGGGATGGTATGCCCAGCCCTTTCAGGTCAAGGAACGGGAAACTTTGCAGGGAGCCGTCATAATCGGGACGCACATAACAGTTGAATTTACGGTTATACAAATCCGCAAGGCGTTGTTTAAATTCGGGTAACTGTTCGTTCAGCCAGTCGGTGAAGGCAGACCGTATTTCATTGATTTTGGTGTCGGCAAGCTGGATGGCCTCGGCATCCCGTACCTTTATATCATTGCCTTCTTCATCCTGCACGGTTTTGGTTATGTCGGGCACCGTGTTGTGCAACGCATGTTTCAGCAGGTCGTATCCGTAATAGCCCCGTTTCTCCCCCTTTACATAATATTTATCAGTGATATTTGCGTTGCTGCTCTCAAAGTTCACGCTGAACTCGTCGATGGATTCCGTATAATGGATATGGGCCTTTGTCTCAAAAAGGTATCCGGCAAACTCTTCATATACGGACATGGGTATCCACCGCTCTCCGAGATTAAAGTCAAGGAGTTCGAAGCTGATCGGTTCCGGTACGGCTGCCCGCAGGACTTCCAATGATTTCTTGCTCGCTTCATCTTCGGGATAGTCTTTCAGGTAGTTTTCTATCCATTCAACTTTGGCTACCACATTGCCTGCAATGAAACGGTCTTTGATTTCATAGTTCTTCATCATGGGGTTGTAGAAGATACGGTTGTCCAGTTGTCTGAGCAGTTCCTGCCTTCCAATCTCGCTGAGGTTCTCCATATATTCCAGATTGACTTCCCCGAACTTGTTCAGAGATGCTGCAAGTGCTTCCTGCGGAGTATCCGCATGGGTCATTTCATTGGCGTTGAATGATACGGGGACGGAGAATATATCCGCTTTCTGTATCTTCCCGTTAACGGAGCGTTCCAATGAAAGCATTTCCCTTCCTCCGGCATCCATCAGCAGGAATTTGGCGTTATCCTTTCCGTTCAGTTCTCTGAACATGCGGTAAAAACGGTCGTATTGCCTGCCCAGTTCCTCCCGGAGTTCCGGTTGCTCCGTTTCCGTTTCGGCTTCCGTATTGTAAAGATTGTGGTAGGCTTCACGGAGCGGGATGTAGTAGGCGGCCCGGTATTGCTGGGTGACTGTCAGTTTGAGGGGATGGAACTGTATGTTGGGAGTACCTAATCCTTTGAGGTATCCGTATTGTTCACCCGACTTTACGATGGAACCATTCTTGTATTCGGGGCGTATCTCTCCGGTAAACGGGCGTGGCTCCATTTCTTTCTTCCGCTCTTCTTCAAATTTTTGTCTGCGTTCCAGCCATCTTGCTTCCGCTTCTGCCCGTTCTTCGGTCATGCTTTCCGGCACGGCGGCTTCATTATACATGTTCTCTTGCGAGAACAGATTGAACATTTCCGGTTCATCCCCTTTCTTTTTGCGGGATGCCGAAGGTGCCCGACTTGGGGAAGGTCTGCTTTCCACTGCTTGCACCTCCGCTTCCCCTTCATCCGCATAGGCGGCAAACAGGTTGAGCATGGGTTCATAGGGTTGTGCGGGACTTTCCTCCTGCACCTCTTGCCGATGGTTCTCAATTACTATTTCCAATGGTGTCTCAAATTCCGGTTCAATGCCGGTTGAAACGGTTGGTCGGAATAGATTGTTGTCATAGAGTTCCCGGTCAAGATGATTTTCCACATCTTGCGCCAGCAACTGTTTGAGATGTCCGGCAATGGCCTCAATTCCACCTTCATGGATAAAGTTCATTGCCGGTTGTCCGTACATGTTTTTACCCATAGATACGGCTGTATGGACAATATGGTCTAAGCCGGCATAACTGTTGTTGATATTGATGCTGCCAGATATAAGACGAGTCTCGATAAAGTTCCGTTCTTTTTCGGTCAGTTCCGCTTTCCGGGTATTCTTCTGCAAGACGATCAGGTCACTGCTCACTTCCGTACCCGCATCAACAAACAGGTTATCCGGCAGACGGATGGCAGAAACAAGGTTGGCATGGTTCATCAGCCATTCCCTGACGGGACGGTTCTGTGGTGAGTCCATGACACCCGAAGTCGTGATATAGGCCAGTATCCCGCCTTCGTGCAACGTATCCATACCTTTAAGAAAGAAATAGTTGTGTACGGCTGCAAGTGAGGATTTACGCACAGAGTCCTCGCTCCGGTCAAAGTCCCGGTCATAAACTCTGGTATTTCCAAACGGGATATTGGAAGAAACCATATCGAAGTAACTGTTATAATAGGGTTGTATGGACTGGAAGCCGTCTATGGTCACTTTGCTTTCCGGATAAAGGGATGAGAGAATTTTTCCCGTGAGCTTGTCTTTCTCGAAACAATGAATTTCGGGAACATCTTTCAACCGGCTGATAAACATGCCCGTTCCGGCGGAAGGGTCAAGAAAACGTCCCGGATGGCTTCCCGGTACCTGCAATGATTCCTGCATGGCCGCTACCAGCGGCTCCGGTGTGTAAAAGGCTGTAAGTGCGGATTTTTTCAGGCTTTGGACGTATGCCTTGTATTCTGTCTCGTCTTTGGAATACTCACGTAACAGTTCATGGAGCAATCGGACTTGGGGAAACAGTTCCCTGTCCGTCGTTCATTTTTCTATGTCCGTGTCCTTTTCCGCCGGATTGAGGATACATTTCAATCCTCCAAAACCGGAGTAACCGTTCAATACCCTGCGCCCTTCTTCCGTGAGACAAAACTCCGGGCGCATGAACATAAATTCAAGTGCGGCTATGTTGTCCGCTAAATGTTGTCGTTTGTTATATGCCATATTGTTCTATATAATATTGGATGAAACCTGTCAGTTCAATGGTAAGGGTACGGTAAGACGGGGAATCCTCAAACCGGTCGTCTATGGGATATTTATTAAATACGACTTCTGCGGGCGATAGCATTTTCAAACAGAAATCTGCCCGTTTTTCAGGGGGGACTTCCGGAAACCATTCCGATACGACTTCAAAAACAGTATCAAATCCGGAAAAGCGCAGGTTGCGGTAAAGAACTGCGTCCGACTGTTTCAACGCTTGTGTGACGGACAGTCCGTTGCGTATGGAACATTCATAGGCATCTGCCGCTTCGTCGGCCCTTGACCTGATAAACTCCCTATCCCCGGACATGTGGGGATGGCTTTCCTTTAAATAAAGAAGGAGAGTTGTCTCAAAATAGGACAATTCTCCGGTTGCGGTATTTTTATCTTGTATAGTCATTTGCTATTACTTTAAAATGTTAACTGGATATTCAAACATATACCCGGTTGCCATGAAAGAAAACCGGGTATATATCTGCCAAAAATATGAATAATCTGTCTGTTACATGACTGAAAGGCTCTTTTTTGACGGGGCCTTTACAGATGCCACATGACGGGGTGCCTGCTGTTTTACTTCCTTTTTCTTGTCGTTCTTCCTTCCTTCAACAGTAGGTTTGTATTCACGGGCGTTGCGTCCTATCAGCAGTTGGTTGCTCTTGTTGCTGAAACGTACATCATCGGAAAATACCCTGCCTTTATAGCGCATATTCTCAATGAATACCATTTCATGGTTCTGAAGCATCTTCTTCTGTTCAGGTGTGATTTTGGCCCCCATAATAGTGTCGTTGACTTTGAGTTGTTCGCCGGACTGTTTGAATGCGATGTCCATTATCCTCGGATCAACGAAAGCGACACCGGAAAGCAGTGTATCGTTTTTGCGCTGTATGTCGTTGATAGGAAGCTGTCCGCCTGACGCGAGGATTTGCTTCTGTTTGTCATCCAGCCTTTTTCCGTAGATATAATCGGGTATCTTGATGGCATCCACCGGCATGGTAATGATACGGTTGCTCGGTTCATGGAAAGATACATAACAGTTGCAGACCGTTCCCGTATGGATATCCTTCATCTCCTTGACTGCTCCCAAAGTTCCGGTGTCTTTAAGCGACTGCTTTTCCTCGTCGGTGAATACTCCTTTATAGGCAGGCAGGTCATACTGCGGTTTGTCGAGTCTGCTTAGAGTTTTCAGTTGTACCTTGCCATCCTCTCCCTTGACACAAAGGAAACAGGCTTCCCCCATATCCTTCTTTTCACCGTTCACTTCCTTGCTGATGGGGAAAGCCATCGAGGTAATCCTTCCTTTCAGCATCTCACCCATGCAATGGTTGTCAAACAGCAGTTGCTTGTCAACTCCCAGTGCGGCGAGTTCTTTCCACGGAAGCTGGTGTTCGTCGAACTTATACCGGCGGGCGAGTTTGGCGATACGCCCTTCATCGTTGAGTTCGCTGTTCTCCACCAGTTTTTTGCCTTCCACTCCGGGATCTTCCCCTTTTCGGATCTGGACTACGGCATTCAATGTCTTTTCCAAAAGGACAAGAGGTACGAGGAAGAAACTAAAACTCGTGGGATTTTCGTACTGGTTCTTGAAATTGGTAAAGAACAGTTCCAGCGGTGAGGTACGATCCAGTTTAAGGAAGCTGCTGCTGTTTTTCTTATCGGGTGGCACGATTTCAAGACTGCCGTCCTGCTCGTTCATTTTGGAAACGACTGCGGTCTTGTTGGTTCGCTTGTCAAGGATGGCCATTACATGCTCGTCCTGACTCTGTTCTTGTTGTTCTTGCTTTTTCTTAGCCATAAAATCAATAATTTAAGTGATACAATAATTAATCAATACCGGGTAAACTTTAGCCCGTCGGTGCGAATGTAGAAGTTTATTTTATAGGATATTGCGTTTTTAAGACTGATGGAAATGAATGGCGGTAATTGACTTTTCTTGGCGAGTAATGCAAATAAAATTTGGGGATTATAATACAAAAAAACTAATAGAAATAAAGTTAGATAATATGAGGGAACCACATTGAAATTTTATATATTTGATAATCAAATGATGCAATTCTTGTGTTGTTAAATATTTAAAATTAGCATATTTGATTATCAATGAATTATATCATTGATAATATTTTGTTGTGCTACCTAATTTTTCCCCCAACAATTATTCATTCTCTCAAATAAATTATTACTTTTGTAGTAGACCTTAGGATTAGTTCTAATAGACAAGCCGTCAAACTTTTCTTTAAAGACACTAATTTAAAAGTTTTATACAAGATAAAAATCTGATAAGCAGCATATTATTGTTGGTATTCATTTTTTTGCATATATTAAACCATTTTCTATTTATGACACTTAAAATACTACACTTCTCAGACTTTCACTTAGATGGAAGAAATATAAAGGGAGCACGGGAGATTATTGATAGCATGTTGCAAGCCGTATCACCACTTACCTCTATAGACTTGATAATATTTACAGGTGATATGATTAATCAAGGAGGTGCTGGCTATAAATCAATAGAGGAAGCCTTTAGAGGTTTTGAAGAACTTGTTATATGTCCTCTTTGCGATACTCTCAAACTAGGCAAGGAGCGTTTCATCTTTGCTCCTGGAAATCATGATATAAAAAGGGATGAAGATGACGAAGCTATTGAGCTATTCATGGAGAAACAAACAACATCTATTGAAGATGTTGTGGCAACATTGAGAGATTCTAAAACCGAAAATAGAACCAAACGCATTAATAATGTTAAGGAGTTTGAAAAGAATCATTATTCATTTCTTGACTCAAACCATTATTCATACTCACGATATGATTCTCATTTCATTATAGAAATCAACGGAATTAAAGTTGGAGTTAGTAGTTTGAACACTGTTTGGAGATGTGGCTTTGACGATGAGAACAAGATTGTGATGGGATTATCTCAGATACAAAATGCAGTTCATTTTTTAAAGGATTGTGATTTTAAGATTGCTGCAACTCACTACCGTTATGATAAATTAAAAGAGTTTGAACGCGATGAACTGAAAAACTTGCTTGCCACATATTACAATCTTTTCCTTTCTGGCCATACACACAGTAGTTATATTACGTTTTTGCCAAACGATAAAGGAAAGGTTGCGTTAGATGTCAATACAGCAGGTGCCCTTACCTTGAATGAATTTACGAAACATGACAAACATAAAAATGCTTTTCAGATAATTACATACTATACGGAAGATAAATTTGAAGTCTGTGAATATAAGATGTTTGACGGTATAAGTTTTACTCTAAACTCTCAGAAGGGAGAGAATGGAGTAGCAACCTACAATCTTCCCTCAAGAAATGAGGCTTTACAAATCGCACAAATGCAAGCAGAGGCAGCCAAAGAAATCGAGTTTAAATCTTTCAAACAGTCTATTCTGCCTTTCAAGACATTGAAGGAAAGCAGACAATCAATAAAAGCTGAATTGTTTGCCGTAGAATTTGAGGATTGTAATGAAACGCTAATAATCAAAAAGGAACTGCAAAGTGAAGAGAATAGAAACATCAGACTCATGGCATTATCAGGGATGGGTAAAACAAGGATTGTCTTTGACTTGTTTGAATCTGTTGATAATGTTTACTATACTCCTATTAGTAAATGTGAAGCAGGCCTTAACGCACTGCTAAGCAAAATACAAGAAGGAACTGTTATTATTGATAATTGTTCAATAGACGACTTGAGGATTTTGCAATCTATTATTGATAACCATAAATCAAATGTAAAGGTTATAACAATACATAACGTTTTGATACCCAAGGAAGAAAGAATAGATGGCAAAGTATTAGTATTGAAGTATGATGATACAGAAGAAATAGTGGATAAACTCATAGCGAGAGAAACGGTGCTGGATGGAAAGGATAATATTAAGGCACTAATAAAGGAAAGAAGTGGAAATATTCCATACATGGCAATTCTTATGATAGATGCCTATAAAAGAAATGGAAATTTGCAAATCGAGAATAAAAATCAAGTGCTTTCTTTGTTATTAAAAGGGCACGGTGATATTTCTGGAAACAATGAAAAATCACTGAAAGCATTATCTTTGTTTGAGCCTTTAGGATGTGAGAACAGCGTTATTGACGAATACGAATACGTAACACATTCAAATAAAGTGCATCATATCAATGAAAACCAAAACGTAGTTGATGGCATTTTTTGTGATACAATTAACGATTATTCAAGTCGACAACTGATAGAAACAAGTGGCAGTTGCATGCGTATTCGCCCAAAACCATTGGCAGAGTGGTTAACAGAATCATGGTTAGATGAGCATGGTTATTCTTTAGGTGACGTATATAATGAGATAGCAGAATTAGAAGAAGGTCTATCTAAACGATTGGCTCGCGCTTTAGGTAATCGAATAATAGAATTGACGAGATCCAAGAGCGCTAAGGAAATATTTGACCAGAAAAATAACCCTATTGACGGTTCTTTTCATGACGAGAGGATAGCTTTTTCAAAAGCAGGCTCACAGCTATTCCTCTCTATGGGTATAGTGAGTCCTGTGATGGTGGCAAGGAATTTAGAAAGTCTACTGTATTTACGTTCTGTTAACTGGCTTAGAGAGAATCTTGAAGGTGACACTCGAAGGAATCTTGTTTGGGCAATGGAAAACATTGCTATGAATGCAGACGCATTCGGGCATGTTGCCAAATCGCTCGGAAGGTTGGCCTTGGCTGAAAATGAATCTATCTCTAACAATTCTACAGGTCAGTTTTTGCAACTGTTTCACATTTTTCTCTCTGGAACTAAAGCTGATTTAAAAGCAAGAGTATGCGTGTTGATTTTTTTTGAAAAGCAAGGTGATTGCGATGATTTGTTGATAAAAGCTTTAGACCACGCACTGATGGAACGCGGATTTGTAAGAACTAACACGTCAAGATATCAACTGCAAGATAGTGAGATTGAGGATTATTATCCTAATTTTTTTGAGATTAAAGAATACTGGGAAGAATGTCTTACTATCCTAAAAAGAATAGCAGATAAGAATGATAAGAACTTAGAGGCTGTAAACAAGGTGCTATCAAAACATGTTTCAGATTTTCAACATGCAGGTCTACTTAATATTTTAATAAGTGCTCTTGACATTTTTGCTTCTAAAGTAAATTACGATTGGGTAGAGATGCGTGACGCTCTTAGCATGGATTTGTATTATTGGTTTCAAGGAACGAGTGAAGAACGCCAAGTGATTGTTTCTTGGATAGAAAAACTTACACCAAAGAGTTTTTATGTAAGAATGCAGCTCTTTGTAAAGGATACAAGGTATGAAGAAGGTAAAGACTGGAAAACCTTTGAAAAAAAAATAGAACAAGCTTTAGAGCCTTTTGTGGATGAATTTATTGAGAATAGAATATACAATACAGAAGAAATGGGACTAATGATGCGAGACGAAAAGTTTAACATTCATTGGTTTGTAAGTCTATTAGCTCAGAAGTTATCTTCTATGGATGCGACAAATATTTTTACAGCAATACAAGGTATTATTCATAATGAAGATAAAACATTTGAATCGTCATTTGTAACAATATTATCTTCAATAATACCTGATAAAACACCCGTAGAAGCATTGCTTAAAACTCTGTATGCAGAGGGCTATTGTCGATTGTCAGCATCATTGCAAGGTATTTTGGATAATGGAGAACATCGCTATTTAATGAGTGTGATTAATGATGTTAATTCTGGTATTTATGACAATAATTGCATAAACAATTATTTGAGATATGGTAGAGTAGATAATATTCCATCTATTTTTGATATTTTCTTATTAATGAAAAATAATGGTATGGATTTATATAATGTTGTTTATCCTTATCTCTTCAATTTTGTTTTCTTCCATAATATTGATGAACTACAAACATTAGGATATCTGAATCAATATAAGTCTTCACTTATTGAATATCCGTTTTCAGAAAAATATCAAGGACAAGCCCATGATGTTATAGAAAAAATGATGAATATTCTTGATAAAACTTTTGATCCTGATTTTGCTTTAGCGGTTCATCGTATTACTGTTAATGTCATTATAGAACATAGGTTCGCATCTAATCCGTTTGAACATATTTATTTCAAACTTTTGCCAAAGTACCAAGATACAATACTCGAAGATTTGCTAGACATAATTGCGGCAAATGATATACGTATGAGATTCTTTTTGGAAATGTACTTATATTTAGGTTCTGGCTTTGGAGTGGGAAATGGCCCTTTATTCCAATGCGATATTGAGAGGTTGAAGAAAGCTTGTGCACGTCATCCAGCAGAATTACCTGAGAGATTGGCGCTGATGTGTCCTGTGTATGAATATGAAGAAGACAAGGGGCCCGTAGGTTTGAGCAGTTTTTTCTTGTGGCTTTGCGATAATTATGGTGATAATGAAAGGATGCTGCATGAATTCAGTGCAAATATGGGTACATTCAGTTGGTCGGGTTTTAGTGGCTTCTCGAATTATATCGAGCAAAGACTACAGTTTATCACTCCTCTATTGAAACACTCTAATATTACTGTACGTAAATGGGCTGAACTTGAATGTAAGGCCATTGAGAATGATGTTAAGAGAGAACGAGAAAAGGAAGAATATACAAAAATGGTAAGAGGGTAAATATATGATTTAACTTTTTATTATGTGCTGTACTTTTGTTTTTTTACAACAACACTTTAGTATCTTTTGTAAATAAAAAAATATATTCTATGAGAATCTATTTATAATTTTTTATAATTGGTTACACAGCAGAAGGTACATGAAAAGATGATATAGACTTGATAGAATTATCCTCAGAAAAACATTTATTTAGACTATCAATGATGGAGTGAAAAAACATCTGTCCAAATAAAGCTTATACAACATATACTTTCCTATTATTTTGTTTTTTTTTAAAGACAGTTTTTACGGCAATCTGCAGACGCATAGCTTCCGGGATTGCCGTAAAAAGCCGTGGGAAACATCTTGTTAGAACGCCGTTTCAGAATTAAGCTTGTTCTCCTTCACTGCTACCTAACAAATGTCTAAATGCCGGGTCATTCTCAATGCGTATCAGTTCATTCTCCACAAGTTCCACAATATCCTGCTTGATTTGCCGGTAATTTGCCCGTATCTGTTCTTCCATCGTATCATTGCCGTTCTCGTCCAGAAAGTTGCTGATTTCGGGAATGGGCTGATAAGCCGCCGTCTCCTTCTGTACCGCTTCATTATCCACTACTATCTGCGCATGGAAAATTTTCTGCTCTATTGTCTCGCCAAAATTATCTGCTACTGCACCGACAAACATTCCTTGCGAAAGTGTACTGATTTTGCTGGCAGGTATCAGACTGTCCAGTTGCGTGCTGATGGAAGTGGAAGTGTCACTGCGGTTGATGCTTACAGACTCCCGCTTTTGCAGGATTTTTCCAAACCTTTCTGATAGTGTTTTGGCCGTTTCCCCCACCACTTGACCGCTGAAAACATTACCCACAGTTGACATGATAACGGCGGCCTCCTTGTCACCATAGTCGCGTTTCAACTGGCTGAAGTCCTGAAAACCCAACACAACCGCCACTTTGTTGCTTCGCGCCGTGGCTATCAGATTATCCAGACCTTTAAAGAAAATCGTGGGTAACTCGTCAATGATTACACAACTTTTGAGTTGCTTCTTCTTGTTTATCAGCTTCACGATACGGGAGTTATACAGACCTAAAGCAGCACCATAAATGGAAATTCTATCGGGATTGTTGCCGACACACAGAACTTTAGGCTCCTTCGGATTATTAATGTCCAACGTGAAGTCACTACCGGACATCACCCAATAGAGCTGCGGGCTTATCAGTCTGGACAGCGGAATTTTGGCTGATGCAATCTGGCCCATCAACTGTTCGCTGGCACCGCCTTTCCATGCGTCAATAAAAGGACTCAGATAATTCTCAAGTTCGGGATAGCTTGTCAAGATTGTAAATACATCCTCGTACCTTTTATTAAGCAATTCGATGGCATGTGGGAACGTACAGTATTTGCCGTTTTCATACAATTTCAAAAACCAGATTATCGCCGTAAACAAAACAATCGGAGATTCTACAAAGAAGTCCCCCTGCTTTTGCACCCAACTTTTATTCAAGTTTAACATGATGGTATAACTGGATTCGTAGGCATCCGAAATATCCGTCATCAGTTCCGGAGCCAACGGATTGCAACGGTGGCTCTTTCTCGGATCATCGAAGTTGATCACATAAAACTTGGGTGGTATCTTATAACGGTGTCTGTATTTAATCAGGTGGTTATAAGCAATAACCGATAGGTCGTCAAACTTAAAATCATATATATAAAGTGCATAAGACTTCTCGATTGCCTGCTTAATGTAATTATTGACCACCGCATACGATTTACCGCTCCCCGGCGTGCCTAAAATCATGCTTGCCCTGAAGGGATTCACCACATTTATCCAGCCTTTCCATTCCTTTTTTCTGTACCAGAATTTGGTCGGCAGATTGATGGAATATTCGTTTTCCATCAGGCGGGTCTCCTGCATGAACGACTCGTTCTCCGTATTGAACACGTCCTCCAACAGATTGTTTTTCAGCAACCGGCTTACCCATAGTCCGGAAGCCAGCAGACAAAAGAAACCTCCGGTTAATGTTAGGGTATAAAGCACGGCACATACCCCAGATGAGGCATTGAGGGAGAGCAGCCACCAGTTGAAGAAAAACAGTATGGTACCTGTAACTGCCGCGATGCCGATTTTCCTTCATGTGATTTCATGCTTCTTCACCCCCTTGTTGCCCATGCAGGACAGACCGAGGAAGAGGACACAGAACAGCTTGGTGTAAAGCAGGGACGAGAACAGTCCGGTCGTACGCTGGAAGTTGGATAGTATCCGGTCCACTATACCGAGTGTTCAGCCCATCTCGTTCAGCCAGCCGTAACAAAACCAATAGACGTGTATCGCCATAAACAAGAAACTGATGGCTCGCATAAAGTCCGTGACCTTGGCAAGCCCCCTTAAATCATCTTCATTCTGCATAATCGTAAATTTTAAAATTAGACTTCTGTTCTATACATTATTATATTATAATCTGCGTTTCCGCTTTTTCTTCTTTTTCCTGCGCCCGTAACGGAAAGCCGGATCGATGTATTCATGCGTGTGGTCTTCCTCCATGAGTATGGAGAAAATATCAACGGCTCCGAGTGCGGACGTGTCAATCAGGCTGTCGGAGATTTCCGCCTGCCGTCCGTTTTGCCGTGTATCCTGCCATTCCTGTTGTCCCTCCCGGTTCATATTATCCGCTTGTTCCGGGATGGTTCCCTGCCGTGGTGTATCCTGCTCCGGCAGTGGTATCAGCCTTTCCCGATCCGCATCCGGATTGTTGAACAGTTCGTTGAACACATTGGCGGTAAATGGCTTGCCCAGACGTGAACCGTTGAATACCGTCCGGTTCGCATGGTCTATAAATGTGATGCCGTACAGACGCCCATCGGAATTGATACGGTAAACGACTTCTATGTCCGCCTCTTTCAGCCTATATGCAAAGTCTTCCTTCGTTCCTATGTCCTGCATGGCTTTGATGATTTCCCTGCGTGTCCTTTCGGCAAGACTGTCTCTTTTTACCTTTTCAACAGATGTATCAATTTTTTTTTGCAATGCCTCATGACCGAATACTTTTCCGAACTTACTGGACTTGAAAGGCGTTCCCACCCGCATCCCGTCATCGTCCAACGCTCCGTACATGATGCCGTGGTATTCCTTTCCGTCCACATTTCCTCTCACTTCATAAACCGTCACGTTGTAAAGTTCCAGCAAGGTGTTGTATTCGGCAAGCGAATGAAAGTTGTAACATTCCAGCAGGGTACGGGCGGTGTGCTTTAGCTGCGCTTTCACATCACCTTTCGCATAGTTCACTTTTTGCAGACTCAAAAGTTCCCGTTCACCGTGCTCTCCGAGTGTGGGATGAAGCCCGTACTTCACTTCCATTTCACGGCAGATGTTCTGGGCCCGGATACCTTCCCGGTTATGGTCTATCTTTTCACCTTTCTCGTTGATGCGTACCGAAACGATGTGCATGTGCCTGCGGTCTATGTCTTCGTGCAGCCATACGACATAGGGCTGGTTCCCGTATCCGAACTTTTCCATGAACTCCTGCGCCAGTACGGTCATCTGCTCCTCCGAGAGAATATCTTTCGGGGAAGGATTCAAGGAGATATGGATAACCGGTTTCCTGACGTGCGAGTTGAGTGCGATATAAGGCTCGAAAGCCTGCACGTAGTTTTCAATCGGCACATTACCGGAAGTGTCCGCCGCTATCTTCGGGTGTCACAATACCTTTGCCGTACCATCATCCACCTTTATTTTATTATAGGCAATCACTCCGTAGAATGTCTTGCCCGATGTGATATTCGGCACCATGACATTATTCCTTTTTAGTAAGATATTCCTTTTCGTACCGCTTCGTAAGTTCGATAACCTGCCTGCATATTTCTTCCAGTTTACGGGTTTCTTCGGCGAGTTTGTAGAGAAACGCAAGCGATTTCTTTTCCCCGTAAATGGTATGGATGGTCTTCACGCACTGGTTGTAGTTATTTCCGATACGACGGAACTGTTGATAGAAAGCGGTTAGCTGGGCGTAATATTCCTGCGCTTCCTTATCAATCTTCACCACCTTGAACTCTCAACCGAAGATACGGGCGAAGATAAATTCGGCCTTGTTCTTCATGCCCGACTGCTCGAACATGGAGATAAACTTCTCGTTTTCCCTGTCATTGAGACAGAGATAATAGCGGTGCGTGCGCGGGTCTGCCAGCACCTTGCGCCCTGCGGCGTTACGGATTCTTGTTTCATCTTTCATAACATGAAAATCTTAAAAGGTTCGACTTGGGAGAACCTTTGCCCCCGAAACACCTTTCGGGCGAGACTTTCAGCGGTTGGAAATATTTTCAACCGCTGAAAGTACACCTCGCTATATGCTGACGCATATTAAAATCCGGCCGGGCCGGATTATAGGTCTGAAGGATTGTTTTACGTTCTCTGCCGAGAACGGGCTGCGCTCTCCCGGCGACAAAGGTAGAGAGTTTTTTCTGTCCGTGCATTATGGAGGTTCTCGCCAACAGCCGCCAATAAATGACTTTGAAACGGCGGATACTTCACTGATGCTCTTTTTGAAGTTTATTTGCAGCCGGATAGCTATTCGATTATCTGTTTGAACAGATAAACAGTCTGGTATTCGGACAACTATCTGAATAACTATCCGGGCAACTATATGGATAGCTGTCTGAACGAATAAACAGATATTCAGACCGGTATCTATCCAGATACACAACCATACATATATATAAATGTATAGACGGATAAACAAATCTCCGAATATATAAGTGGCAGAATATGTACTTAGCTGTATAGCTATTTAGCTATTCAGATGGATAGACAGATAGCTGCATAGATGAATAGCTTTATAGCTACATCATTAAACAGCTACATGCGCAGATAGCCGGATAGCTAAACAGCTATGTAGATAACTGTATAAGCAGCTATGTAACTGGCCGGATAAGCAGGCAATGAAACAAGAACCGGACAGACAGCCGCATGGATAAGCGGCTATCCGTCCGGAAATCAATAAACCCGATTATTCACTTACTTAAATTTGTAACAATGGAAAAGAGAAAGAAAACATTATTCGTTTCATTCGCTACCCAGAAGGGTGGCGTGGGTAAATCAACATTTACCATTTATGCGGCATCATGACTGCATTATGTGAAAGGGCTGAACGTGGCGGTGGTGGATTGTGACTACCCCCAGCACTCAATCCTCAAACAGAAAAAGCGGGACATGGAAGTGGTGAAGGCCACACCCGCCTATCAGAATCTCCTGGTGGAACAGACCGGACGGTTGAAGAAAAAGGCTTATCCGGTCATTGGAAGCACTCCGGCCAACGGCATGGTGGACTGAAGGGCATTTGAAGAAAAGGCGGAGACTCTTTATGATATTGTACTGTTCGACCTGCCCGGTACAATGGGCAGCGACGGGGTTATCGCCGCAATCAGTGCGCTCGATTATCTGTTCGTGCCTATAAAGGCAGACCGCCTGGTGCTGGAAAGCACACTGAACTTTGCAACTACCATTAATGACCGGCTGATAAAAACCGGCGTATCCTCCTTAAAAAGGCTGTGCCTGTTCTGGAACATGGTGGACCGAAGGGAACGTACAGCCTTGTATGACATCTATCAGCAAGGATTCTCCCTGTTAGGGCTGGACTGCCTTCAAACACGTATTCCCATGCGCAGCAACTTCTCCAAAGACTTGTCCGCTACGGGCGGCCCCGTTTACCGAAGTACGCTGTTCGCTCCTAATGCGGCATTCACCAAAGAGTGCGGCTTCGATACGTTCATGGATGAAATCATATCTATACTTAAAACCGAATAGTCATGGCGAAGAAAACAAACGGACAAAATCCGGTGGATGAAGCATATCTGCGGAGCCTGATGGCGGGTGTTCCTTCGGAGCCCTCCTTATCTCCGGCATCTTCTCTGACCGGAGAGAACGACGAAAATAGAGAAACTGCCTTATCCGATGAAAAGGGAAAAGCGGATGGGCGTGTGAACGAAACAGTGAAAAATGTTTCCGTTACGGATGATACTGGTTGTCCGGAAGTGATTGCGGAAAAACCGTCACCGAAGACGATACGCACGGCACTGGCCGACTTTATCCGCAGATTCCTTACCCCTTATAAATGCGAAGGCAGACAAGGGGTATATATCGACAAGGAACTGCACCAGAAAATATCGGTTATTGTCGGAATCGCGGGCAAACGGCAGCTGACGGTCGGCAACTATATAGATAATGTATTGAAAGAACATTTCGAGAGACATTCGGAAGAGGTGAAGGCCCACCTTCAAAAGAGTTACAACAAAATATTTTAGATTATGGATATACTATCAGGTTACTATGAAGCCGGAATCGTCCTGTTCTGGCTGCTGTTCGCCTATCTGTTCATGGACAAGTTCTTGTTCAGGGGACAGCTCGGCGAGATATGTTTCGGGAAGGCACGCCGCCGCATGGCAAAAACCCTGCGGAGTGTTGCCGGATGGTTCGATCCGGTGAAAGAGGAACAGAAGAAAGGGCGTAAACGCACGAAAGGGAAAATGGAAAAGAAAGGGAGTCCGTCGGTACGGGAAGTCGGAAAGAGGGACATCCCGGCTGTGAGAACAGAAACGGGAGACAAGGATAAGCCGAAAATGAAGGAAAAGCCTGCAAACGCGGGTATGGAAGAAACACCTCAAAAACAGTCCAGAGCGGACAGCCTTGTCGTCACGAAAAGCTACGGGACACGCCAGCAGCCGCCAATAAACGCCACCGGTTCCGGGGCTATTGTGGGTAAGGAAAATGCCTCTACATTTGCTGGCAGAAACGAGGAAACAGCGTCACAAAAGGCTGCACAAGTACCGCCGGAGCGCATTCCGGAATTGTTCCGGGACAAGCGTGTGGAAGAGTGGCGGGCTTCCGGGCCCGACAGTTCCGGCAGGCTTGAGGACAATGAGGAACAGACTGAAAACAGTGACGACGTGGATACGGACGAACTGAATGAGGAACTGGAAGACTTGAACTGCGCCCGTGACGGTTATCAGGGCGGCACAGCCGGTATCGGGCCGGAAGAGATAGACCTGATCATCGACCTGTGCAACGGCAAGGAGATTCCAACAGACAAGCGGCTGGCCCTTTTGAGGGCTATCCACCATATAAAGGATACGCAGATTGAGCGCTCGATACTGGAAAGTATCAATGGCAGCGACAGCCGTATCAGCAAATTTCTGGACGAAGCCGAACATTTGAGTGAGGCTGCTCCGGACAGTGATTAACCGATTAAAAAAGGAGGTAACGATGACAAGAGGTTATTTTGATACGGGTTGATTGCCCGTATCATTGTAAAGAGAGATCCGCTATGGTATGTGACTGAATAAACTGACAAAGCATGTATATGACTTATTTCGATTCGGGATGATAAATTGATGTTCCCGTCTGATAAGGGGACATTCCCACCGGGAAGAGACAATTCCTTAAAGTGACTTATTTATAAAGCAGAATGGCTATGACAAAAGGCTATTACGATTCGGGATGACAAACCGCTTGCGGCAGTCACCCGGCAAGACAAAAAGAACTATTCACCATTAAATTTTATCCGTATGAATATAGGACTGGTAGATGTGGACGGACATAACTTCCCCAATTTTGCGCTGATGCGCCTTTCGGCTTATTACAAGGGGAAAGGGCACCGGGTGGAATGGGCGGAACCGGCACGGCGGTATGGCAAGGTGTTGGCAAGCAAGGTGTTCACCTTTACACCCGATTATGATTACAGCCGGCTGGATGCCGGAGAGGTAGTCAGGGGCGGAACCGGATATGACATTGCCAGCAGGCTTCCCGAAACGGTGGAACACAGCCGGATGATGGATTACTCCCTTTACCCCGAATATCCCTTCTCCCTCCAGTTCTTTTCAAGGGGTTGCATCCGTAAATGCCCTTTCTGCCTCGTCCGCGAGAAAGAAGGGTATATCCGGGCGGTGGAGCCGGTGGAACTGAATCCCGAAGGAAAATGGATTGAGGTACTGGACAACAACTTCTTTGCCAATCCCGAATGAAGGTCGGCTGTGGGGTATCTGCTGAAAACCCGCCAGCCCGTGAAACTGCACGGTGTGGACGTCAGGATTATGGATGAGGAACAGGCTTGGCATCTGAACAGGCTGAGGATGAAACAGAATATCCATATCGCCTGGGACTTGCCCGCACTGGACCTGACAGACCGTCTGAAAGAGATGGTCAGGCATGTGAAGCCTTACAAGATCACCTGCTATGTGCTGGTAGGATTCAATTCCACCATAGAGCAGGACCTTTTCCGGTTGAACGTGCTCAGGAAACTGGGGATTACCCCCTTTGTCATTCCTTTCCGGGATTATGAGAACAAGCGGACGCCTACCCGGTATGAGCGTGACCTTGCACGGTGGGCAAACCGGATGTGGCTGTTCAAGTCCTCTTCCTTTGAGGACTATACACCCCGCAAAGGTTTCAAGTGCGGGGAATATTTGAAATAAAACGGTAAAAAACAGTAAAGGCAATGAGAACAAAAGGCTATTACGATTCGGGATGATGCGCATCCCCTTTTCAAGAGAGAATTAACACCCGTGTTTCACCACTAAAACAACTGACGATGCGAATGGCATATTATGACTCCGGCTGATTCCCAGCCGGAACTTACCCCCTGAACCAGTAAACCATAAAGTAGCTGCGGGCTGCCTTGTGGGGATAGTGAAAGGGGGCGGTCCGTGGCTTTTCATTCACTTAAAAATCACGGAATTAATGAAAAAGAAAAGATTGATTATTATGCTGGCCGCTGTTGCGGCGGCAGGCGCGGCAATGGCGCAAGGAAACGGGCAGGCCGGTATTACCGAGGCGACACAGCTCGTGAGCGGATATTTTGACCCCGGCACAAAGCTGGCGTATGCGGTGGGAGCCGTCATCGGACTCGTGGGAGGGATCAAGGTCTACCAGAAGTTCAGTTCGGGCGACCCCGACACCTCGAAAACGGCAAGCTCGTGGTTCGGAGCTTGCATCTTCCTGATAGTCGCGGCTACCATCCTGAGGTCGTTCTTCCTCTAAAAACACCGGCAATTTATGGCTGATTTTGAAATAAATAAGGGTGTGGGCCGTGAGGTGGAGTTCAAGGGACTCCGGGCGCAATACCTGTTTATTTTCGCTGCCGGCCTGCTTGCCGTATTCGTGGTGTTCGTCATCATGTATATGGCAGGCGCTGACCAGTGGATCTGTATCGGTTTCGGGGTTTCGGCAGCTACCGTGCTGGTATGGCTTACCTTCACGCTGAACCGTAAATACGGCAGTCACGGGCTGATGAAACTGTTCGCGGCCCGGCAGCACCCCCGGAGAATCCTCTCACGCAAACGTATCACACGTCTGATTAAAGAACAACAATCGTAAATCATATGAGAAGTATATTAAAAGCATCCACACTGGAAAGCAAGTTCCCCGTCATGGCGGTGGAGCACGGCTGCATCGTCAGCAAGGACGCCGATATCACGGTCGCTTTCCGGGTCACACTGCCGGAAGTGTTTTCGGTATCATCCGCAGACTATGAGGCGATGCACGCCACATGAGCGAAGGCGATCAAGGTATTGCCGAATTTCTCCATCGTCCACAAGCAGGATATTTTCATCACGGAGAAATATGAGCCGGATATCCGCAGGGACGAACTGAGCTTCCTCTCCCGCAGTTTCGAGCGACACTTCAACGAAAGGCCCTACCTGCACCACACCTGCTATCTGTTCCTTACCAAGACCACAAAGGAACGCTCCCGGCAGCAAAGCAACTGGAACACGCTCTGCCGTGGTTTTCTGGTGCCGAAGGAAATCAGGGACAGGGAAACGGTGGAGCGTTTCATGGAAGCTGTGGGACAGTTTGAAAGCATCGTCAACGACGGCGGGCTGGCAAGGCTGGCACGCCTCACCACGGAAGAGATTACGGGAACGGAAAGCGAACCGGGCATTATCGAGCGGTATCTCACGCTGTCGGCAGACGGAACCACCATGTTGCAGGACATGCAGCTGAACCCGGACGGGATGCGTATCGGTGACAAGCGGCTCTGCCTGCATACCCTTTCCGACCTTGACGACCTTCCGGGAAGGGTCAGGACGGACGGGCGGTATGAACGCCTCTCGACCGACCGCTCGGACTGCCGCCTGAGCTATGCCGCCCCCGTGGGCGTGATGCTCTCCTGCGACCATATCTACAACCAGTGGATATTCATAGACGACAGCAGCGAGAACCTTTCCCGTTTTGAGAAGATGGCCAAGAACATGCAGTCGCTTTCCCGTTACAGCCGCAGCAACCAAATAAACAAGGAGTGGCTGGACGAATACCTGAACGAGGCGCATACCAACGGGTTGCAGTCCGTGCGCTGCCATTGCAACATCATCGCATGGGCGGAAAACGGCGATGAACTCCGAAAAGTGAAGAATGACGTGGGCAGTGCGCTGGCCTTGATGGAATGTACCCCGCGTCATAACACGACCGACCTTCCGGCCCTCTATTGGGCCGGAATACCGGGAAACGAGGCGGACTTCCCCTCTGAAGAGACGTTCTACACGTTTACCGGGCAGGCGCTCTGCTTCTTCACGGCCGAGACATGTTACCGGAACTCGCTGTCCCCCTTCGGCATCCGCATGGTGGACAGGCTGACGGGCAAGCCGGTCTTTCTGGACATCTCGGACCTGCCCATGAAGAAAGGGGTGGTGACTAATAGAAACAAGTTCATACTCGGTCCAAGCGGAAGCGGAAAGAGTTTCTTTACCAACCATCTTGTCAGACAATACTGGGAACAGGGAAGTCATATCCTGCTGGTGGACACCGGAAACTCTTACAAGGGACTCTGTGACCTGATACACCAGAAGACCGGCGGAGACGACGGGATTTATTTTACATACCGGGAAGATGACCCGATCTCATTCAATCCGTTTTTCACGGAGAATTACCAGTATGACATCGAGAAACGGGACAGTATCAAGACCCTGATACTCACCCTTTGGAAGAGGGAGGACGAACCGCCCCGCCGCTCGGAAGAGGTGGCGCTCTCGAATGCCGTCAGTCTTTATATCGAGAAGATAAAAAAGAACCGCAGGATAAAGCCCAACTTCAACTCGTTCTACGATTTTGTAAGGAAGGACTACCGCAAGGTGCTTTTAGACAAGAACGTGCGGGAGAAGGATTTTGACGTGGACGGTTTTCTGAACGTGCTGGAACCCTATTACAAGAACGGCGAGTACGGCTATCTGCTGAACTCGGACAAGGAACTGGACTTGCTTAACAAGCGGTTTATCGTATTCGAGCTGGATGTCGTGAAGGACAATCCCATCCTTTTTCCGGTTGTCACGATTATCATCATGGAGACGTTCATCAACAAGATGCGCCGTTTGCAGGGTATCCGCAAGATGATATTAATCGAAGAAGCATGAAAGGCAATCGCCAAGGAGGGGATGGCATCCTATATAAAATATCTCTTTAAGACGGTCAGAAAGTTCTATGGAGAGGCGGTTGTGGTGACGCAGGAAGTGGATGACATTATCTCCTCACCTGTTGTGAAAGAGACGATTATCAACAACAGCGATTGCAAAATATTGCTCGACCAGCGGAAGTATCAGAATAAATTCGACCAGATACAGAACCTGCTCGGCCTGACGGACAAGGAACGCAGCCAGATACTCTCGATCAACCTTGCCAATGCCGCGAACCGGCTGTATAAAGAGGTCTGGATAGGGCTGGGCGGTACGCAGAGCGCGGTATATGCGACAGAGGTTTCGGTTGAAGAATATTTGTGCTACACCACTGAAGAAACTGAAAAACTGGAACTTACACGCCTTGCCGAAAAACTGGGCGGAAACATGGAGCTGGCCATCAGACAACTTGCCGAACGTAAGCGGCAGGAAAAGAAGTAACCATTTTAAACATAGATGACAATGAGCAAAAAAGATTTATTAAACCAATGCAGGGAAGCCCTCGGAGATGCGACCCTGACCAATCTGGATCTGTTGAACCTGATTGGGGAGATGAAGAAGGAACTGGAACATGACCGTATCTGCGGTCACTGAATGAACAAGGAAGGAGGCTCGTCACTGACTGTCCGTAAATCCAACCGTGTGACGGACGGCTTCAAGGGGTACAAGGCCACGCTGTTTATCGGAGAAAGGGGTTATACGGAAATCAATATCCCTCTTAGGAAGGGCGACGACCTTTTCCTTCACGGCAACAAGGATGCCGGATGCATCGGGTATTTCAGCGGCAGTGAGGTATTGCTGTTCGGTAGTTACGGACTGTTCGCCCGTGATGACGACAGCCGGTATTTACTCACCAAAGAAAGGAGATAGACGCATGAAGAAAAGAATGATAATTCTGTTTATGGCACTGTTGTCCCTTTCGGCAACAAGCAAGGCACAATGGGCGGTTTTTGACCCCAGCAACTTTGCGCAAAGTATCGTGAACTCGGCCAATGAAATCATTGAAACCTCTTCCACTGCTGAAAATATGATTAATAATTTCAAGGAAACGGTGAAGATTTATGAGCAGGGAAAAGCCTACTACGACGCACTGAAATCGGTGCATGACCTTGTGAAAGGCACCCGGAAGGTGCAGCAGACCATCCTGCTTGTAGGGGACATCAGCGATATTTACATGACCAACTTCAATACGATGATGGGCGACCCGAACTTCACCGTGGAGGAACTCTCGGCCATCGCTTTCGGGTATAACCGGATGCTCGAAGAAAGCAGCAACCTGCTGCTGGACCTGAAGGAAGTGACCACGGCCACCGGACTCTCTATGACCGACAAGGAACGGCTGGACATCATCAACCGGATATACGGTGAAGTACTGGAATACAAGAACCTCACCTGGTATTATACCCGTAAGAATATCGGAATATCGTACCTGCGCAGCAAGAAGAAGGGGGATTCCCAAAGGGTACTCGCCTTGTACGGGACACACGAACAGCGTTACTGGTAACCATTCATCCTAAAAGACAGATTGACTATGGTATTACTATCAATAGACTGGACGAACCTGCATGAGTTGCTACGTTCGCTTTACGATGAGATGATGCCGCTGTGCGAGGATATGGCAAGCGTGGCGAAGGGAGTGGCCGGTATCGGCGCCCTGTTCTACGTGGCCTACCGGGTGTGGCAGTCCCTTGCAAGGGCGGAAGAAATTGACGTGTTCCCGCTTTTCAGGCCCTTCGTGCTGGGACTTTGCATCATGTTCTTTCCCACCATTGTGTTGGGGACCATCAACGGGATTCTTTCCCCCGTGTGCAGTGCGACTTCCTCGCTGGTCGAACAGCAGACCTTCGACATGAAGAAATATCAGGAAGAGAAGAACGAACTGGAACGTGAGGCGATGCTGCGTGACCCGGCAAAGGCCTTTCTGGTAAGCGACGAGGAGTTTGACAAGAAGATAGACGAGCTGGGCTGGTCACTGGACGACATGGACACGATGATAAACATGTACGGGCAGAAGGCCGTGTATGACATGGGGGAGAAAGTGAGGGGATGGCTCCGGGAACTGCTGGAACTATTCTTTCAGGCGGCCTCGCTGCTGATAGACACGCTGAGGACTTTCTTCCTGATTGTACTGTCCATACTGGGGCCTGTCTCCTTTGCGCTGGCCGTCTATGACGGATTCCAGAGTACGCTCACCACATGGTTGTCACGCTATGTCTGCATCTATCTGTGGCTGCCGGTGGGTGACCTGTTCGGCTCCATCCTCTCACGCATACAGATCCTCATGTTGCAGCAGGACATCCAACAGATGCAGGACCCGACATTCATACCGGACGCATCGAACAGTGTTTATTGCATCTTCATGATAATCGGTATCATCGGTTATTTCTGCGTACCCACGGTTTCCTCGTGGATCATTCAGGCCGGTGGTGCGGGGGCTTTCGGACAGAAGGTCAACGGTGCGGGAAAGATGGTCAGGAACGGTGCGGCGGCAGTCGGCGGTGCGGTTGGCGGAACGGTAGTCGGGCGCATCAAGAAAATGTTCTAAACGTATCACTTAAAAAACAGAAAAAGACATGGAATTCAAATCGTTAAAAAACATTGAGACATCGTTCCGGCAGCTGCGGCTGTTCGGAATGGTATTCCTGGGAGTTTGCGCACTGGTAACGGTTTTCGCCACCTGAAAGGCATACGAGTTTGCGGAAGCGCAGCGGCAGAAAATCTATGTGCTGGACAGCGGGAAATCGCTGATGCTGGCCCTCTCGCAGGATGCACAGCAGAACCGCCCGGTAGAGGCGAGGGAGCATATCAGGCGTTTTCACGAACTGTTCTTTACCCTGTCACCGGACAAGAACGCCATTGAAAGCAATGTGCAGCGTGCCCTTTACCTCTCGGATGAAAGCGCCATCGGCTATTACCGGAACTTGCAAGAGAAGGGTTACTTCAACCGGATGATAGCGGGGAATATCTCACAGACCCTGACGGTGGACAGCATCGGGGGGAACTTCGACAGCTATCCGTACGAGATGAGGGCTTATTGCCGCCAGCACATCATCCGTTCGAGCAGCGTTACCGAGAGGTCGCTTGTCACCACCTGCCGGCTGAGGAATGTGACCCGGAGCGACAATAATCCGCAGGGATTTCTGATAGAAGGCTTTACAATCATCGAAAACAGGGACATCGGACAGTATGAAAGATAACGGGCTGAAAAAGGTCTTCCAGTCGTTCAGAACGGGGAAAGACCGTCATATGGCAAAGCTCCGCAGACGCTGGCAGCGGTTGAGTTACCGGCAGCAAAGGGTCATCATCCTTTACCTGCTCGGACTCTTCGCCGCCATCGACCTTGCCTACATCGTGGGCGGTTTCTGCGGCACAGACAAGTTTCCGATTGAGGTGCGGCATCTCCAAAGGGTGATGCTTCCCCTGCCGGACAGTATCCAACCATTAAAAAACAATGTATCCAATGACACAATCCGATAAGAAAGAAGAAAAAGTAAGGGAGAAGGAGACGCTGAAAGCGGAGCCGGTATCCCCAAAGGAGAAAAAGTTAAGCGGCAAGACCGCCGGAAAATTGAAATTTTATGGAGTGGTGGCATTCCTCTCCCTGCTGTGTGCCGGGTTCATCTGGTTTCTTTTCAAACCGGATGCGGCGGAAACGGTGGAAGGGGCGGCGGGCATCAACACCACCATACCCGATGCCATCGCACCCGAAACGATGGCCGACAAGCAGAAGGCCTACGAACTGGAAGAGATGAAGAAGCGCAGGCGGGAGAAAGTGAGGACCTTGCAGGACGTGGCGGGTGACTGTCTGGCGCCGGACACTTCGGAAGTAAAACCGGAAGCACCGAAAGCACCGAAAGCGGATGCCATACGGGAGTCCAGGGAACGGCAGCGGCAGATTTCAAGGCAGATCACCTCGTTCTATCAGGAGCCGGAGGAGAGTCCGAAAGTGGCCGAACTGGAACGGCGGGTGAAAGAACTTAACGAGAGGCTGGAACGTGAACGGAAATCACAGGACCCGCTGGAACTGATGGAGAAGTCGTATGAGATGGCGGCATGCTATTTCCCCGGTCAGGCGGGCGGTCAGGTGAAGAGCATACAGCCTTCGGGGGGACATGCCGGCAATCCTGCCGCGATAGCAGCCGGACGTGCCGCAGAGAATGTGGTATCCTCCCTGGCCCCGCCTCCGCTGCCGGATTCAATCCCACGAAATTACGGTTTTGCCACAGCGGTAGGCGGCGGGCTGCTTGCCGGGGCCAATACGATACGTGCCTGCGTTGCCGAGGACCAGACGGTGAGTACCGGCTCATGGTTGAAGTTCAGATTGCTGGAACCCCTGCAAGTGGGCAATGTGCTTGTACCTGCCGGCACCCCGCTTTTTGGAACGGTACGCATCGGGGGGCAACGGATGGAAGTCAGTGTGAGTTCCATCGAGAGCGGCGGCAATATCCTGCCGGTGGAACTGGCGGCATACGACATGGACGGGCAGGCCGGACTTTTCGTCCCCAACACCGCGGAGCGTACCGCCATGAAGGAAGCCGCAGCCAATATAGGCGGCAGTTTCGGGACAAGCATCTCGTTTGCACGCAGCGCCTCGCAACAACTCGTCATGGACGTGACAAGGGGTGTGCTCGGCGGCGGTTCGCAATACCTCGCCACAAAGATGCGTGAAGTGAAAGTGTCCGTGAAGGCGAATTACCAACTTTTATTAATATCCAAAAAACAGTAATCAGATTATGAAGACAAGAATTGTTTTATCAATAGTCATGCTTTTCTCCCTGCTGGGGGCAAAAGCACAGGAGACGGTGGAAACAAAGATATTTCCCACCAACCAGATTATCGCACCGCACCGGATTGAGGTGACTTTCCAGAAAACCGTGCATATCCTTTTCCCTTCCGAAGTGAAATATGTGGATTTGGGTTCGTTCGACATCATAGCGGACAAGGCGACGGGAGCGGAAAACGTGGTACGCATCAAGGCGGCTGTAAAAGGCTTTGAGGGGGAAACCAACTTCTCCGTCATCACTGCCGACGGCTGTTTCTATTCATTCAATGTGGTTTACAAGGACGAACCGGCACAGCTCTCCATCGAGATGGAGGACTGGCTCCGGGACAATCCCGAAGGCGGCATTGTCGGTGACCGCATGTTCGTGAAGCTGAAGGAACTGGGCGGGGAAACACCGCTGGTGGTGAACCGCATCATGTACACGCTGTACAAGAAGAACAAAAGGGACATCAAGCATATCGGCTGCAAGAAGTACGGCATACAGACGCTACTCAGAGGGATTTATATCAACAACGACCTGCTGTACCTGCATACTTCCGTGCGCAACAGGTCGGACATATCGTTTGACATCGACTATATCCGTTTCAAAGTCATCGACAAGAAAGTGGCCAAGCGTACGGCCATGCAGGAGAATTTCATCAAGCCGGTAAGGACATACAACCGCCTAATGACGGTGGACGGAAAAGCCACGGTGCGCAATGTGTTCGTACTGCCCAAGCTGACACTGCCGGACGACAAGCTGCTGGTAGTGGAAATCTATGAGAAGGGCGGTGCACGGCACCAGTCGTTCCGTATAGAGAACACCGACCTTGTGGCGGCAAAGCCCGTCAGTGAACTGCATCTGAAATAGTAACCCCTATATAATATAACGTATATGCAAAGAATACTATTCATATTGGCAGTTGCCGTGACGTTGCTCTTCGGGGCGGACAAGGCATACGCGCAGCGTGACCTGCCGGGGCAGACCGGCATACAGTTCACCACCGGTGGAGTGAACCATTTCCTTTCATGGAAGAGCGGCGGCGGGCGCCATTACTTCACCTCGCTGGCCCTTACCCGTACCAACCGCAACCGTACCCATTGGCTGTACGGTCTGGACTATCAGATAAAGGAGTACACCTATGAGGGCAAGGCGATACCGAAAGCGCAGTTCACCGGGGAACTCGGCTATTTTATTCCCGTATTGGCGGACAAGGGACGGAACGTCTGTCTCCGTGTCGGACTTTCCGCTTTGGGCGGTTTCGAGACGGTCAACTGGGGAACTTCCCTGCTTCATGACGGAGCGACAGCCACCAACGGGGACAGCTTTATTTATGGGGGTGGCCTGACGGCGGCTTTCGATGTCTATCTGACAGACCGGATCGTCTTCCTGCTGCAAGTCAAGGAGAGGGCATTGTTCGGGACGGATGCGGGGAATTTCCATACACAGATCGGATTGGGGCTTCGTGTCATTATCAACTAACGAAAAAAGAAAGGAGACTTAAAAATGAGAAACGCATTATATATATATATATATGTATAGGTGTGCTGGTATCGGCGCTGGCATTCAGTTCATGCGACGATAAGATAGACATCCGGCAGGATTATGACTTCAGCCTCTCTTCATGGTATCTGCAAAGGCAGATTTCAGCGGATGAGACGGTGGAAATCCGTTTTTATCTGGACCGTGAGGGGAATTATGGGAAGGCGGAGTATGATATAGGCTACATTCAGATGGAAGGCAAGGGAGAAGTGACGGACTGTGAAGGCGTGAAACTCGTCAACCGGGAAGTGAGGCCGTTGGCGGAAATGCCGGGGCTGGACACGGATAATCCGGTGAAGCAGGTATTCACCCTCTTTTACCGCTCGACAAGTACCAGACGTTCGGAATTGAAATTCTTTGTCCGTGACAATTTCGGACAGGAAAGGGAGATGTCCGTATCATTTGACATTGAAAGTGATGCGGCAAAAGAATAGCGGTGTTCTGCTATTTGGGATAACGGCGGGCAAGTCCGCCGTTTTTCCGTTTGTATGAATTTTATTTAATGAAAACAAATGAACGGGTAATTATTCCACATCACTCGGATTTTGTTTCTATATTTAGCACATTGTTAATTTAATAATCGGATGCATACCATGAAAACGACTCTCCGAATATTCCGCATCATATTCAAGCTGTTGCTGCTGGCCTATGTCACGGTGGTGAACTTCTTTTTCATCACAGTATTTTATTCCCTTTTGCTCACCATAATGCGTCATATATGCCCCGGCTGTGTACCGGGACTCTTTGACGAGGGGCCGGTGCCGCATCTGGTAAATACCATGCCGTTCTACCTGCTATTGCTCTTTATCCTCTATACCCTTTCTCCACTGAAAGTATGGATGATGCGCAGGAAGGAAGGTTACAGGCCATTGGGCGGTGCTGAACGTGTAAGGCTGGAACGCCTGCTTTCAGAAATGGGGATGGACAGAAAACTGAACCTTTACCGGAACGGGGACGCCCGTGCCAATGCGGTGACTTTCGGTTTCAATACGGTGGGCATTACGGACGGGATGATAAGGCAGGCTTCGGACGAGGAACTGAAAGGTGTCATCTGCCATGAGGTGGGACATATCTCACATTATGATTTTGTATATCGGGTACTTCTTTTTTCTATGGAATCTTTCGGAAGCCGTTGTCTTTATGGCATATTCCTGATTCCTGCTATGATATTCGGGATAATCGGCGGCATGGTGTCCGCACTGGTTCCGGCCCTCGGCTTTGTAGGGGAGCTGGGCGGTAAATTCTGGTGGGGACTTTACAGACTGCTCCACTTTGTCATTTATGGCATCAGCCGGATAGCTGATGTGAATATCAACAAGTATGGCGAATACCGTTGTGACGCTTATGCGGTCAGATACGGATGCGGCAGCGGCCTGCTTTCTTTCTTGTACCGCTTGAAAAGGGCGGAGGATATGCGCGGTGAATGTCCTACATTCTCCGAATATATCCTGAGTACGCATCCGGCCACGGAGAAACGGATTGCACGGCTGGAAAAGCTGCTGTAGTGTAACGGATTATATCCTTGTGAGGATTGAGACGTAAGGCTTGCCGGAATTTCGGATTTCCCCCATCTCCTTTGACTGTTCGTCAAAACAGCAGATGACATGCTCATAACCGGGCAGCCTTTTCAGAAAGTCTTTCGAGGTACACACCTCTTTGGTATCAGCCTTCACCAGCAGGTCTTCATACAGGGCACGGTACAGATTGTCCGCTCCTGCCGGATGGATGTCCGGGGAAATGACAGCGACCAGACGGATGTCCGGGCATTTGTCCGATTCCCGAAGCATGATTGCCGTATCAGCCGCAAGCAGCCCGATATAGGTGTTCATATCACAAAGGAGTGTCCGGTATCCTTCATTGTAAATGGCATATATGTACCGGTAAAGTTCCATGCGGATTTTATCCTCACGGAAATAGTCATACGATGTTGTCTCCCGGATGGTGCGGCCTGTGACGGCTACATTCTTGTTGTACATTCTTATATGTTTTTTAATTGGTTCCTTGTCGATAATCTCTTGTTATGTATCCGTAAAGTAAAGGCACGGTACCTAACAAGTTCTACTCTCCGGCACGACCAAGCGCCTCGCAGGAAACGAGTTAAGACCGTGCCATAAGTGTATGACAAGGACTTCGCCCGTTTATTCTCCTGCTTTAATTTGGTCGTTTTGAGAGTAAGAACAAACAGCTAAAAGCTATTCTGATATGTTATGTTTCAAAATCTTCTAATCTTATAATTTTCTTGTTTTTATATTCAACTACACAAAAGTAGAAAAAAAGTCGGGCAATCCCATAAGGACGGCCCGACTTTTTAATACGGTCACTTGTCAGGTGTGGGGTGTGGCAGGTCAGTCCACCGGTTCTCCGCCATAGCGCAGACGGCAGATGTCACTATGGATTTCACGCATGATGTGCTCCTGCATCCGTTTGCTGATGCGGCGGTTCTTGGAACGCATGAACAGTCTGTTTTCTATCAGACTGCAAAACTTCGTGCCTTCCTTGTCCACAATACAGAGTATCTGGTTCTCAAGGAAAAAATCCATGTCTGTGGAGTATTCCACATTCGGGGAGATTCTTATATATTTCATATATTCACGGTTGGGATGATAATTACGGTGGCGGTGTGGGTGGGGTCGTCCGCCCTTTGTTCTTTCAATACGGAAAAAATATGTGCCGGATAATAGTCCCGGCACATAAAATAGTTACTCACATACAAATAGTTCATCCGCATTCTTTCCCGATAAACGGATAAGCCTGTATTCGTATTTATCGTATAGCTTGTTAAATTCATCCTGATACTTTGAACGATATGTCCCTCTTTCAGTCATCAGCTGTTCGGGCAATTTCCCGTACTTGTCTATCAGTTCCTTTTCTGCCAAAGAACACGCAATTTGTTTGATGGTATCAATCATTTCTTCTTTCTCCATAATGTTACAATCTTATAGGGTTACATAAAAATCGGATCGGGTATTGAAAGGTGAAATTTTTCACCTTTCAATACTATACATTCAAGCAGCCTTATCGTCATGGGGCAATGCAGGGGAAACTTTTTGCTTTTCATCCTTTTTCGCTGCCGCCTTTTCCGCTTTCTTCATCTCCTTTATCCTCTCTCCCAAACGTTCGTGCCTTTTCTGATATTCTTCCTCGTGGGTGGCTTTGGCAAGTCCGTACTGGTCGGGGAAGTGCATGTTTGCGAAGTCCCTCAAGAGTTTGGATGCGTTATTGTCTCCGTAGCCTTCCTCGCAGAGGGAGTGGATGATGAAATCGCGTCTGATGACCGTCCTCTGTGCGTCCGTCAGTTTGGCTACAATCTTCATCCGCTGTTTCTCGTCCAATGGTATCGGCTGGTCTTTGATGCCGCAAAGCGGATAATGCTTCCTTTGCAGTTTGGTCAGCATGATGAAATAAAGCATTCCATCCTCGTATTGCGTAAACGGACTTTCTGGATAGTCATTCTCACGGACTATCTTTTTCGTATCGGCAACAATCTTCTCGGTGGAGATTTGTTTGAAACGCTTGTCCCGCTCCTGCAATGTCTCAATGGTGACGGGGGCGGTTTCCTTCCTGTTTATCTCCACATAGCAAAGTTCGGGTTCTGTCTGTCCCACTTTGACGTAGGTCTTTATCCTGCCCTCCTCCTTTTTACGGTTGAGTTCTTCCACCTTTCGGGCGTATTCCTCGTTTTTCTGTTCAAAGGTCTGTACCGCTTGTTCATACTCTGTCGGTTCGGAGAACTGCTCCTTTTGCGGTGCTTCGGGTGCTTTGGGAAATTCCCTTGCCGATACGTTGTAATCGAGTTCTTTGATTTCATGCCCTTTCTTGTCCAATTTTTGGAGTGCCGTATCGTTACGGCTTCCGTAATAAGGTCGGGCGATCACCAGCTTCGGGTCGGATTTCAACAGTTTCTCCGTTTCCTTTGCCACATGCGCAGCGTTCTTGGCTTCCAGACATTTGCGGTTGGTACAATGTCCGCACCCGTTATGTTCGGCAAAAAGGTTGTAGTTAGCTGCGTTGTGTGCACACGCCTTGCATTCCGTCTTGTCGAACTTGTATTGTTCAAGGTCGGTTGTGTAGTATTTCTCAAAATGTTTCTTGAACAGATTGAGCGTGTAACCGCTCCAATCGTCCCTATTGCCCTGCTTCAGATGGCTCTCGTACACGTCCTTTTGGATATTGGTTTCATAGGTGCTTATTTCCTCGGCCACACTGACGGTGATTGTCCCGTTATCCAGCAGTTCACCGATAGGCGCATACAATTCGTTCAGTTTCAAACGTGTATAGATATACTTCTCGCTCCGTCCGAAGCGGCTGACGAGTGAGTACATATCGTACCTGCCTTTTTCAAGCAGGCGTTTGAAGGCTCTCGCTTCCTCGGTGGGGCATACCTGCTCACGCTGTAAGTTCTCGCTTAGTGACATGTCCTCCGCTTCATCGTCCGTTATATGGTCGTATATGGTTGCCTTTATCGTCTTTGCTCCTGCAAGCAGTGAGGCACGGTAGCGGCGTTCGCCGTAGATGATTTCGTAACCGCCTGCCGTGCGTGGACGTACGGCAATGGCCTGCAAGACTCCCACTTCCCGAATGCTGTCCGCAAGTTCCTGCAAGGATGTGTTATTGAACGTCTTGCGGTGGTTGTCCGCACTTGGGTGTACGGCTGTGATGTCAAGGTCTGTTTCAGCCGTTGCCGTTGCAAGCGGTGTCTTGGGCATGCCTTGCTGCGGTGTTTCTTCCACAACGGTGGGAACGGTTGCCGTTTCGGGTGCTTCCGTCACTCCGGCAGTTGTGGGTATGTCCTGCCCACAGATTAACGTCATTGGCTTGGGAATGATTGCTAAAGCGGTCACCTTTACTGCCGTTTCTTTCTCTGATTTCTGAACTTTGTTGTTCTTCCGTGCATTCTTGTTCGTTTTCATAACTATAAATTTTAATGGGTTGATATTGATTGAATTACTTTCGATAGGCAGGGCGGTTTGTTCCGCCCTGCCTTTTACGTCTCTATACGTTGGCATACGCTGCGAGTGTCTCACGTACTTTCTGTTCCTGCTTCCTGCTGTAAATCCACCCTGCACGCCTTTCACCGTTGTGGGTGAGGTTCGCACGGAACAGACCGTTCAAGTCTTTCAAAACGTCCTTTATCGGCTTGGTGTCCCCGAATACGGCTATCGCCTTTTCGCTGTATTCCACAATTTCAAGATTGAGCGTTGAGAGGTCTGCGGATGTTGTCGGCTGTGCTTCGGTTTCCCCTTGCGGTGCTTTCAGACAAATGTTGGCTTCGTCCCCTGCGGTGTGGGCGTATCGTTCAATGAACTTTTCAAGGTCGTAAATCCGCTCTTTTGAAATCGTCCAACCGCTGTACTTGTTATGTCCCAAATACATGCCGTCCCCCATGCTGTAATTTTCACGGTGTTCGTATTCCTTGTCGTTCTCTGCCAGATAAGCCGTTCCCTCAAAATTGGCGGCATGTTTGCGCATTTCGGAAAAGAGGTTTCGTGTATGGGTGGAAAAGCCTAAAATCACGGTTCTTTCTATACGGTAGTCGTAGTAGTCCGTATAGCTGTCACACTCGCTCACCCGTAGTTCACCGATAATGACGGCTTTCGCATCCGATGGGATAAGGGGGCGCAAGCGTTCCGCTCCGATTTTTGCGGTGTGTTCGTTCTTCTGCCGTTCTTCCTCCGCTTTTCTGTCATCCTCCGTTTTCTTCTCCCTCGCTTTGGTAAGCAGGGCGGCTGTTTCCAACGGATCCAAAAACTTGGGGTTCGCATCGTCATAATACATGCCTATCCCGAATTTTTCCGACAAGGGTCGGATAAGGTCGGAAGTATGAAACTCGTGTGTCCGCAAATTGATAAGATGATAGGTTATTCCCCACTGGCTGCGGCTTACTTCATACACTACATAGCTGTCGTAGCTGTAACCTTCCAGCATTACCACTTGATTGACTGAAACGGTCTGTTCGTCTCTGTCATAGCTTCTGTTTGCACCTAATAAATGTACTTTGTTCATAATGAATTGCTTTAATGATTAATATTTCGTTTCAGAGTATCACGCAAAAAAGGATGATGAAAAGGAGAAGAACGGAAAGGAAAAGGATAGCGAAAAGAATGCGCCACACGGCACGGATGAGGAAAACCACCAACGCCAAAACCACCAACGTGGGCAGAATACCGCCTAATCCCGTTACCACACCACCGACGAAGGCACACACGAAACGCACCGCCACATACACCATAAAACTGACCAGCGACCACTTCACCAAAATTTTTATGCCGGTTGGAGCGGAGCCGAAGCCTCGTTTCAAATCTTGCTGTATTTCTGTTCTCTTTTTCATAACATTGACTTTTTT
>ERZ827037.657-NODE-657-length-43768-cov-11.334317_pt1 | contig 43768 bp, 42 predicted proteins | sample MGYA00519924_ERZ827037 | MGnify/ENA primary metagenome ERZ827037 (study PRJEB31778, sample SAMEA3449250) | human gut metagenome | biome: human gut; feature: human-associated habitat; material: faeces | place: United Kingdom | collected 2010/2012 ... | reverse complement strand
AAAAGGGCGTGGGAATATATGTTTTGTGCAACTTTTATTTTTCAAACACGCTCTAGTCTGTGGCAAAGCAAAAATGAACCATATCTATTCCAACAGGGATATTGAAACTGCCTGATCTTTTCGTCTATCACATTTTTTTTGCGCAATTTTCTACTTTTCCTACCTGTGTTCCATACCATATTGTTCCATCATCTTCACATATGCTTCCTCCTCTGCCTGTAATGCATCCCCATTTGCCCAGAAGGACAGAGCAAATATAGAAATACAAAATAGTATAACTGTGCTTAGAATTCTTATGATTCCATATTTGTACGCTTTTTTATCAAAGAGTTCTAGAAATCCTTGTGCGGTCAAATACCCGACAAGGAATCCTGCTATATTTGCAATCAGATCATCAACTTCAGGGAGTCTTCCTGTAAATGCCTGAAAGATTTCGATAAAATACATTGCTTAGCCTCCCAGATTCCATCTATAATATAGCTAATATAGCTACTCATACTCACCTCCCACATTTGAATAAATGAAATTACTCCTTTAATAATTGCTGCAATTCATCATCTGTACAAATAGAATAGCAATATATGCTATTTTCTCCATTTTTATTTTTATAATTTACCTGAATGTCCATGTTTCCATTTATTACGGTTATTCCCGGAACATTTTCCATCTGCTGAAGAACGAGTTTCTTTTTTAGTTTATTAATTCGTTTTTTATCTGTTATTCCATATCTGATATTTTCTCCGGTATTTCCATCATATCCTTCAACCCCAATACTACTGATATCTAAGTTATCTATTGTCTGGTTGACAGCACAGCCTTTTTGTGCTAAAAATGCAAGGGTCTTTTTAAAAGATGGATAAATATAATACGTATCCTGTGTTGCATTTTCACTTCCCATTGTTCCACCTATTGATATATCTATATTTCCTACGGGAACTGTTTTTTGTACATCTGTGTAGCTTAAACCGTCTAACTCACTTAAATAAGTATCAAAGAACTGTTTTTTCTCTTCTTTTGTAAGGTTTAAATATTCTGTTTCTATCCCTGACCAGGTTATTTCTTTGATATCATTATAATCTCGTGTATAGAGAGAATAGATATTCTTTTTAAATTCTCTTGTCGCATACAGTTTATTATAAAGTTCTTTTGCCTTTTGGGAACGAAGAATATAGTTTCTTACTTTACGATTTCCGTTTTTCATACAAAATGTTGTAGAAATCTCAATATCACCGCTCATCACTTCTTTTTTAGATACAGATGAAAAGAATAAAAACTTGCTGTTTTTCTCATAATACCCTGAAGAGGATGTTTCTGCACTGTTTTTTACTTCTACTGATTCTTTGATTACGGAAAGAGCAAGCTGTTTTTCTTCTCCATTTAATCCTGATTGTTCTTCCCCTTTTCCCCAATATCCGTAACTATTCACTCCTAATGGCTTTATTTCGATACTATCTACCCTGGATGCTTTTGGTATATACCTGTCATATCCAAAAAGATCTGCACTAAAGCTTGCCATGATAAATAAGGAACCAACCATGATAACTATAAGTTGTTTTTTAGTAAAAAAAAAGATTAAAAATCTAATTATCCGCATAAACACAGAGACTATAAGCAATATAAACGAAAAAATAGGAGAATTTTACCACTTATTTACTACGATTGAAAGAACCTTGATACGACAAAGAAAACAGAATAAAAAAGCAAAAATGGCATTTCATGCAGAATATGAGATGTCTTTTTTGTTGGTGCGATACAGCATAATTATTCTTTTTCTGTTTGACTATCAATCATTTTTTAGAACATAAATTGTCAAGAGCTTGTTGCGTAGCAATGTTTACACTCTTGATAAGGCATGGGATAAAAAATATTCTGACAGATAGCAGAAAAGTAATGACTACTTAATTTTCTAATGATATAATTAGTTAAAAAGAGAAAGATTGGGAGGATTTTATATGAGTACCCTATATATGTACACATTTATGCCTATTATTTTTTTAATTGTTGTAACTGTTATGTGGTTACTTCATAAAGTGAAAAAAACAAAGTTTATTAAAAATAAACCAACATCAGAACATGAAAGACAGAAATATGAAAAATGGGAAAAAAGAATTGAAATAACAGCAACAGTAGGACTTATTGTAATATGGATATTCTTAGGAATACCACATATTTTAGATGTTCCATATCTTGTAACAGGGAATTTAAAGGAAGCTATGGGAACTGTAACTGGTGGCGATGCTGTAACAGAAGAAAAAGAAATTGACCGTCTAATTTGTATTGATGATGAGTTATCAGGAAAAGAAGTTTATGTTAGTTGCCATACAGAAGGAATACATAAAGGAGAATTTGTTGTTGTTCAATATCTTCCGCATACAGAAAGAGGCTATATTGTAACAAAGGGAGAAAAATAAAGTGCTAAAGATAATTTTGGGTGTTATATTTATATATCCATTGATAAATTTAGTTATTGGGAAAGTAAATAAAAAAACGGAAAATTTTTCAAATAAATTATTTTTATCTCCGATGTATAAAGATTTATTTCATATACTGTCTTTTGCTTTGGGAATTATTGGCTTTGTTTTAGTATTTATGTGGGGATTTAATAAAGTATTATTTCATTGTATTTTTTTGGCTCTCTGTATTTGTATTACTGAATTTATTGCAGGAATGTTTAAAAGATATAATGTTAAAATTCTAAAAAATGAACTTTGTATTACCTCTTTTTTGGGAAAGAAACTTTTACTACAATATAAAGACATTAGTCGGATAGAAAATAGAGGACGTTCTGGTTTAATGATTTATTCAAACAATAAGAAAATTATATCAATACCAGTTGAATGTATAGGATATAATGACTTTGAAAAATTATTACATGATAAAGGTTTCAAATTTTAACTAATGATATAGTATGAGTTGTACAGAGGGAGTGATCCAGACACGTTGGCAGGAAAATCTCTCAGATTTTTCTGCCATGTCTTGCAAGTGGCTGGTTCACTTCGTCTGTGAGCGAGCCTGTGGCGAGCAAAGATTAAGCCCCCGTTATCTAACAAGGGGGGCACAAAAAACAAAAGACACTATACACTAACAGGCGGAAAACGCTGTATTTACAAGGCAAAACCGCATTTTATAAGATGTGATATAAAAAGTATCTATTTCACAAAAGAAAAACAATAAATTTAAACATTATAATATTTTAATTTTTGTGGTAATGATATGCAAACTTTTTAGGAGGGAAGATATGGATTGTAAAATGACTGATATTATTGCTATTATTTCAAGTATCATTGCTATTGGTTATTCAATTTATTCCATAATTACTAAAAGTTATATTCGTCAATACAACCTTGAAAAATTTGAACATTTTTCTTTAAATCAGAAGAAAGTTTGTATTGTTTTCAATTTTATTATGACACTTATAATTGGGATAAGTGGGGTGTATATATTGCTATTATACTTATTCTAATGGGATTGAAAGCATTTATGTAGCAAATAGCAAAATTTTATAAGTGAAACGAGGTACTCTATGGAAAAAAAGGAACTTATCAAACTATATTTACAAAATGTGGATAAAATGTTTGGATATGCCAACATGAACGCATATATTGATGAGCGATTAAAGAAGTATACGAAATACTGTCAAAGTAAAAAGCCAGAAGAACAGATTATTATATGGCTGAAATTATTGCATGAAAATTTCGGAAAAAAGATTGTTTATTTAGGAAGTTACTTAGCATTACAAGAAAAGGATATGAGCTATTTAAATAATGCGTTCAATTCGGCAGTAACATGGGGACAACTCACAATAACAAACAGCGGTTGCGACCATTCCATTCACGCTTGGAATATTTTACCACATATATTCTGTGCAAACCGCTTTCGTGACATTGAAAAAATATTTCCAAAAGAAAACGGACTTAGTAAGAATGGGTTAAAGTCTGCATGCAGTATCACAAATTTAGTGATGTATCTGTATTATCAAGAACCTATGTGGAAACAATATGTGATTGAAGAAAGCAAAGGATTTTTGCAAGGAAAACATACATCAGAAGAAATGGCAGTGATAAGCACTTTCCTTTCATTGTTTGAAAAAGATTGGGAGAAATTTTCATTGGAATTAGCTAACCTCTGTAAAGCACATAAGAAATCAAAAGATTATGGCGAAAATCCGTTTACAAGAAAAATTTCCTTTTTCGCATTTGGATTGTATAACTTTGCAAGGTACTTGTATAAAGAAGAAGCGGAAAATATCATACTTCCTCAAAACGAATTTTTATTCGAGGATTTTAGAATTTATCAAGAAAGCAACAATTATCAAACGGGACAATCGTTTTGCGTTTTTGAAGAACCGCTATTGCTGTTGAATGATTTTGAAAAAATTGATTTACCAATTATGCACTTAACAGCGGATAAAAAAAGGACTTTAGATATTGAAAATTACAGACAAGAAGTGATAAAGAAAATACAAGCACTTCATTACAATCAGAGCAGTTGGTCTTAGGATTGACTGCTTTTTCTATACAGATTTTTATTAACAGGCAATTATCAAGATACGGTAGTTGCCTTTTTTTGATTGGAGGAATTTTAGAATGAATGATAAAAACTTTATTGAAGAATTAAGGAAAAAACGTGAAAAATACGGTGTAACACAAACTAGGCTTGCGGTTGCCTGTGGTATCAGCCGTGAGTATTATAACCGCATTGAAAAAGGCAAACAGCCATTGAATGACGAGTTAAAGGAAATCATAGAAAAACAGATTGAGCGTTTCAATCCACGGGAGCCGTTATTCCTGCTGATTGATTATTTTCGTGTCCGCTTTCCTACTACGGACGCATTAAAAATTATCCGTGACGTACTGCAACTGAAAGCCGATTATATGCTGTATGAAGATTATGGAAAATACGGGTATGAAAGCAAATATGTGCTTGGCGACATCAATGTCATGTGTTCCATGCAGGAACATTTAGGAATTCTATTAGAACTGAAAGGGAAAGGCTGTAGGCAACTGGAAAGTTATCTGCTGGCACAGGAACGCTCATGGTATGATTTTATGCTTGATTGCATGACGGCTGGCGGTGTGATGAAACGGCTTGACTTGGCTATCAATGACCGAGCAGGAATATTAGATATTCCAAAACTAAAGGAAAAATATATGGCTGGCGAATGTGTTTCCTATTTCCGTAAACAGAAAAATTATGGCAGTACAGAAAAATGCGGTGATGATATGCCAAAGAACACAGGCGAAACTTTATATCTTGGTTCAACAAGTAGCGAACTATATATGTGTGCTTATCAAAAGAACTATGAACAGTATGTCAAGAATGGTACAGAAGTTGAAGATACTGAGATTAAGAACCGCTTTGAAATACGCATGAAGAATGAGCGAGCCTATTATGCCGTTGTAGATTTACTGACTTATCGGGACGCTGAACGTACTGCTTTTTCTATCATCAATCATTATGTCCGTTTTGTAGATAGAGAGGACGATAAACCGAAAAGTCAATGGAAAATGAATGAGGATTGGGCGTGGTTTGTAGGGGATAACAGAGAGCCGATACGACTAACCACAAAGCCAGAGCCTTATACGTTGCAAAAAGCATTGCATTGGTTACAAAGACAGGTTGCACCGACCATAAAAATGGTACAGGCATTAGACAAAGAAAATCATACAACGATACTGAAAGATATGATTGAGCAGGCAGAACTCAAAGACAAACATAAACACTTATTACAATTAGAAAAATCAACCATAGAAGAACGTATAGATACCGCTGTTCCACAAGAGAATGACGGTATTTTTTAATTTCTTCAAAAAATCTGCAACAAAACGGCTACTTGCGTACAGATATGGTGCGAGGAAAGGAAATCTAACTTTTTTAAATAAGGTTATAAAATCTTCCTTTGGTGTACAGATATGGAATGTAAGAAGAAATTGAAATTATTTTGAAAAGCCTGCAACAAAATAAGACTTCTATTCCTTATATGGTGCGAGAAAAGAAAATCGAAACTTTTTTTGAAAACAGGTCATCAAATCGGTAGTTGCTGTCCTTATATTGTGTGAAAGAAGAAATTATTTTCAATTTCAACTTAACAATCCGTAGTTTCCATTCCCTATATGGTGCAGGAAAAGAGAAAAAGTTTTGATGATTGGTTACGCTTCTACTCTTTTCTAACACGGTATATAAGAAAGACGATTTTCTTCTTTCAACTGTTCTTTGACAAGTGAATAAAGCAGTCTGATACGTTAGGCAGACAGCGAGCCGTTGGAGCTGATACGCCATGACCTTTTCCCTGTGAAGCGAGCGGAAACTGTCAGCGTCCATGCAAAAGATTTATCCCCTTTTATTGCCATGACCTGTCCTGTCTGATAATGATACTCCCGTACAGCCACAGCTTGAGCGTTCAGAGCGTCGCACGCAATGGGTACGGCTACATAAGGACTATGCAGAGGTGGAACTCCTGTGGGCTATGATAAAGCCGTCAGACTGCGTAAAAATCAAAAAGAAAGGAGATGCAGTCTTATGTATGACTTCAATATGCCATTATGGGAACGCTACCTTATGACCATTGAGGAAGCGTCCAGCTATTTCCGTATCGGAGAAAACAAGCTCCGCCGTATTGCAAATGAATACAAAGAGGAATGTGTTGTGATGAACGGAAACCGTATGCTGATTAAGAAAAAGAAACTGGAACATCTGATTGATAAATTGGAAGAAATCTAATGCAAAAGAGCTTTGTGCGTGATATGATAAGCATATGTCGTAACAAGGCTCTTTCAACTTTGAAAGGAGTTTTGAAAGATGTCAGAAAAAAGACGGGATAACAAAGGTCGCATTTTAAGGACTGGAGAGAGCCAGAGAACAGACGGCAGATATATGTATAAATATGTTAATCGTGCAGGCGAAACAAAGGTTGTGTATTCATGGAAACTTGTACCTACGGACAGAGTTCCAAAAGGAAAGCATGATGATATATCCCTTAGAGAAAAAGAACGGGAGATACAGCGTGATTTAGAGGACGGAATAGATACCAAAGGCAAGAAAATGACCTTATGCGAGCTGTATGCCAAAAAGACAGCACAAAGAAGCAATGTCAAGAAAAACACACAGACAGGGCGAAAGTACCTCATGGACGCATTGGAACAGGATAAGCTGGGTTCTCGGAGTATAGACAGCATTAAACCGTCTGACGCTAAAGAGTGGGCAGTCCGAATGAAAGAAAAAGGATACAGCTTTAAAACAATCAGTAACTATAAGCGTTCCTTAAAGGCTTCTTTCTACATGGCAATCGAGGACGATTATGTTAGGAAGAACCCTTTTGATTTTCAGTTAAGCGAAGTGATTGAGGACGACAGCGAAAGCAGACAGGCATTAAGTGAAGAACAGGAGGAACATTTACTGACCTTTCTTCAACAGGATACGGTCTATCAGAAGTATTATGATGATATATTGATACTGCTGAAAACTGGCTTGCGAATATCGGAATTATGCGGACTTACAGCAAGGGATTTAGACTTTGAAAACCACACAATCAATATCGACCACCAGCTCTTACGCAATCAAGAGGGATATTACATAGAAACGCCGAAAACAAAGTGCGGAATAAGGAAAGTTCCTATGAGTGAAGAAGCTGAAAAAGCGTTGCAAAGACTGTTGAAAAGAAAAACCGGAAAAAACATTCAGATTGACGGTTACCGTAATTTCCTGTTTCTCAATCAGAAAGGTATGCCTATGGTGGCTTGCAATTACACTTCTGCATTGAAGAATATCGTAAAGAAATACAACAAGTACCATGAAGAACCTTTGCCAAAGATAACACCGCATATATTAAGACATACGTTTTGTACACGATTAGCACAGAAGAACATGAACCCAAAGAACCTGCAATACATCATGGGGCATTCCAGCATAACGATAACGCTGAACCTGTACGCCCACGCTTCACAGACAGGGGCAAACATGGAAATGCGAAGCCTGATAGCGTAGTAATTTACAACGAAGTTTACTACGATAAAAGGACAAAAGGTGCGGAGTTATGAGGGGTTATAAGAAGTATCTGCCAAAAGGAAAACACCGACAAAGCCTGTAAAACAGGGATATATCGGTGTTGTAAGAACTTATGAAAAGATAATCAGAAATTTAGTTTATGTTTATGACAAAAAATCGCTCTTACATCAAATTCATAAATGCATTCAATTAATGCATGTATAACGAACACACCAAATACAACTCCGAATATAAGCCAGAAAATGGATCTTGCATTTCCCAATGAATAGAAAATAATTCCTGAATATAAGGCAGATGGGATAACTAATAACACTTTAATTACTGTATTTGCCTTTGTAAATGCCATAGCCCGTCCTGCACTTTCTGCCGGCCGTCTATTATAGAGTGTGCGGCACAGTACATATAAACCGACAATCCATAAAAGAAGAATCATCATATATTTTATCTGCATTTCTCTGCCGCTATTTATATCTGCCATTCCCCGAAGTCCGACCCATACCGGAGAAAGATAGTTGGTTATATTATTATAAACATTATCTGCCGTATTCCCGGAATAGGTGGCGAAAAAAGAGCCCGCATATATTGGAAAAATGTTATAAATAACAATTGGAAAATAGCTTGCAAATACTCCAAATCCTAATATACCAACGATAATATTCCCTGTCATAATCATTGCCAGAGCCATCGTCAGCCATGTTGCTGCAAAAATTAACAAATACCAGAGACTAGAACTGACTATTTCCCATCCTCCTCCAGAAATCTGTTGCTGTGCAATGACAAATTCTATTGCTTCTTCTATTACAAGCGGAATCAGAAAAATAAACAGGCTGTTTTGTACTACCAGACGAAATAATGTAGCTCTCTTTATTGGAAGGGATTCATAAAAATCTGTCTGCTTTCTGGAATGTAAATAATAAAGACTTACTGCCGCACTGCATGCCGCCAGGACGATTACCACGCTTGCCATTCCCATATTGGGCTGAAACAAACGAAGCACTTCCGTATGTGAGGAACATTCATTTACTCCCATTACTAAAAAAACGGCTTTTATAAAAAATGTAAGCACTGTAATAATCGTCATGCCAAGCATTCTCTTTCTATTCTCCCTGCTTAGCTTAGAGTATGAGATTCTTGATGTCATAACCTACTACCTCCGTTTCACTGATAAATATTTCTTCTAAAGACAGCGGAATACATTCATAAAATACCGGTTTTAATACAGATAACTTTGCTATTACCTGTTCTTCACTGCCCCTGACTGTCATTGTGACAAGCTTTCCTCTTCGGTTAAATTGTAAAATGTCAAACATTTTCTCCAGCTTCTTGTCATCCTCTTTTGGCAATGCACACTGTACTTTCTGAATATTACACTTCATCGTTTCTAAATCTTTCGATAAGAGAACACCACCCTTATGCAGCAGCCCGACATGATCACAAATATCTTCTAATTCTCTCAAATTGTGAGATGCAATAATCGGCGTAAACTTTCTTTCATCAATTTCATTTGCCAGAATACTTTTAATACCCTGGCGCATAACCGGATCAAGCCCGTCAAACGTTTCATCACAAAACAGGTATTTCACACCACTGCACACACCAAGAAGAATGGAAAGCTGCTTCTTCATTCCTTTAGAAAATGTCTGAATCTTACGATCTTTTTGTAAAGTAAACTTCACCAGAAACTTACGAAATCTCTTCTCATTGAACGCAGGATACAACGTCTTATAAAACGCTGCCATATCTAACGGTGTCGCATTTGGGAAAAAATACTGCTCATCAGAAATATAGAAAAACTTCTGCTTCGCTTCCACACAATCCCATACAGCTTCCCCATCAATCAGAATCTCTCCTTCATCTTCCTTTAACACCCCTGCCATCATTCGAAGAAGTGTACTCTTTCCTGCACCATTCGTTCCAAGAAGACCAAAAACCTGTCCCTCTTCAATAGAAAGACTGACATCACTTACAGCTTCAATCTTATCGAAACGCTTGCTGACCTTCTTAATTTCTATCATCTTTCCACCTCCTCATAAGCTTCATTAATACAGGCCAGCGCCTGTTCTTTCAAGATACCTCTCGCTCTCAACTCCTCTACATTTTCTTTAAACTTAATCAGAAGCTTCTCCTGTTCTTTTATAATCAGATTCTCATTCATCTTCACAAAATTCCCTCTTCCCTTTACGGAATAAATAAATCCTTCTCTCTCCAGCTCACTATATGCCCTCTGAATCGTATTGGGATTAATCGAAAGTTCCATCGCCAGTGAACGCACTGATGGCAGCTTTGAATCCGACTCTAGCACTCCATTCAAAATCAATGTCTGAATCTTCTCTGTAACCTGCTCATAAATTGGTCTTTTGTCATTATAGTCAATAAAAATCACATCGAGCCTCCTTCCTTTTTATACTCATAAAATCAGATGTCACGAATTACTCCACAGCTAACGCTGCTAAATCTTCAAATACTTCAGGAAAACGCAACATATACTGTACCAAATATGTTAGTAGTGTATTAACATTATTAATACACTTAATATACCTTAGATATACCTCAATGTCAAGGGGGAGGCGAAAAAGTGAAAATTCTATCATACAATAAATGCTTCGTTTCCCTGCGTCCAAACTGCTCGTCCGTAGCTTGAATTTGCTCTAAGGCGCATTTATTGTATGATAGAATTTTCACTTTTTCTGTCTTTGGCAGGATTTGGGGGAGAAATCACAGATGTGATACTATGTTTTCTCAATTTCGTCAGCTTTTCCCTTGACAAATGCCATATATGTATTATAATTTAATATATAAAATTTTTATATATAAAGATTTAAAACATAGAAAGGACGTGATATTATGTTTTATTATCCGCTTTCTTCTTTATTGATTGAGTGTCTGATTCTCTCGATTGTTGAAAGAGAGGATTCTTATGGGTATGAAATCAGTCAGACAGTGAAGCTGGTGGCCAATATTAAGGAATCTACGCTTTATCCGATTTTAAGAAAGTTAGAGCAGAATGGATACCTGCATACTTACAGTCAGGAATTTCAGGGACGTAACCGCAAGTATTATTCCATTACCGATTCCGGGAAGGAGCAGCTCATTTTCTTAAAAAAAGAATGGAACGAATATTATCACACAATTGATGACATCATCGAAGGGAGGATGATACCTAATGGAAAATAAAAGATATAAAAAGGAACAAGATATCCATTTAACAAAAGAAGAATATCTTGCCCAGCTAAAGAAATATTTAAAAAGACTTCCAAAAGAAGATTATAACAATGCAATGGATTATTTTACAGAATATTTTGAAGATGCCGGGCCAGAAGGCGAAGCAGCCTTGATACAGGAACTCGGTACTCCGAAAGAAGCAGCTTATGAAATTCTTGATAATCTGATAACTGAGAAGAGAAAAGACCCAGATACGCCGATTTGGAAGATTATTTTTCTTACATTTCTTTCCATTTGTGCCGCTCCTATCGGCGGTGCTTTGGCACTTACTATAATTGCTCTTGCTTTGGCCGGTGTTTTAGTAATTGTTGCAGGACTTTTAGCGATTTTCTCTTTTGGAATTGCATTTGCCCTCGTTGGTGGAAAACTTTTTATCCGAGGAATAATTGCCATCACTGCATCGCTTTCCGGTGCGAGCCTGATTTCTGGTGCAGGATTATTTAGTATTGGCATTAGTATTCTTGCCATTTTAGCTGTTTTTTGTTTCTGCAAATGGATTGTTTTAGTATTAGCTCATTTTATTCAGAATATGAGCAGAAAAAGGAGTGTGAAATAAGATGAGAAAAATTATAAAAACTCTTTTAGGAATTGGTGGGGCATTCTGCCTGATTGGAGCACTTTTATTTAGTATCGGATTTACCAGTGGCGGCACAAAGTACGTTCATGACACAAACTTAAATTCCATGAACGCACAGGAAGATAATAAAGAGTCTGCAAATCGTTTTACTTTAAAGAAAACAGAAATCCCTGACTTTACTTCTTTAAATATAAACTTAGAAGATTCCGACCTTAACATTGAGGAATCTCCCAACGAAAAAAGCTATATTGAATATGCACAGGCGACAAAGGATAAGAAAAACCCTGTCTCCTATTCCATAGAGAATGGCACATTAACCTTAAAAGAAGCCGGAAATACTGGTGCTTCTTACTACATTAATGTTGATATAAGCTTCTTACAGGCTGCTCTCAGCAGTAAAAATATAGAAGATTACACAAAAGAGTCTTCTAAATACGAAAACTACGTTACTCTCTATCTTCCAAAAGATAAACTCGTATCTTCCGCAAAAATCTATCTTGGATATGGTGATTTTTATGTAAAAAATGCTACTTTTGATACTACTAACATCAAGCTTGACGATGGAGATTTTGACGCAAATACACTTACTGCTAATAGTGGAAAGCTTACTTTCTCCTACGGTGACTGCGACTTGCAAAAAGCTTCTCTCGGCAATATTTCTCTCACTTCAAAAGATGGCGATCTTACTGTAAATGAACTTACTTTATCAGGAAAAACAAAAATCGCGCTCTCTTATGGTGATACTGAAATCACCTTAAATGACTCCACAAAGAAAGTATCTGGATTTGACCTCGCCACCCATTATGGAACGATTACTGCTTCTGGTCTTAACGGAAACAAAACGCTAGACGAAGATGATGATGTAAATACATTCCAGTCAGATTCTAAAGATGGGAAGACAAAACTTTCGATAGACTCTAAAGATGGGGATATTACGGTAAAATAATCAGATAGATTTTAAAAGCAGATTATGGCTTTTTGAAAAGTTGAGTCATGAGAGTTTGACACTCATATTGTTGTTTTAATATGTAAAAATAATAATTTTTCTTATGCATTTTTGTGTCAATCCTTTGAAATTTAGTTTCCCAGGCAGCCTCATTCTTCTGCCCTCTCACCAAATTTCCCCATAAATTTGCCGGATTGAAACAACCAGAACCCCCAGAGAAAATATCCCCTATATCTGTGGCCTCGGAGCAAGGTTTGGATACGAGCGCTTAAGTGAATATTCAAACCGCCGCGACTAAAGTCACAGATATAGGGGATATTCTCTCTGGGGGTTCGTCTGTTTACTCACTCCGGCAAATTTTTATTGACAGGACAATCTATCTTAATATAAAATAAAGAAAATAAGAGGGAGTAGTTAATATCCATCTCTATGGATGAATAACAGTCGTCATCACGCCATAAGGCCGGTTGTTGTTGAAATAACGAGACTTTTATCAATCATTTTGTAACTGTTCAGAATTATGTACTTTTATTTATGTATTTTAATTCTGAATACCACAGTTATTTTTGATGTGATAAAGGTCTTTTTTTATTTTCCTTTATCACAAGAAAGGAGAATATATGGAATATGTATTACTAGTAGTCGGATTTGTTCTTTTAATCAAGGGGGCAGATTTCTTTGTAGAAGGAAGTTCTTCTCTCGCCCAAATCCTGAAAGTGCCCAGTGTTGTAATTGGTCTTACCATTGTTGCAATGGGAACGAGCGCACCGGAAGCCTCCGTCAGCATCAACGCCGCCTTTGCAGGAAGTAACGATATCGCCATCAGCAATGTTGTCGGATCGAATATTTTCAATGGATTAGTCGTTGTCGGGGTATGTGCCTTTTTATCTGCATTCAAAACAAATCGTGATATTTTAAAAAGAGATATGCCACTCAACATCCTTGTCACATTTATTTTATGCCTTATGTTTCTTGACGGAAAACTCAACCGGATAGAAGGCGGTATCCTCTTTGCCGGAATGATTTTATATATTACTGTCATGATCTATCACGCAATCAAAAATAAATCGGAAAACGAACCGGAAAAAATTCTTTCTTTGCCAAGAAGTATTATTTACATGATCGCCGGTCTCGCTGCAGTCATCTTCGGCGGTGACTTAGTCGTTGATAAAGCATGCATCATTGCCACCAACTTCGGCGTAAGCCAGAACTTTATCGGACTTACCATCGTTGCAATCGGAACCTCCCTTCCGGAACTGGTAACCTCCATTGTTGCCACCAAAAAAGGAGATAGCGGTCTTGCACTCGGAAATGCTATCGGCTCTAACCTGTTTAACATCTTGTTTATCCTTGGGTTCTCAGCCATCCTTTCACCACTGCACGTACTAAATGAATCGATTATCGACTGTGGTATTTTATTAATTAGCAGTATCCTTTTATTCATCTTTGCAAAAACAAAGCAGCATATGTCAAAACTCGAAGGAATTGTCTGCATCGGACTGTACATGGCATATATGGGATATCTTTTGATTTAATTTAGCGGATACAGACGAAAAAAAGAAAGCCAGCTATAGCAAAGGTAAAGATAGTCGCGGCGTAGAAAATGCCTGACCGGCATTTTTACTTGCTCCGACATTACCTTTGTTATAGGCTGGCTTTCTTTTTTTTGTTCTCTGACTCCAGATATGATAATTAAATCTTCTATAGGATATTCGGTAATCATCCACTAGAGCGTATTTGAAAAAATGCTTATAATTAAACACAGAAACGGTCTGTTTACATTATTATTCCGGTTGTTTTGGTAAGCCGGCAAATCCTGCTTCTAAATCCTTATCGGTAGGAATATAGTCGCTCATCTCACCATTGTTATATTTTTCATATGCTACCATATCAAAGTATCCGGTTCCGGTAAGTCCGAAAAGAATTGTCTTTTCTTCTCCAGTTTCTTTGCATTTTAAAGCTTCATCAATGGCTACACGAATCGCATGACTGCTTTCTGGTGCAGGTAAGATTCCTTCTACTCTTGCAAACTGCTCTGCTGCTTCAAATACTGATGTCTGTTCTACGCTTCTTGCCTCAATTAAGCCCTGATCGTATAATTCAGATACGATACTGCTCATTCCATGATAACGGAGTCCTCCTGCATGATTTGCAGATGGAATGAATCCGCTTCCTAATGTATACATCTTTGCCATTGGGCATACCTTTCCTGTATCACAGAAATCGTAGACGTATTTACCACGAGTTAAGCTTGGGCAGGAAGCCGGCTCTACTGCAATAAAGTGATAATCGGCTTCTCCACGAAGCTTTTCTCCCATAAATGGAGAGATTAAGCCCCCAAGGTTGGAACCGCCTCCGGCACATCCGATAATAATATCTGGTTTGATTCCGTATTTGTCCATGGCAATCTTTGATTCTAATCCGATGACCGACTGGTGAAGAAGTACCTGATTTAATACACTTCCTAAAACATAACGATACCCTTCATGCTTCGTTGCAGTCTCAACCGCTTCTGAAATCGCACAGCCAAGGCTTCCTGTTGTTCCCGGATATTCTTCTAAAATCTTCTTTCCAACTTCTGTTGTTGTAGATGGGGATGGGGTTACACTTGCTCCATAAGTACGCATTACTTCACGACGGAAAGGTTTCTGTTCATAAGAAACTTTAACCATATATACTTTACAATCAAGATCAAAATACGCACATGCCATAGAAAGTGCAGTTCCCCACTGACCTGCTCCTGTCTCTGTAGTAACTCCCTTTAATCCCTGCTGCTTTGCATAGTAAGCCTATGCAATCGCAGAATTAAGCTTGTGACTTCCACTTGTATTATTTCCTTCAAATTTATAATAAATCTTTGCAGGTGTTCCAAGCTTCTTCTCTAAACAGTATGCCCGTACTAATGGTGATGGACGGTACATCTTATAAAAGTCTTTAATCTCCTGTGGAATTGGAATATAGGCATCCGTATCATTTAACTCCTGCTTCACTAATTCTTTACAGAAAACAGGCTCTAATTCTTCTGGTTTTAAAGGCTCTAATGTTGCTGGATTTAATAAAGGTGCCGGCTTCTTCTTCATATCTGCACGCACATTATACCAACTGTCAGGCATCTCATTCTCTTCAAGATAAATTTTGTAAGGGATTTCTTTATTGCTCATATCCTTCTCCTTTGCAAATCTTTTTCTTTTAATTTAACAATTTAACACTCTAGTCTAATACATTATGCTATACATAGTTTATACTATCTGTCTTCCTACGTCAAGTATATTACTATTTAATTCATTAAGAGACAGACGCCCGAGAAGAGATACGATATCCTATATTTGTGACTTTAGTCGCTGCGGTTTAAATGCTCGCTTTATGCGCTCGCATCTAAACCTTGCTCCGAGGCCACAAATATAGGGTATCGGTTCTCTTCTCGGGCTGTCTTTGGCTGGATTTTGTTTGAATTAAATAGTGGTTGTGGGGATTTGGGGGAGAGGGTAGAAGTTTTCTGCTTGCTCTTAAAATATTGTGAATAGATGTTTTGTATTTAAATAGAAGAGGTAATGAATTGATATTGATAACAACAGTCTGCTTTTTATTCTGAAATTATTGAAATATTGCTGAGATAACCATTAAAAAAGCTAAATCATCCCCCTGTTCCCAGTCATTCTTGAGTAAGCAGAAGACATCAGTTTCTGTCCCCAAATCCCCTCCCTCTGTTTAATTCATCTTCTCCAGCCATAGCACAGAAGCCATTGCCCCGAATAAGGCATATTTGTGGTCTCGGAGCAAGTATTGGATGCGAGCGCATGGAGCGAACATTCAACGCGCCGCGACTAAAATCACAAATATGCCTTATTGGAGGCAATGGCTTCGTCTGTAGTTCTCTTAATGAATTAAATAGTAACCCCTTGACATTTTGTTCTATTTTGTTTATAGTTAGGATACTTATACGACTGACGGAAGTAAGTGGAATGAACCACATGAAGTATAAGACTCTTATAGCCGACCGTCTGGGCAATTCTTGTCTGGATGCTGGCTTTTTTATTTCTGATAAGATAATATTCTATCCAATATCCCTGATAAGAAGTAACTTTAAATCGTTATTAAGTCATGTGCTAAAGAAGATGTTTTTCCAAACATGCTCTAAAGAGCGAAAAATAAAATTATAGTTGTATGCTTGTCATTATTGTACTTATATCAGTACATTTGTACGATTTGATAATATTTTATCAACGCTCTAAAACCCTTTATTTTAAAGGCTCTACAAGCATTTTTGTGTATATGTTCAAAAAAAAGAACACATAATATCAAAAAATTGTTTGACGATTGCCAAAAATCATGTTAATAATGTTGTTAGATGATTAAAACTTAAATAAGTTAAAACTAATCATAGTAAATCATCTGAACAATTTTGTTGATTTTTTAGCAAACATATTTCAAAACCTTGACTTAAGGATTTTTTTAACAAACAGGGAGGTCAATTAAGATGTTACAAAAAGAACAATGGCAGGGATTTAATGGACGAATCTGGAGAGAAGAAATTAATTTAAGAGAGTTCATCCAGGATAACTACACTCCATATGATGGAGATGCTTCTTTCCTCGAAGGTCCTACCGAAGCTACTGACACACTGTGGGGCGAACTGCAGAAGCTGCAGAAAGCAGAGCGTGAAAAGGGTGGTGTTCTTGATATGGATACTGATATCGTATCAAGCCTTACTTCCCATAAACCGGGTTACATTTCTGAGTCTTTAAAAGAGAAAGAACAGATCGTAGGTCTTCAGACAGATAAACCTTTAAAACGTGCATTTATGCCATTTGGTGGTATCCGTACTGCTGAAGAAGCTTGTACAACTTATGGTTACACACCAAATCCAGAATTCCACAAGATTTTTACAGATTATCATAAGACACATAACCAGGCAGTATTTGATTCTTATACTCCTGAAATGAAGAAAGCTCGTCACAATAAGATCATTACTGGTCTTCCAGATACTTACGGACGTGGACGTATCGTTGGTGACTACCGTCGTGTAGCTCTTTACGGTATTGACCTGTTAGTTGCTGACAAGCAAAAAGATTTCGCAAACTGCGGTGACGGAACAATGACAGATGACGTTATCCGTTTAAGAGAAGAAATCTCCATGCAGATTAAAGCATTAAAAGATATGAAAGTTATGGCTGAAAGCTATGGCTATGATATTTCCGAACCTGCTTCTAACGCAAAGGAAGCTGTTCAATGGACGTATTTCGGATACCTTGCAGCAATCAAGACACAGAACGGTGCTGCTATGAGTATCGGACGTATCGCTACTTTCCTTGACATTTATATCAAACGTGATATGGATAAGGGAATCCTTACAGAGAAAGAAGCGCAGGAATTAATCGACCATATGACTATGAAGTTCCGTATGGTTAAGTTCGGACGTATCCCAGCTTACAACCAGCTCTTCTCCGGTGACCCTGTATGGGCAACACTTGAAGTTGGCGGACTTGGACAGGACGGTCGTTCCATGGTTACAAAAACTGACTACCGTTTCCTCCACACATTAGAAAATATGGGACCATCCCCAGAGCCAAACCTCACAGTACTTTACTCTGAGCGTCTTCCAAAAGCATTTAGAGATTACGCAGCTCATATTTCTATTACAACAAGTTCAATCCAGTATGAAAATGATGATGTAATGCGTCCAGTATGGGGCGATGATTACTCCATCTGCTGCTGTGTTTCTGCTACACAGACTGGTAAGGAAATGCAGTTCTTCGGTGCTCGCGCTAACCTTGCAAAATGTCTCCTTTACGCTATCAATGGTGGTGTGGATGAAAAGACCGGACAGCAGGTTGGACCGGAATATAAACCGATTACTTCCGAATATCTTGACTATGATGAAGTAATGCACAAATATGATATCATGATGGACTGGTTAGCAGGTTTATATGTAAATACATTAAATCTCATCCAGTACATGCATGACAAATATTACTATGAATATGCTTTGATGGCCTTAATCGATACAAATGTACGTCGTACATTCGCTACAGGTATCGCAGGATTCTCACATGTAGTAGATTCCTTAAGTGCGATTAAATATGCCAAAGTAAAAACAGTCCGCAATGAAGAAGGACTTGTTGTTGATTATGAGACAACTGGCGACTTCCCTAAATACGGAAATGATGATGACCGCGCTGATGATATCGCTGTATGGTTACTTCAGACATTTATGAAGAAGCTTGAAAAATTCCATACTTACCGTGATTCTGAACCTACAACTTCCATCCTTACTATCACATCAAACGTAGTATATGGTAAGGCAACTGGTTCCCTTCCAGACGGAAGAAAGGCCGGAGAACCTCTTTCCCCAGGAGCAAACCCAAGTTATGGTGCTGAGCAGAACGGACTTTTAGCTTCCTTAAACTCTGTAGCAAAACTTCCTTACGAATGGGCATTAGATGGTATTTCCAATACACAGACAATCAACCCTGATGCACTCGGTCATTCCGAAGAAGAACGTATCAATAACTTAGTAAATGTTATGGACGGCTACTTCGCACAGGGTGCTCACCACCTAAACGTAAATGTATTTGGTGTTGAGAAACTGATTGATGCTATGGAACATCCGGAAAAAGAAGAATACGCAAACTTTACGATCCGTGTTTCAGGTTATGCAGTTAAATTCATCTCTCTGACAAAAGAACAGCAGTTAGATGTAATTGCCAGAACATGCCATGACAGAATGTAATAAAAATGCGATGGTTCTTGTTCATTCTACGGAGAGTTTTGGTTCGGTGGATGGGCCGGGAGTTCGTTTTATTGTTTTTTTACAGGGTTGTCCTTTGCGATGTCAGTTCTGTCACAATCCAGATACATGGAAGATGACAGAGGAAAATGGTGCGGTGTGGAGAAGTGCGGATGAGCTGTTAAATCAGGCACTCCGTTATCGTACTTACTGGAAAAATAGCGGCGGTATTACCGTAAGTGGTGGTGAGCCTCTTTTACAGATTGATTTTATGCTAGAGTTTTTTAAAAAGGCAAAAGAAAAAGGAATCCACACTGTTATTGATACTGCTGGAGGACCTTTTACAAGAGAGGAACCTTTCTTTTCTAAATTTCAGGAATTGATGAAATATACAGACCTGTTATTAGTGGATATCAAACATATTGATACTGAATGTCACAAGACTTTAACTGGTCGAAGCAACGAAAATATTCTCGACATGATTCGCTATCTTTCTGATATCAAAAAACCAATTTGGATTCGTCATGTCCTTGTTCCGGAACGAAGCGATAAAGATGAATATCTGACTAGATTAGCTGATTTCATTCACTCTCTTGATAATGTGGAAAAGGTGGAAATCCTGCCTTATCATACGATGGGAATTTATAAATGGAAAGAACTTGGATTAGAGTATCCACTGGAGGGAATTGAGCCACCAACAAAAGAACGAGTGGAGAACGCTAAGAAGATTCTTGCTATCTGATCTATCAATTTCTGATTTGTAAAGTTGATGACAAACGCAGCTGTGGAGATATTTATGGTCGGATTGCATCGATGACTTCTAACAGAGGGATTCTTCTAAGGTTGTATTTTGTTCCATTAATTTGCAGGATTTTTTGCAAGATTTAGAGAAACAGACGTTACAAAAATTTTTTTCCGGATTTTACAAAGAATATAGGAAAAAGAAACATAAAACATAGCCTATTTTGCGACTTTGTGCTGCGGAATTTTGACCATAGGAACTTGGGACTCCCTTCTCCTGCCTTAGCAGATCGAAAAAAGCTCCAGTGGAGGTTTTGAGGCCAAGTTCCTGCTTTACTGGGCAAAATGGAGCATTTAGCACAACGGAACAAAATAGGCTATTGTTTTATGTTTCCTATCTAAACACTTCTAAAAAGCCGGCTACATTGCCCTAAACAACGGCGTCTGTTTAGCACTACAAATCAGAAATAAACAATCTCTACTTTTGTTTCCACTTCTTTCTTTTCTTCTATATCTCTTGAATTCGGACAACCATAAAGGCAAGGCATTGGACCATCGTCTTCTTTATATTTTTTCCTGATAACACGAAATTCTCTCTCTTCCATTTCACATACATGTAAACTACTACCCGGCCACCACTCACTTGGACCAGGATTATGTGGCCAATCTATAACTTTTAGATAATACTCTTTATATATATTCTTTTTATATCCCCAATAATCTTCTAATAAATCTATTAACTCTTTTTCCGTATCATATTCACACAGCATTACATTATAGTTTCCCAGTGGATTGCCTTCTTCATCTTCTAAATGAACAAGCACTTTATATTTTTGTTCGCAGTTTGCATAGTCTTTTTGTTTTATTCTTATTTCTTCCCATGTTTCTTCATGGTCTGTTCTTTTCTCACCATATTCTTTTCTGACAGCATTCCACTCAGCACTGTAGAGCTCACATACATGGAAATCTTCTTTTGTCTCATATGCACTATCTAAAGAATGATATGGCCAATCTTGTATCTCTAAATGATATTTTTTAGGGGCACGATGATTTTCTTTATATCCCAGATAATCCTCTAACAAATTTAGCAATTCCTGTTTTGTGGCATATCCGTGCAGCGTCATGTTATAACTTCCTAATAGATTACCCTCCTCATCTTCGACATGAATAAGAAGTCTAAACAATTGTTCACAGTTTTCAAAGCCTTTTCGTTTTAATTTCTTTATAGTTATCTCTGTTTGTGTTTCTTCGTGATCTGGTTTTTTCTCCCCGCATTCAGGACAATATTTAAACTCTTCTTTGTTTTGTCTTCCACAAATACTACATATCCATTCCTTATTATCCCAGCTAGATTCCGTTAATCTTTGTGTATATTCTTCTATTATTGCACTCCCTGACTTTATAATACTATTTTACCAAATTCCATCTTGCTATTTGTTGTTCGGCCTCTAAAAAAATAATATCGGCTGAACAAAATTCCGTGTCCCCATAAGAAGCAATCTGTCGCTTTTGAGCATTTAAAATAGTGGTCGTTTTGTATGTATCTATATGCTCGCTTAAATATTTATGCAGGCCCATATCTGGAATACTCATTATCGTCCTTAAATTACCCGGATGACTATGTATTGTTCCTACTAACTGTAATTCTGAAGAAAAAAGCTGAAGTTCCTCATCACAATTTTCTCTTGCTTTGTTCATTATTTTTAATTCTTCCTGAAGCTTATTATAAGAATTATTAGAAAATACTGCTTTATCCGAAGATCTCGTATCTAATTCTATCGGAACAATAAATTCTACTAATACTATATTATCATTTATAACATGTCCTGCCAATCCCGCCATAAGTTCATCCATATTTCTTGGATGCTTTTTTCCAAAATGAAAATAATAAAAAAGTTCCTCGGATGCATTTGGAGAAAAATACACACATTGATCTGTTTGTGATTTCGAACTGATTTTTATTCCTATCATTCTGTCTTTGACCTGACTTTTCATTTTTTTAATCAATTCCATCGGAAGCTCTTTTGAATAAAAAATATCCTCCATATAATCTTTTATACAAAAAGAAGGTTCTTTTTTCTCAAAATTCCATGTATGCAAACTATCTCCACGACAGGATTCCCAATCTTTACAAGTTTTACATTTCTTACTTTGACATCTTGTTTCTGAACGGAAAAATTCAAATTTATTTTCCCATACCTCTACAAAATTATCTTTCTGTACATTTCCCTGAATTAATTCTTTCCTTCTCTCCACATTCGGGCAAACAAAAATATCTCCATTCGCTAATATTGATGCTACACTTTTGCCCGTTTCACAAGAAAAAGGATTTGCTCTATATTTATTATCATTTTTCCCAAGATAATGACTACAGCTAGTAATTATCCGCAATTCTGTATCAAATCTGTGCCGGTCAAGAAAGGTGCAATATTGCTGAAACTCTCTTTTTCCCAAAAGTAATTCCTGGTTTTCTTTGGCTCTTCCTATGCTATCTGCGACTGCAACTCTCCAGGAATCAATCCCGAATGACTTTATCATAGAATACATTTCTTCTAATTGTTCAATATTATAATGATTTACCACTGTCGTAACCTCTATCTGATTCAAAAACGCAGCTTGCTTTAAATCTTTTATAGCCTGAACAGTTTTCTGAAATCCATTCTCTATCTTTCTTAACCGATTATGTGTTTCTTCCATCCCATCTAAACTTATAGATATTGTCTTCATTCCACTTTGCTTCATTTTCTGTATAGTGCATTTATCAATAAGCGAACCATTAGAAACCATTCCCCAGGGAAATCCCATAGCAGATGCTTTTGTCATCACTTCAAACAAATCTTTTCTCAAAATCGGTTCTCCTCCAGTTACATTAATCATAATGCTTCCTGGATTATATGCATCCGCAATATCCTCAAACACTTTTTCAATTTTCTCACCTGAAATCTCATTACAGCTCACTTCCCCACAACGGCTTCCGCAAAATTCGCAAAAGGCGTTGCACCGTAATGTTGCCTCCCAAAATAGTGTTTTTAAACGATATTCTTTCTCTTTCATATACCTCTCCTTTTTGGTAAAAATTTTGATTTGCGAAGCAAGGGAGACGCCCACAGGGAATACGATATTCTATGTCTCCTGTCTTCTTCCTCAAATCCCTCCAACTGATTTCATGAACTGCCAGCAAACAGAACTCCCGAAGGTAAATAAAGCATATTTGTGGCCTCGGAGCAAGGTTTGGATGCGAGCGCTTAAAGCGAGCATTCAAACCGCAGCGACTAAAGTCACAAATATGCTTTATTTACCTTCAGGAGTTCGTCTGCTTCGCAGTCCCACAAATCAGAATTCTTAGGCTCTTCCGAATTCCGAGAGTACAAGTCCTTCATTTCTCTCCAGAGTCATTCCCACACTCCAGCTATTGATAAACAGTAACAATGGACGACCTTTCAAATCCTTAATCTTCTTCATATCCGATGTTCCACGAAGATTTTCAAGGTCAATCTCTGTATTTTCAATCCAGCGGATATATTCATATGGAAGTTTTTCAAGGCGGATTTCTACATTGTATTCATGTTGCAGGCGGTAATTTAATACATCAAACTGCAATGTTCCTACTACACCTACGATTACTTCTTCCATTCCAGTATTAAATTCCTGGAAAATCTGGATAGCACCTTCCTGTGCGATTTCGTTGATTCCCTTGATGAACTGTTTACGTTTCATCGTATTTACCTGACGCACTCTTGCGAAATGTTCTGGCGCAAAGGTAGGGATTCCTTCGTAAGCAAATTTCTTTGGTGAAGTTGTAATGGTATCTCCGATAGAGAAAATGCCTGGGTCAAAGATTCCGATAATGTCTCCGGCGTAGGCTTTATCAATCATCTTTCTCTCACTTGCCATCATCTGCTGTGGCTGAGAAAGACGTACCTTTTTGTCTCCCTGTACATGGAAAGCATCCATTCCCGCCTCAAATTCGCCGGAACAGATTCTCATAAAGGCGATTCGGTCACGGTGAGCTTTGTTCATATTTGCCTGAATCTTAAATACAAATGCAGAAAAATCTTTTTCCTCAATTGGGTCGATTGTTCCCTGATCAGAAGTTCTTGGCAGTGGGGAGGAAGTCATTTTCAGGAAGTAATTTAAGAAATTCTCTACGCCAAAGTTCATGAGGGCAGAACCAAAGAATACTGGAGAGAGTTCTCCGGCATCAACTAATTCCTGATCAAATTCTGCACTGGCCCCATCTAAAAGCTCAATTTCTTCCTCTAATACTTCTTTTGCTTCGTCTGTGACATAGTTGCTGATTTCCGGGTCATCGAGGGCGATTTCTTTCATCGTTCCCATCTTTGTACCCTTCATTGTGTCTTCAAATAAATCGATTTTCTGGCTTTTTCTGTCGTAAACGCCTGCAAACTGTTTACCGGAACCGATTGGCCAGTTTACCGGACAAGTTGGGATTCCAAGTTCTTTTTCGATTTCATCTAAGAGATCAAAAATATCCCTTGCCTCACGGTCCATTTTATTGATAAATGTAAATACTGGAATATGACGCATGGCACAAACTTTAAAAAGCTTTCTTGTCTGTGCCTCTACACCTTTCGATGCATCAATTACCATAACGGCAGAATCCGCTGCCATTAATGTACGGTAAGTATCCTCTGAGAAGTCCTGATGTCCAGGAGTATCCAGAATGTTGATACAGCATCCGCCGTACTCAAACTGTAATACGGAAGAAGTTACGGAAATACCTCTCTCCTTCTCAATATCCATCCAGTCAGATACCGCATGTTTTGCGGTTGCTTTTCCTTTAACGGAACCAGCCTGGTTGATTGCACCTCCATATAAAAGGAACTTCTCTGTTAATGTAGTCTTACCGGCATCCGGGTGCGAAATAATTGCAAAGGTACGTCGTTTTTTAATTTCATCTATTCTGCTCATTTTTCTCTCCTTGTTTTTTATGCTCCTATACGATAACTTTTATTATCCTGAAGCATTCCGCAATTGAATTACTCGGAAGCTCCATTTAATTTTCCAATTATCAATTTTCAATCTCTCTTTACTCTATGTTGCCTGATTTTTCTATTTCAGGTCAAACAGTACCTATTATCGTATAAAACCATCATTTTCGCAAGTATATCTTTTATTTTTGTTACATATTTCAGATTACATCCTTCTACGTCCCGTAATTTTTCTATTTTAAGCAAAAAAAGCGAGTATCAATACCCGCTTTAAAATCAAGCTGCTCTATCAAATTCCTTCATATACTTTATCACAACAAATATGCATAACAATGCCGCCACTACTGCTATCATGCCACCAGCAATTCCGATATAGGAAATGGACAGATGGGTACAAATACTTCCTCCAATCCATGTCCCGCTTCCGATTCCAAGATTATAGATTCCGGAATAGATTGCCATTGCTACAGAGGAAGCCGCTGCCGGTGCATAAGTAATAATTTCTGATTGAAATGTCACGTTAAATGCCATAACTGCCATACCCCAGAATGCACATAATAAAACAACCGCCATATGTGCTTTTGATATCGGATATAATAAAAGTAATGCTGCCGCCACACTGATCATTACCAGTTTTACGAAAAGATATTTATTCTTGTCATAATAATGGGAAAATAAAAAACTTCCCAAAAGACCTGCTGCACCAAATATAGTAAGTGTTGTTGTAACCCAGTTATCAGAAAGACCAGCCACCTTCTGTAAGAATGGTTCAATATAACTATATCCCGTATAATACGATGTGGCAAATAAAAAGGTAACAAGAAAAATTCCCATCAGCGTTTTATTTTTAAAGATTTCCGGCATCTGTTTTATGGAGAAAGACTCTCCGCCCGGCACTTTCGGGAATACAAAAATCAGGTAAGCGGTTGTGATAAAAGCAATGATTCCTACACAGAAAAATGCCATATTCCAGCCCATATGAAGTCCGATAATTCTTCCTAGCGGAAGTCCAAGAATCATCGCAATTGAGGTTCCGGTTACTACCATACTAAGTGCAAGTGAACGAAACTTTTCTGACACAACACTGACTGCTGCCGGTGATGCGATCGACCAGAATACTGAATGTGTACACGCTACGCCAATACGTGATATCATTAACATTCCATATGAAGCAGAAAAAGCGGACAGCATCTGGAAGATTCCAAAAAGTGCAATCGTTCCTAACAAAAGTCTTTTAAAATCAATCTTATTCAATAGAAGCATCAACGGCAGAGACAGTAACATAACGATCCATGAATATACTGTAATCAGTACCCCCGCATGTGCCTCTGTAATATGAAAGCTGTCGGCAATATCTGTCAACAAACCAATCGGCATAAACTCTGATGTGTTAAATATGAATGCTGAGACTGTGATACCAAGCAGTGGCAGCCATTCTTTAAGTGTCATTTTACTTTGCATAATAATTCCTTTCTAAATAGTAATTTGCCGCAGCCAAAGACAGTCTTCTGAAAGATAAATAAAGCATATTTGTGGCCTCGGAACAAGGTTTGAACATTCGCGCGTCCAAGCGAACATTCAAACCACAGCGACTAAAGTCACAAATATGCTTTATTTATCTTTCAGAGGACATCTCCCCTTGCCTGTAGTAAATATTATTTATTCTGCAGAGCCTTTGTTACCAAAGCAGCGATTTCATCCACCTTCCACGCTGGCTGTGTAGATGCAGAAATCTTATTGCCTCTCTCCCAGATTCCCTGAGCAGATGCAGATTCTTTTGGTTTATACTCTTCGCTGTCATCTTTCCATGCTGGCTGTGTGGAACTGGATACTGTTGTTGGCTTTGGCAGTGGTTTGTTATAGAACTCAAGGTTCTCTGTTAATTCTTTCTTTACCAGAGCTGTGATTGCATCAAGATTCCATACTTTCTTTGTCTCAGCAGAAAGTCCACCTGGTGTATCTGTCACATCCCATGCGCCCTGTGTACCTGCTGCCGGTTTACGAGGAGCTTCGTCTTCGTCTTTCTTCCATGCTGGCTGTGTAGAACTGGAAATTGTTGTTGGTGCAGGAATTGGCTTATTAGAAAATGCAACTTTTACGTTGCTGGCTTCTAATGCCTTTGTTACAAGTGCTGCGATTTCCTGTACATTCCATTTCTCCTTTGCTAAAGAAGAAACACCGCCCGGTGTATTTGTGCTGTCCCATGCTCCCTGTGTTGCTGCAGATGCTTTCGGAGCCATGTCTTTTGACCAGGATGCTGAAGTTGCTGTAGAAGCTTTTGTTGGCTTTGGACGTGCAACATTAGAAAATGCTAACTGGTTCTCTTTGAGAATCTCCATTACCTGGCTATGAATCAGCTCCTGTCTCTTGTTATCTATCATGTCTTTCTACCCCTTTCCCAATATGTATACTTTGGTTTTCTGGTTATGGTGACATCCTCCCCACCTATAGAGGTCGGTTCTCGTTCGATAGCACCGTTGTGCTAAGCATAAGCGAGCTACCCCCGTGTTGTCCCACGGTTGTGTTATGTTATATAAACTGCGGCTATTCAAAGCAAAAAATAAGCATCGCAAATGCGATTCCATGAATTATTTCTGAATAGTCATATTTATTTTATTATAGCACTAATCTAAAGAGAGGATATATGAAAATTGCTGTCTTATTACTGAAATATATTGACTCTTTGCACAGCAGTTTCTTTGATAGTATTACTTATTGCGAACTTACAGTATATTTCCATTATTTGTCTTTTTCTGATAACAAATCTATGATTTCCTCTCGGATTAAATAATGTTCTGCTGTCTCCTTGCCTTCTATAATATCCTCTGCCAGTTTTGCCTTCTTTTCCTGCAAATGAATAATTTTTTCTTCTATCGTGTCTCTGGCAACCAATTTGAGGACATTCACTACATTTTTTGCCCGATACGATGTGTTCTGTCTGTAGCCTAATTCTGTGCTGCTACATTCCACCGAGAACAGAAGTATTTCTCATACTTTTACTCTGAACTTTTTCACTGTGATATCAAAATTATTGTTCTTTAAAGAAATGATAATTCTTCTACAGTGGCGTCTGCCTTGCCTGTGGCAAATCAGAATATATTATTGCATGATTCCCCACAATTTTCTTACTTTCATACATTGCCGCATCCGCCTCACGATATAGCGTATCAAAAGTTGCTCTATCTTTATCCGAACATAAAGAAGCTCCCAGACTCACATTAATTTTCTCTCCCTGCATTTCCGGTATGGAAATCTTATCTATTTGCGTAAATAAACGTTTGAAAAATGATTCCGCTTGTGCTTTATCTGGCATTCCTGGAAGATACATCGCAAATTCATCACCTCCAAGCCGCATGACAATATCATTCTCACGGCAGGCTCGCTGAAGGACTGCTGCAAGCTTAATGAGAACGGTATCTCCAACGGCATGTCCATATGTGTCATTGATTTTTTTGAATTTATCACAGTCTAAAAGGCAGAACAGGCCACCTTTCTTTTTTTCGAGGAATTCTGTAATCTTTCGCTCCCCGCTTCCACGGTTATTAATACCGGTCATGGAATCTGTTTCAGAAAGATACAGCAGCTTTTTCTCCCGGCGTTTCTGTTCGTCAATCACTTCCACACAGTAAAGAACATGCCACAGACGGCCTTTTTCATCGCTATCTACTTTGATAAAGCGCTCGCGGCACCATCCGGAAACTGTACCTATAAATTCATGAACGATTGTGTTTGTTTCCATTAATCGTCTGTCTAATGTTGATAAGTCCACAAACTCCAGTACACTTGATAAATACATTTCTGTACAGAAGTATTTCATAGTTGTATATACTCTTTTTGAAAAATTCTCCTGATCAAGCTCTTCACATTCTTTTTCTACATGTTTTACATTTTTTATCTGCTCATACTTTCCTGTTTTTATATCAATTAAATGCATACATAAATAAATCTCAGAAAGTGCTGAGTAGCTGCTCATACTTGCGTTATATTGCTCTTTTTGAAATGTATTTCTTATTTTTAAAAGAGAAATCAGCATGGTTCCGATCATATCTAAAAACATTGTTAATGCATTGTAATCTACAGCCGGTGGATTATCTACACCGAAAAATCCCTTTATCTGCCCTTTATGGCGTAATGGGCTGACAACTACTTTACAAACATTCTGGTACTTAAGCATATTGTAAGATACCTGATGTACTCCTTTTAATTCTTCAACATCAGAAATAATAACACTTTTTCCCTCATCAAAAGTATCATACCACCAATCAATTACTTCCATATTCACACCCTGCAAATGCTCAATCTGCGGAGTAATTCCTTCTGCACACCATTCATAAGTATTATTTGTTACATGATGCTCCTCGTCATCCTCAAAAATATAAATTCTGTCAGACCCGATATGTTTTCCAAAAAAACTGATAAATTCATTAATTTGTCCCTCGGGAGTATCGTATTCAAGTGCTGAACGCAGTGCCTCATTAATAATTGTTTCGTATTTCTTGATTGACTTCATATATTCCGCCCCTCCCATGATACTTTTGTAAATATTTTTTCTTGATCTACATATATCTTTTCTTAGGTACGCCTGCCAGAAAATCTTTTAAGAATATTCTTGTTCAATTCCTCTGTTTTATCATAAGATGTGTCTATAGCAATTAAAAATACTACTATAATTAAAAAGACAAAAAACAATATATCCTATCATAGTTTCTGGATAATTTTTCATTCTTATCTTATTTTCTCTATAAAGGTCCTAATAATATAGTATAAAAAACCATTTACCTAAAGTATATTTAAAAAATGCTTTCCAGTCTTTTTTAATGCAGACACTCTCTATATTATAGCAAATATAGCAAAATTATTCATCTACTCTTTTCAAAGCACAAACACTCTCCACATGAACCGAGTGGCTGAACTGATCTACCACAGATACCTTCTCCAAGGTATATCTTTCCTCACACAGCATCTTTAAATCTCTTGCTAATGTTGCCGGGTCGCAGCTTACATAGACAATGCGCTTCGGTGCCATATCGAGCATTGTGTTTAAGAGCATCGCATCACAGCCCTTTCTTGGTGGGTCAACAACGATGACATCTGGATGAATCCCAGTCTTTTCATACTGTGCAGGTACGACTTCTTCTGCCTTTCCAACGAAAAATTCAACATTATCCATATGATTTAATGCGGCATTTCTCTTGGCATCATCGATGGCTTCTTTAATAATTTCTACACCGTAAACCTGCTTTGCTTTCTGCGCCAAAAAGAGGGAAATAGTTCCGATTCCGCAGTATAAATCCCACACAAGTTCCTGCCCTTTCAGCTCTGCGTACTCTAATGCTTTAGAATAAAGAACCTTTGTCTGCTGTGGGTTTACCTGATAGAAAGAAAGCGGCCCAATCTGATATTTAATATTACCGATATAATCTTCAATATAATCCTGGCCCCATACAGTCTCACAGCGAAGTCCCAAAATTTTATTTGTCTTATCAGTATTCGTGTTTACGATAATACTTGTCATTCCCTCGATTGTTTTTAAGTCATCTACAAGTTTATCAATATGTTTCAACTGCTTTTTCGTACCATTTACAATAAGACATACCATAATCTCGCCAGTAGTAAATCCTATACGGGTTAAAATATGGCGCACCAAACCACTGTGATTTTTCTCATCATATGCAGAGATCTTATTTTCTTTCATATAAGTAAGAACTTTTTCAACAATCGGGTGGGTTACTTCTGCCTGAATCGCACAATTTGTATTGGCCACGATGGAGTGGGTACGGCCCGCATAAAATCCGGCAACAAGGTTCCCCTCTTTGTCATAACCGACAGGAAATTGTGCCTTATTGCGGTAATGCCACGGTTCTTCCATTCCGTATACCGGCTCCATCTTCTGCTCAATATCTTCTTTTTCAAAACCGCCGATACGCATCAGGCAGCCTTCTACAAGACTCTTTTTAAAAGAAAGCTGTTTCTCATAAGAAATCTGCTGTAACTTACAACCTCCACACTGTCTTGCGACCGGACATGGCGGGGTTACTCTGTCTTTTGATGGTGTTACGATTTCTACCAGACGGGCATAACCGTAATTCTTTTTTAATTTTGTTATGGAAACTCTCACTTCATCACCGATTACCGTGTCTTTAACAAAGAAAGGGAAGCCCTGGTACTTGCCAAGACCTTCCCCTTCCTTTGTAAAATCTTCGATTGTAAGTGAAATTTCCTGATTCTTTTTCAAATTCAACTTCTGTTCTGATTTCACTTTATTATTCAATCCTTTTCTCCTAAATGACTTGTCGCTCTGATATTGCTTTCAAATAATTTATTGTAACCTTTCCACTCACCGCTCTGACGGCTCTCTTCTGCAAGTGCTTCAATAAACGTCTCCATCTTTGCATCAGTATTATCTGCAAAATTAAGAGCTAATGCCTCAATTAATGCCGGCTTCTTAGGGGAACCGTATTCTAACTCACCGTGATGTGCTAAGATACAGTGCTTTAATTCATTCGCCAGCTTCGCTGGGAAACCATTAATATTTCTAATCTTCTCATCAATCATCATCGTTCCCATTACGATATGGCCGACCAGCTGTCCAACATCTGTATAATCGTTCTCCGGGAAATCAGAAAGCTCATCAATCTTTCCGATATCATGACAGATTGCTGCTGTAATAAGTAAATCTTTATTCAAAACCGGATACTGCGTACAATAAAAATCACACAGTTTCGTTACGCTTAATGTATGCTCTAACAGACCGCCCATAAATCCATGATGTACTCTTTTCGCTGCGGAATGTGCCTTGAACTTGGCTGCAAATTCCTTATCTCCAAAGAAAGCAACTAATAGCTGTCTTAAATAAATGTTCTGTACATGATTCACATAAGAAGATAATTCCTTAAACATTCCGTCAATACTCTTGCTGGAACATGGGATATAATCCTCCATTGCAAATTCGCCCTCTCTGGCTTTACGCAGTCTTCTGACATTGAGCTGCGGACTGCCCTGAAAGCTTGTGACATTACCCTCTACACGGATGTAATCCATCTGTTCAAAATTCTCGATTCCATTATTCAAATCCCAGATTTTTGTGTCAATGACACCAGTCTTATCCTGCAAAATCATGGAATAATAAGTCTTTCCCGCTTTTGTCTTCGCAATATTTTTTACTTTACAAAGGTACACTTCAGAGACATTATCTCCTTCTCTGAGTTCATTAATATAACGCATATACGTTTCCTTTCTAATCCATCTCTTTAATTACTTCACATATTATAGCTTAAATTTAATAGGCTGACAACCAAGAAAATGCTCTATTTCGCAGATTTTTCCGCATTTTTAAAGGCTTTACGCCCCGTCTTCATTGACAAATGAAGTATTTCATGTCACAATTACTTTTGCATTAAATTAAGGAAAGGAATAGTCCGGCACAGTATCGGACTGTAGGTAAGCATTATGATTAGAAAACACATTATTGCACACGGCCGCGTACAGGGCGTTGGTCTTCGCTTTACAGTAACCGGTTTTGCAAAAAAGTACAATGTGACGGGTTGGGTCCGCAATCTCTATGATGGTACGGTAGAGATGGAAGTCCAGGGACTAGACCACCGTGTGGAACTCTTTTTACAGGAGTTATCCTCTGATCGGCCAGGTGGGAATCGCTTCATCCGCATTGACAAATTGGACATTACAAATATTCCTTCTGTAAATGTAGCAGATGAAAAGGGATTTCGGGCTCGCTACTAACAAGTTAATCTAATATTATCAATATATGAAAATCTTATTCAATCATAACTTACGCAGTAAAACTATGTACAAACTATATACTATCTGGATTATTTCTCTTTACATAGCTCTGCAATACGTTTTCCTGCATAATGCATCCATCACAAATTAAGATGCATATCAAGATTGAACTTAAATTTTTGAGAGGATTTTATTTATGAATACAAAGGCACTAATCACATTAGAATATGATAAAATCATTAAAAAGCTGGAGACTTTTGCTTCTTCGACCATGGGAAAGGCACTCTGTAAAGACCTGCTTCCCTCCTCTGATTACGAAGAAATCTTGTCAGCACAGACAGAAACAAAAGATGCACTGACCCGGCTTTATAAGACGGGTTATCTTTCTTTTCAGGGACTTTCTGATATCCGTCCACATTTAAGATTATTAGAAATTGATTCCACATTAAATACAAAGGAGCTTCTCGACATTGCCCGTCTTCTTTCTATTACAGCACAGGCTGTAGAATACGGCGATACGGAAGATGACATAATGGCATATGACTCCTTAAACAGCTATTTTGGAGAACTTGATTCATTAGAATTCCTTTACCAGAGAATTACACAGTGTATTTTATCTGAGGATGAGATCAGTGATGATGCCTCTTCCGCATTAAAAGACATTCGCCGCGAAATCAAACAGACAAATATCTCCATCCACAATAAGCTGACTTCTGTTATCAACTCACAAAATAACAAGACAATGCTTCAGGATGCGCTGATTACCGTCCGTAATGGCCGTTACTGTGTTCCTGTAAAAACAGAATATCGTAACGCCTTTCCGGGTATGATTCACGATCAGTCTTCTTCCGGTTCTACACTTTTCATCGAGCCGATGGCCGTTGTCCAGTTAAACAACCATTTGAAAGAATTAGATATTAAAGAAAAAATGGAAATCGAAAAGATTCTCCAGTCTTTAAGCGCACAGGCTGCTTCCTGCAGCCGTGAATTAGAGGAAAATCAGAAGATTCTGACAAAGCTTGATTTCATTTTCGCAAAGGCAAAATATGCAAAAGAATATCAGGGAACCGAACCGATTTTCAATACAGACGGAATTGTAGATATCAAGCAGGGCCGTCATCCATTACTTGACCCGAAAAAAGTCGTTCCAATCCATATTTATATTGGCGAGGACTTTAATATGCTTCTGCTCACCGGACCAAATACTGGTGGTAAGACCGTTTCCTTAAAAACAGTCGGTCTCTTCCAGCTTATGGGACAGGCAGGACTCCACATTCCTGCATTTCAGGGTTCCCGCCTTGCTGTATTTTCTGATATTTTTGCAGATATCGGAGATGAGCAGAGTATTGAGATGAACTTATCCACATTTTCATCTCATATGACGAACCTTGTCCACATTTTAGACGAAGCTGACCCCAATTCTCTCGTTTTACTCGATGAATTATGTGGAGGAACTGACCCGACAGAAGGTGCGGCACTTGCCATTGCCATCTTAGATGACCTGCATACAGGAAAGATTCGTACAGTTGCAACAACACATTACGCTGAGCTAAAAATGTACGCAATGGACACACCTGGCGTAGAGAATGCCTGCTGTGAATTCGACCTTGAGACTCTTTCTCCAACTTACCGCCTTTTAATCGGTATTCCTGGAAAAAGTAATGCCTTCTCCATCAGTGAACGTCTTGGCCTGCCAGACTACATTATCGAACAGGCACGCTCCCAGATCGATGCGACTGCCATTGACTTTGAAAACATGCTCTCTGAATTAGAGAAAAACAAAGCTGAAATTGAAAAAGAACAGTCTGAACTTTACAAGACAAAACAGGAAATCGAGAACTTAAAGAACAGCCTGAAAGAAAAACAGGATGACATTAAAGAAAAACGAGACAAGATGCTCCGTGATGCTCGCGAGGAAGCACGAAACATTCTCGAAGAAGCCAAGGAAGTTGCTGATGAATCCATTCGTAAATATCACGCATGGGGACAGCATCCAAAGCAGAACAACATGAAAAAAATGGAAGCACAGAGAAGTGATCTCCGAGGCCGCATGAGTAAGCTTGACAAAAAGCTCGCCTATAAGGCAAAGAAGTCTTCCACTATCTCCGATCCTTCTGACTTCAAAGTAGGCGATTCTGTATTTGTAACTACACTTTCTCTAAACGGAACTGTAAAAGAAGCTGCCAACAAGGATGGAGACCTTGTAATCCAGATGGGCTTCTTAAGTTCTGTAGTAAACTACAAAAACTTAGAACTTCTCGCTCCAGAAAAAGCACCGAAACCACAGCATCAGCCAAAAGACCGCTACAGTATCAATAAGGCTGCAACAATCAATCCGGAAATCAACCTTCTCGGAAATACTGTGGATGAGGCAATCGCCCGCCTTGAAAAATACCTTGACGATGCTATGATCGCCGGACTTACTTCTGTCCGGGTTGTTCATGGAAAGGGAACTGGCGCCTTACGAAAAGGTATCCACGAGTATCTCCGTAAACTGAAGTTTGTGAAGACCTATAAGCTTGCAGAATTCGGCGAAGGGGATGCCGGGGTAACAATCGTAACTTTTAAGTAAATACTAGTTTTTAGAACTAAACAGACGCCGCTACAAAGAAAATTGCAGGCAGTTGCTCAAAAAAACAAAGAGAAGGAGTATTCTAAGCTTGATTTTGTTCCGTTGCGCTAAACGTTCCATCCTGCCTGATAAAACAACCTTGCTCGAAAACGAGCTCGCAAGGTTACAGTCAGGATTCCACAGCGCAAAGTCACAAAATTCAAGCTTAGAATACTCCTTCTCTTTGCTTTCTTTTGAGCAATCCGATAAAGGATATATATGTAGCGGCTGGCTACTTCAAGTCCTACTAGTCAGTTGAAAGACAGCTCCCCAAAAAAGCCCATAGCCTATATTTGTGGTCTTAGCGAAGATTGAATGCGAACCTTTAAGGAATATTTAAACCGCAGCGATAGAGTCACAAATATAGGCTATGGGCTCTTGGGGGGGAGCGTCTCCCTTGCCTGCGGCAACTCAGATTTACCATTCGTATTTGTGGAGTTGTCCTTCAAGCTTTAATTCTTTGAACCCCTGCTGTCTCAGTGCTTCATACAAAACAATTGCTACAGAGTTTCCAAGATTCAGTGAACGGATATGATCGAGCATTGGGATACGAACAGCGGTTTCTTTATGTTCAAGAAGAATTTCTTCCGGGATTCCGGCGCTTTCTTTTCCGAACATGATGTAGCAGCCGTCTTCGTATTCTACATCTGTGTAAGTTTGTTTTGACTTTGTGGTTGCCATATAGATTTTTGCTCCTGGATTCTTTGCAAGGAAGTCCTCGAAGTTCACATAAGTACGAACATCTAATTTATCCCAGTAGTCAAGTCCGGCACGTTTGAGCATTTTGTCGTTGATTTTGAAGCCAAGTGGCTCGATTAAATGAAGAACACTCCCTGTTGCTACACAGGTTCTTCCGATATTTCCAGTGTTGGCCGGCATTTCCGGCTCATGTAATACGATGTTTACCATAATTTATTCCTCGATATTTCTTATTTACTACTATTACAGATTTTTCTCTTTACGTAATCTTTCCACAAAGTTAGCCAGACGACCTAATGCCTCTTTTAATTCTTCGATAGAATAAGCATAGGATACTCGAAGGAATCCTTCTCCGCAGTCTCCAAATGCTGTTCCCGGAATGATGGCTACTTTTTCTTCGCGTAAGAAGCGGTTTGCAAATTCATCGGAGGTCATGCCAAATTCTTTGATGCATGGGAACATGTAAAATGCGCCTTCTGGCTCAAAACATTTCAATCCCATTTCGGAGAAGAGTTCTAAGACAAATCGACGGCGCTGATTATATGCATTTCGCATAATCTGAACGTCTTCCTCCCCGTTTGTCATTGCTTCGATTGCTGCGTACTGGCTTGTTGTCGGTGCTGCCATAATCGCAAACTGATGAATCTTTAATATTTGCTGCATGATAAGTTCCGGACCCGTGGCAAATCCCATTCTCCATCCGGTCATGGCAAAGGATTTACTGAATCCATTGATGATAATCGTTCTGTCTCTCATTCCTGGAAGAGAAGCGATAGAACAGTGATTCTGTCCATAAGTAAGTTCTGCATAAATTTCATCAGAAATGACATACAGATCTTTTTCTTTTACGATTTCGGCGATCGGCTCTAAGTCTTCACGGGTCATAATCGCACCTGTCGGATTGTTTGGATAGGATAAAATCAGAATCTTTGTCTTATCGGTAATTGCTGCAAGTAATTCTTCTGGCTTTAACTTAAAGTGATTCTCTTCTTTTAAGTCAATTGTTACAGGCACACCGTCCGCTAACTTCACACATGGGAGATAAGAGACGAAAGCTGGCTCTGGCAAAATAACTTCGTCTCCCGGATTCAGCATCGCACGAAGAGCAAGATCAATTCCCTCACTTCCACCAACAGTCACAACGATTTCGTGGGCAGGATTGTAAGTAAGTTCATATTTACGATACATGTAGTGTGCGATTGCTTTTCGAAGTTCTAACAATCCGGCATTGGATGTATAGAAAGTACGTCCTTTTTCTAAGGAATAGATACCTTCCTCACGGATATGCCACGGAGTATCAAAGTCCGGCTCACCTACACCAAGGGAAATAGCATCTGGCATTTCCTGTACTAAATCAAAAAATTTACGGATTCCTGAAGGTTTCATCTGTACTACTTTATCGGATAAAGGGTTTCTCATGGTGTCACCTTCATTCTGTTTGCCGGCTCTTTATCTATAAGAATCATACCGTGATCTTTATATTTTTTCAGGACGAAATGTGTTGCTGTACCGGCAACTGCTTCTAATGTAGAAAGCTTTGTGGAGACAAACATGGAGACTTCTTTTAAAGTTTTACCCTCTAAAAAGATAGCAAAATCAAAAGCTCCAGACATCAGATAAATGGACTTTACTTCCGGGTAGTTTGTGATTCTCTCTGCCAGCTTTTCAAATCCCTGTCCTCTCTGTGGGGTAACACGCACTTCGATAAATGCTGTTACTTTCTCTGTGTCTGTTTTATCCCAGTTAATAAGGGTAGGATATCCGCAGATGATTCCCTCATTCTCCATTTTTTCGATTTCTTCTAATACAACACTCTCATCGGTTCCAAGCATAATTGCCAGGTCGTGTAAATCTATTCTGCTGTTATTTTCCAGCATTCGTAAAATTTCATGACGCATAATTTTTCTCCTTTATCTAATTTACTTTATAATACTCATCCATCTTCGGCGGCTCTAAGAAACGAGCCTCATCATCATAGCGAATCAGTCTGTCATTTCCTGCAGTCGTCTGTCCGATCACTGCCGCCTGCACTCCGGCATTTTTCAACTGCTCGACAATTCTGGCTCCATTTGCACAGGCAAGAAGCAATGTTCCGCCGGACCGAAGCATATATGGATTTAAATTAAAATATTCGCATACTTCTATCGTATGCTGCTTGATCGGTATATTTTTAAGATCAATAGACAGTCCGACATTGGCTGCCGCTGCCATTTCCCAGAGTGCGGCAAAAATACCGCCTTCCCGCACATCATGTACAGAAACAACTTCTTTTTCCTGTAAAATGTCCGCTACTGCCGTCATAGAGCCATCATCAAATAAATGCTTTGCCGCCTCAACATAGGACGGTGCGTATCTTTCTTCTAATCGTTTCGCATACTCGGCCGCAAGCATAGCCGCACCTTCTCTGCCGACCGTTCCTGCAACAACTAAATCTAAATCCGCATTCACTACAGCTACCTGCTTTGTGTTTCCCTTACTATCCGCTATGCTCTCCTTGCTTACTACAATGTTTTCCTTATTTCTCGTAATACTTCCCATTGCAGTAACCGATAAAATAAGTGTGCTGACATACGGTGACACCGCTGTATGCCCGGAAAGCACTAAAATATTTTCCTGCATACAAAGGCTGTCGATTTCTTTTATCAATGCCTTTAACTGTTTTTCCTCTGCTTCTTCCGGCATAAGAATACTGAGCGAAATCGCTTTTGAAGCTGCTCCCGCTGCCAGCATACTATTTACTGCACCGTAGACTGCTCTTTTTGCTGCAAATGTCCAGCCTTCCACCGGATTTACTGCCATTGCCACACCGTTTTTTCCCGAAAATCCCTGTGTAAACTCTGGCATAAATTCCGGCATAAAAAGAACTCCGGCATCCTCACCGGGTGCCGGAGAGCCTTTTTCACTGTGGTTATGCAACTGTCTTAGTACCGAGCGTTTTAAAATACTCTCTTTTACCTTTCCTATCCGCATAATATACACTCCCACAGCGGAAGCAGGCTCACCGCCTACTCCGCCTTATTTGCTCCCTGATTATTATTTCCTGTCGTACCTTTGCTGCCTTCTGCCTTCTCACCAGCTTTTGCTGTCTCATCTTTCTTCTGCGTCGTTGGCTTTGGCACTTCCTTTTTCTTTGTTCCGACACGGACAACGGATGGAGTGGACATATAAGAACTGGAATTCACCTGCGTTCTCTTCGTCTCTTTTCCATCTATGTATACAACCTTCCACAGTCTTGCTGTGTAACCAGTACGTCCATTGGATTCTACAACTCGCTTGCCCTCTTCCATCGTGTTATCCTTGATTACTTTTTCGGAAGGACCTCTTGTAGAAACAGTCTCGGATACATACTCTACCTTTCGGTTTGAAGCACGATATTCCTTACCGTAAATAGTAAATGTAATACTGCTTCCTCCAGCTACTCCCTGAATATATACTGGATGATCAAGATTATTGGTAAACTTCAGATCCTTATCTGTTCCGGAAATCGCCGCATCCGCAGATAATGGAACATAATGTACCGTCATTGAATGATTCGATCGCTCTGTTACATTTAATTCTGCTCTTAAAACCGCATTGTAAAGTGTTGTAGATACCTGGCAGATTCCTCCACCATAAGTCTGCACTGTCTGTCCATTCGAATAAGAACCTGCAAGATGGTATCCATTATCCGCTGTAAATGGTGCTACTTTTGAATAAACAGAGAAAGAATCTCCCGGATACAGTAAAGTTCCGTTAATCAGGCTTGCTCCATTCTCTACATTAGCGCATCTTCCAGAAGCAGAGCCTGCATAAGATGTTGTAAATGTTCCAAGCACATCTTTAATTGTTGAAAGCTCCTTCTTCGTATGCTTTGCTTTATCTAACGTATAATCCATCGGAAATACAACAGACTTGTGATTCCAGTCTTTTTTGCTAAAGACTTCTGCAAGCTTGTCTGCATTTGCCTCAAAGTCGATATCTACACCATCTACCTGCTTTGTGATAACAAACTTTCCATCTTTTCTTGTAATAGTGGCATCCTTTTTCTTTGCAAGGAACTTCTTCGCCTTCTTCTTAACAATCTTCCTCGTCTCTGCCTTATCTACAGAAAAGGTAAGTGGAAAATCCATCCCTTCCTTTTCAAGCTTTCTTACTTCAATGACACGCTTAAAGACATTCCCTGTCTTTCCAAAATCATATGCTTTCTCTACCACATCCATATTTGTACATTTCAGGCCAATATCGGAAAGAGCAAATGTACTCTCTTTCTTTTTCACCTGCAATGTAACCGTTTCCTGCGATACCTTATCTACATATTCCTGTACTTTTGCCTTTGCCTCTTCCCGTGTCATTCCGCCGACAGACATCCCCTGAATTGTCATTCCCGGATAGATTGCGTCAATATTAATATACTTGGAATAATAATAATAAAACGCCGCCCCGCCGCCTGCTAAAATAAGAAGAAGCAATACAAGTATGATAATCCCTACTCTTTTTTTCATATTGCACCCTTTTACTTTCTTAAAATTCTATTAAATAAAATATCATTCTACCCTATAGATCATGATTTATTTAATTCATTTCTCTCATTCATATTCAAAAACTCTGATGTGTTTTTGAATCCTACATCATCATTGCTGGAACGACTGTTGTGATAACCATCGCGATAACTACTAATACAACTACAACTGTAGCAATTCTCTGTCTTTTCTTTGTGCCATCTGACTTCATACTAAAACTTCCTTTCTAAAATAAACTATATAAAATGCGTCCGTCTTCATTTTCTAACTTCATATAGTGATTTCGCATCTTTCAAAGATACAGCACTTCAGAACAGAAATCACTATATCTCTCACTCTGACCTTGCTATGGCGCTTGCTTGAAAAATACTTTTATTGTTATAAACATACAGACTTTTTTTGTTCTCCTGAACATTCTTTTTTATTTTAAGTCATTTCTGTCGTACATTCAAGTCTCTATTTTATCAGGATTTACTATCCTATATCATTATCAACAACATCGTAACCTGCTGTTCACTTATTATAATATTTCCCACTCTACAGTTCTAGCCGCCCGATTTAGCGGATTCCTTCTGCTATAATCAAATAAGCAAAACACCTGTTTTTTCTCCACCTGCCCACTCTGCTCAAACTTCTTTATATTAATTTCAAATACTTCGATATGACTTTGGTTGGCTGCCCTCTTTGAATCATAAATTCCTGCCTGCACATCTTCTGGAAAAAGTTTTTCTCCCTGTTCTCTGTATAATGCTTTCCACTCTTTCTTGTATTGTGCAGTATCTTTTGCCCATGCAGGTCTTCCTTTTACATTTTCTCGAAGATACATATCATATAGCATAATCTCATCTAAAGTATCCCATTCATTTTCATCTATATGTTCTCTTAAAAACTCCCGAAGAATATTATACTTTTCGAGTCGGTTGTGATTCAGCTTATGATAGCCTTTTCCCCGGTACCATGCTGAAAACATTTCATAGAAGCGGAATGGACTCTCAAAAAATGGAACAGCATATTTTAAAGTTAATGTATACTGACCACTGTTGTAATAGAGTTCTACAAGCTCCTCCACACCTTTTAATAAAATAATCTCGTCATAAGAGAGCCATTTTGTTCCAAGTACTTCGTATGGCGGCTGATTACGATATAGAATGCTGTACTTTTTGACTTCTTCCTCCATCATCGTTCCCTTTAACACTTTAAGGAATCCAAGCTGAAGCTGGTCTGGCTCATGTGCATATAAATCATCAAATGAGCATCCAAATCTCTCATAATTCTCATATGGCAGCCCGGCAATCAAATCCAAATGCTGATGAATATTTCCCAGTTCATGTACGCTGTCCACATAATGAAAAAGCTTATCTAAATCCATATGCCGATGAATCGCATCAACCGTCTCCCCATTTGTGGACTGCACTCCAATTTCAAGCTGAATCAGACCCGGACGCATCTTTGCAAAAAGCTCTAACTCCTCCTCACCAAGCAAATCCGATGAAATCTCAAAATGAAAATTCGTAATTCCGTTATCATGTTCCACCAGATAACTCCAGATATCAATCGCCCTCTGCCTGTTGCAGTTAAATGTCCTGTCAACAAACTTAACCTGTGGAACTTTTGCTTCAAGAAAAGCATCCAGCTCTTTTTTCACAATCGGCAAAGAACGGAATCTTACCGTCTTATCCACAGAAGAAAGGCAGTAACTACAGCAGAACGGACATCCTCTGCTCGTCTCATAATATAAAATCTTATGTTCAAAAAGATGAAAATCTTCGTACACAAATGGAATCGTATCCATATTCATCAAAGTAGCAAACCCTGTATTGATGATTTTCGTTTTATTTCCTATATTGCTCTCAGCATTTCCTAAAGCTGCTTCTCCTGAAAAATCCCAGACTGCAATTCCCTGTAACTTTTGGAGTTTTGACATATCTATATAATTCGTTGGATAGACATTATCTTCTCCTGCGAAATGTTTATCTTCTATATCTTTTTCCTCTTTTACAGCTTGTTTCCTTTCTATGGAATATCTCTTTTCCACAATCCCCGATAAGACTTTTTTACTTTCTGATTGTTTGTATACATCTTTAATCCGACATTTTTCCTCCACTGTTAAGCGAATCAGTTCAGAGAAAACTTCCTCTCCCTCTCCCTGCATAATCAAGTCAAATGTTGGATTCTCCATCAAAAATTTATTCGCTGCATAAGAAACTTCCGGACCACCAGCCCAGATTTTCACATCAGGACTCACTTTTTTAAGCTCCGCCGCCAGTTCTCGCACAAAAGAAATATTCCATATATAGCAGGAAAAAATAACAACATCAGCCTTTTCCTCATATAAATCCTGTAAAATATCCTCCACATAATTATTAATTGTATATTCTTTTAAAATAATCTCCGCTCCCGGAATCTTCTTCCTGTCAGCATAAGCTTTCAGGCTGAAAATCGCCAGATTTGAGTGGATATATTTCGCATTAATTCCGCATAATAAAAAGCGCATTACATACTCCTTCCAACAAAAATAAATCCTGCCAGGCAGGTTCTTTTATTCAATACGGGATTCAAACAGAACTTCCCAGCTCTGTTTGAATAAAAAACCTACGGAAATGTACTCCGCAGGCTGCTTTTCATTCGAACCTTTTCAGTATAACATGAGATGAGCGTTTTTAATAGGGGAATGTTGTTTAAATGGCTAAACTGACGCCTCTTATCCTTTGTAATATACAAAATGCTTCGTATCACTGCGTCCAAACTGCTCAACCGCAGCTTGAACTTGCTCTAAGGCGCATTTTTGTATATTACAAAGGATAAGAGGGCTGTCCATTCTTAAACCTCCTAACTACAAACTCCCAATCTGGCAAGTCTGTTAAAAACTTAGAAAAGTGAATTAATGAACTTTCGTTTTCTATAAAGCTATAATCTTCTGAACAATTTCAAAAAACCCCTTGCATTTTCAAAAAAACTGTGCTAAAATAAATTTCGTTGTGAGACAGTACATCACATGCGGGTGTAGTTCAATGGTAGAACACTAGCCTTCCAAGCTAGATACGTGGGTT
>ERZ827037.655-NODE-655-length-43821-cov-5.069894_pt1 | contig 43821 bp, 40 predicted proteins | sample MGYA00519924_ERZ827037 | MGnify/ENA primary metagenome ERZ827037 (study PRJEB31778, sample SAMEA3449250) | human gut metagenome | biome: human gut; feature: human-associated habitat; material: faeces | place: United Kingdom | collected 2010/2012 ... | reverse complement strand
ATCTGACTGTTAATCAGAGGGTCCTTGGTTCAAGTCCAAGAGGAAGAGCAAAAAGAGAGATACCTATTAATAGGTATCTCTTTTTTCTTTTGTTCTTTTTCCGTTATTCACAGGGTTTTCAACAGGGTTATTAACAACCCTGTAATCCTCCTACCCTCTCCAAGCGATTAAAAATAAGTTCTTTAATTCTTCCGCAAGGACTCCACGACGCATATTGGGAAGATGAACGTTATCCCGCAAATCAGCGGGCATGTCTTTAATAAGTACATCCGACTCCTGCGAAGCCTTATAAATAAACTCCGTATCAAATAAAAAGCGATTCACCTGAGTTGAGGCCAAGAACGATTTTCCCCGCTGGTTAAAACCTTTCAAACCTCCTTGAGCATCCGTATGCGTTAATCCTAGAAGCGTAAAATTCAATATACGGGAAGCATAACTCATAATCTTTCTTCGAGTACTTAAATGGGTATAATAAGTATGATTCCGCACGGCGATAACAACATCATATCCCGATTCCAACCATTCTACCATCCGGCAGATAGAATCCGTCTCATACGGAAAATCATAATCCGTATATAAAGTAATGGATGAAGTGGAATGAGACAAGCCAGCCCTAACAGCGGCTCCTTTTCCCTTATTCGTATCATAACTTACGATCATCGTATCAGGGAGAGCCTCCAGAAGACGTCCCACCGCATCCTTCGTAAATCCTCTCTTCGAAGCGTCATTCACGACGATAAAACGAAGTGAGCGACCTTTAAGCATCTTTACCAATTCCGCATGTTTCTCGATCATCAAACGTTCCCAGCCTTCTTGTGGGTTATAACAAGGCAAGATAAGGTCGATCGCCTCCTCTTTACCCGGGAGAGTCTTCGGCCGATGAAGCGGCTCTGAAAAATCCAATGTCAATTGCTCCCATACGATCTTAAACCAGATCAACACACAAGGTAGTGCTTTCAACGCATAAGGAATAACATACGTTTTCCGGATATAACAGGGAAATATATCTGTAGGGGAAAGGGATGTAAGAATAAAACAGAAAACGAATAGTACCGTATTCAAGACAGGAGTCGTCTTACGGGTAGGCGTACCTATATACCAAAGGCAGACGGCTATCATGGCTCCCAAATATCCGCTATTCTCTGTTCCGGAGCTAAAAAGAACCATGAACAAAAGAGTAGAGCAAAGAAAATGCATGCGGAACCGCCGGTTATCATATTGATTTATCCTAAAATAAGGAGCAATAAATAAAAGTAGCCCGGGGATAACCAACCAGAGATCACTATACGTATTGACTCCCGAAATCTTACGAACCATCCCCAACAAAGAGATATTTGTATAAGGAGTAAATAAATTCTCTACATTCTTATCGAGAAGTACCTCATACCATTTCACGTATTGACTTGCCACATATTGAGGAGACGTATATAACATCGGAAGAACATACAAGACTATGCCCCAGAAAATAAGTCCTTTCAAAAAGGCGATCCGGCGTTTTGAGAATAGCAGGAAAGCAAGACCGACAATGCCATAAATCTTAGTCATCGTACCCAAGACAATCATTAGCGCCGCCCAAAACTCCTGTTTCCGCTCAATAAAAATAAACGAGAATAAAATCATGCCGGCTATGGCTATGTTAAATTGCTGCATAAGAACACACGTAAATAACTCATTCAAGCATACCCAAATGACAAACGCCTGTTTCCAATCCGCCAATCCGAGTTTACGGATAGCCATATAAAGCAGCAAGCTATTCGCGAGACACCATAGCAACATCCCGATATAAGGAGAGAAGAGGGAGAAAGGCGCTATTATAGCCGTAAAAGGAATCCCATATAAAAACCGGTCGTGGTATTCATTCGGATAATATATATAAAGGTCTTTCAACTCTAACGCATGGAAAAAGGAAGCCCTATAAATCATAAAGTTATTATAAGTCCTTCCCACAGGTAATTTCAATAAGCAAGCGACAAGGGCCGTCGCAAACCAAACAAATCCGACAAACCTCGGATTCTTAAATATCGGGCGTCTAAAAAATACTCTCAACATATCCTTTTTTATTCGTTACAACTCCACTTTCAAATAAAACTTCTGACAGCCTATATGTTCAAAAGACTCGCCAACGCATAAAAACCCCTATCTAAAACAGTAGAAAAAACGTAAAAAGCATTTTTTTAAGTATTATCTTCGCGACATGGGAAAGAATAAATTAGCTAAGTTTGACGATATGGCGGGCTATCCGCACGTATTCCAATACCCTTTCGCCGCCCTACAAGAAAAAGGGTTTGATATGAAAGGACAGTGGCATGAACGTTTTTTCAAGAACGATCACCCTATTGTCTTGGAATTGGGATGCGGAAAAGGGGAATATACCGTAGGTTTGGGAAAGCTTTTCCCAAATAAGAATTTTATTGGTGTCGATATCAAGGGAGCACGTATGTGGACCGGAGCGAAAGAATCGCTGGAAGCCGGGATGAGTAACGTGGCTTTCCTACGTACGAGTATCGAATTGATTTCCTATTTCTTCGCTCCGGGCGAAGTAGCCGAGATCTGGATCACATTTCCAGACCCTCAAATGAAAAAGGTCAACAAGCGTCTGACTGGAACCCGTTTTATGAAAATGTATCGGGAAATCCTTTCCGGAGATGGTATTATCCATTTAAAAACGGACAGTAACTTCATGTATACCTATACGTGCGAGATGGTAAAAACGAACCATTATCCCGTATTGTTCAGTACAGACGACCTATATCATTCCAATCTGGCGGATGAGATCTTATCCATCAAGACCTATTACGAGCAACAATGGCTGGATCGTGGCTTAAACATCAAATACATCAAATTTGTTTGTGAGGAAAGAGAGCGATTGGTGGAACCTGACGTAGAAATAGCGTTAGATCCTTATCGTAGCTTTAATCGCAGTAAACGAAGCGCTTTGGCTTCTGGTAAATAAAAGAATGACTTAAAAAAATCAACAGATATGACAATCTATCCGAATCTGATTATTGAGGCGTTGAAGAACGTTCGTTACCCGGGTACGGGAAAGGACATCGTTTCCATGGGCCTCGTAGAAGACAACATTCGTATCGATGGTATGAATGTCACCTTCTCGTTATTATTCGAGAAGCCAAATGATCCGTTTATCCGCTCCGTAGTAAAAGCCGCGGAGACAGCTATCTTAACCTATGTAAGCCCGGAGGTGAATATCAAGGGAAACATCACGGTAAAAGCCCGTCAGTTAGCTCGCCCGGAACCGGATAAATTATTACCGCAAGTAAAAAATATTATCGCCGTATCTTCCGGTAAAGGAGGAGTTGGTAAAAGTACCGTTGCCGCTAATCTAGCTGTCGCATTGGCTTTACAAGGATATAAGGTAGGATTGCTGGATGCCGATATATTCGGGCCGTCCCAACCCAAGATGTTCAACCTAGAAGAGGCTCGCCCTTATATGGAAGAGGTAGAGGGCAGGGAACTGATCAAGCCGGCCGAAAATTATGGTGTCAAGATGTTATCCATCGGCTTCTTCGTAAATAAAAACGACGCGGTCCTATGGCGTGGAGCAATGGCTAGCAACGCATTGAAGCAATTGATCGGCGACGCCAACTGGGGTGAGCTTGATTATTTCTTAATCGATTTACCTCCCGGAACGAGTGATATCCATTTGACAATGGTACAAACACTAGCGATAACCGGAGCCGTGGTGGTAAGTACGCCGCAAGAGGTTGCTTTAGCGGACGCTCGTAAGGGTATCAGCATGTTCACTGGAGATAAGGTTAATGTCCCTGTTTTAGGATTGATCGAGAATATGGCTTGGTTTACCCCTGCGGAATTACCGGAAAACAAATATTATATATTCGGAAAGGAAGGTTGTAAACGCCTAGCTGAGGAACTGAACGTGCCGTTACTGGGACAGATTCCTATCGTACAAAGTATCTGCGAAGGAGGAGATCAAGGTAAGCCGGTAGCGTTGAACCCGGACTCGATCACAGGAAAGGCATTCCAAGAATTGGCCGAGAATGTAGTCAAGCAAATAGACTATCGCAACGAGCATCTGGCTCCGACAGAGCGAGTGATTGTAACCAAGAAATAAAGATGATTTATACGTATATACGTGTGGTCTCGCACGTATATACGTATCGTCCTACACGTACGCTCGCATGGGCCTACGCCTATATACGTATCAGCCTATGCGAACGTACGTATAAATTCAGCCCACAATATACTTGGCTTTCTTACCGCAAATCTTCCTGATACCCAATACGATCAACCAAGATACAGCGAATGCTACCACAGAAGCGGCAGGAATCTGTAAACCCAAAGGGATATTCAAGGCTCTCGCCAACAGCACGCTGGGTCCCGTAAAGAAATAATGTACCATATAGATACCAAAACCGCATATGGTTAAATTCGCCAACATTCGCTTAATCGTATCCGACTTAACATTTACCTTCTTCGCCAGTAAGAAGATAGGAATCGTCATCATCACCACATTGGGAGAACAATAATAGAAGAATAACTCTAACTGTTCCTCCGTGTAAGCAGGCAAAGCGGTCGTATAGCGGAAACCGAAGAAAGTAATGGCATAGCCTACGACAAACATAGGAATGCCTATCCCAACGATCTTTCCTAACGACCAATCATGATTCCGCAGATAATGCCCCAATAGCAAGTAACCGTTAAACCCGGCGAAATAATAAAGCATACTGAATTCATTCCATGAGCATCCACCCCAAATGTAAGGAGATACGAATTCCCGGTAATAAGGAATAAACAAAGTCACTCCCCAACCTGCCAGAAACCATAATTTCGCCTTATCCGAAACTTTCTCGACCCAAGCGGAGAAGATCGGCAAATAAAGATATAAACCTATCAGTAAATAGATATACCACATATGTACATCCAACAATGAGAAATTGAACGGTATCTGGGCGATATAGCCTAAAGACACACTCAACGATTGACGAGTCACCTCTTCTCCCGAATAAGGGAAAAAATCAAGAATAAGTTCCGGCCTCAAACCAAGCAGCCCCGTAAACCAAGGAAATAAATTATAAATAACAGACCAAATCAAGAAAGGCCAGAATACACGCAATATCCTTTTCTTATAGAAAATAGAAGTCTCTTCCCGGACCGGTAGCAACAAGGCTCCCGTAATCATAACGAACAGAGGTACACAAGGACGAAGAAAAGCCCCATAGGCAGCTCCCCAAAACTTAATATCCCCAATAATCGGAGAATCTCCGGGATAGAAATTAAACGGGTCTGTACAATGACAGCAAACAACAGTAAACATCGCGATCAGGCGAACAACGTCCAACCATACGACATGAGTTTTCACGGTAGAGATTTGCTTTTGTTCCATATAAATAACTGTTTCATTCGTAATAGTTGGCGAATATACAAAAAAAGGAATAGTCATACATCGTATCCACGGCTATATAGCTCCGGCTCTCGCTCTTCACCCGACAGAACGGGTGATCGCAACCAAGAATCAAGAAAAGATAACATAAATTGCACCGCAAGTAGTGCAATTCTTTACGAAAAATGCACTATTCACAGTGCAAATTAGTATATTTGCGAAAACATTATAATATATGGATAAGTTACAAACAAGTTTCGATGCGATGTTACGTACTACACCTACCTCATTCCATCGATATATGTTCGACCGCATTAATTGGAACAACCGGCTATTGGGCTTAGTAGGTCCGCGTGGCGTTGGGAAAACTACTTTGATGTTGCAATATGCCAAAGAAAAACTGAACAGAAATACGACCTTGTTCGTCAACGCTGATGATTTGTACTTTTCCAGCCACCACTTAGTGGATTTAGCTGATGACTTCGTCAAGCGAGGAGGGACCCATCTTCTTATAGACGAAATCCATAAATACAAGGACTGGGCCCGCGAGCTAAAACTGATGTATGACTATCACGCAGATCTAAAGATATTCTTCACAGGTTCCTCCATCCTTGATATCAACAAGGGATCGGCAGACCTGAGCCGACGGGCTATCGTCTATTCTATGCAAGGGCTTTCATTTCGCGAATATCTTAATATGTTTCACAACATAGAGATCCAGACCCATACACTAGCCGATATCGTAGAGCACCGCATAGAACTCCCCGAGAAATTCCGTCCTTATGCCTATTTCCAATCCTATCTAGAGAAAGGGTATTATCCGTTCTCGAAAGAAGACCAATTTCATATACGCTTACAACAAGTAATAAACACGACGTTGGAAGTTGATATACCGCAGTATTCAGAAATGAGCATATCAACAGCACGAAAACTAAAGCAATTGCTCACCATCATTGCCCAAAGCGTACCATTCAAACCGAATATGAGTAGCATAGCGATTATGCTAGGAGTGAGTCGCAACAATTTATCCGATTACTTTCTTTATCTCGAGGAATCCGGATTAATCTCCCAACTACGCGATGGAGTCGGTGGCATCAGAGGGCTAGGCAAAGTAGATAAAGTTTATCTGGATAATCCTACTCTTATGTACAATTTGGGGAAGGAAATATCCAACATCGGGAACATCAGAGAAACATTCTTCTTGAATCAAACACGTGTGGAGCAAGAAGTCATCACCTCCCCTATATCGGATTTTCAAATAGCCGACTATACTTTCGAAGTTGGAGGGAAAAATAAAAAGCAAAAGCAACTGCAAGGAATAGAGAACGGCTTCGTTGTAAAGGACAATATCGAACAAGGATACATGAATGTAATCCCTTTGTGGCAGTTCGGGCTCAATTATTAAATCCGCTCATTTAGTTTCATTCGTAATAGTTGGCGAATATACAAAAAGAACACGGAGCACACAGGATACACGGCATCGCACAGATCAATATTACATATCGCAAAACAAATCCGTGTATTCCGTGTGCTCCGTGTGCTCCGTGTTCCTAAAATTAATATACAAAGTCTTTCCTACGAATAAACGCCACCGTACGATGTATTTCCGTGTACATAATAATATCCTCATCGATAAATGGCACCTCTTTCCGGTAATCCTTCAAGAACTTCTCCAACACAGGGGAGGTCCTAGCCGGACGACGGAACTCGATTCCTTGTGCCGCATTCATCAGCTCGATCGCCAAGATATGATCCAAGTTGTCCATGATCTTAAACAATTTCGTCGCCGCATTCGCCCCCATACTCACATGATCCTCTTGTCCATTACTAGACACGATAGAATCGCTGCTCGCCGCATAGCAATACATCTTATTCTGGCTTACCATACTGGCGGCCGCATATTGAGGGATCATGAAACCGGAGTTCAAGCCGGGATTAGCGACCAAGAACTCAGGCAATCCCCGCAAACCCATGATCAATTGAGCGACACGACGTTCCGATATATTTCCTAACTCAGCCAAGGCAATCGCCAAGAAATCATAAGAAATCGCCAAGGGCTGACCGTGGAAATTACCGCCGGAAATAATCTTATCCTCCTCCGGGAAGATCGTCGGGTTATCCGTCACGGAATTTACTTCGGTAAGCAGGACATTCGCCACATAATTGATAGCGTCTTTCGTAGCCCCATGCACTTGAGGGATACAACGGAATGAATACGGGTCCTGAACATGTTCCTTTTTCCGGGCGATTAACTCACTTCCCTCCAATAGCCGTCGAAAAGCGGCCCCGGTCTCGATTTGTCCGGGATGCGGACGCATCTGCTGGATACAATCCATGAAAGGATCGATACGCCCATCGAAAGCCTCCAAGGATAAAGCGGCGATCAGATCCGCTTTCTTGGACAGGCTAAACGCACGCATCAAGGCGAATACGCCATTGGCGCTCATAAATTGCGTACCGTTCAATAAAGCTAACCCCTCCTTGCTTTTCAGCTTCACAGGCTTCCAAGCGAACTCGTCCAATACGCTGATCGCTTCCCGTTTGCGGCCCTTATAATAAACATCACCCACGCCGATCAGAGGCAGGAACAAATTCGCCAGAGGTGCCAAATCACCGGAAGCGCCTAAAGAGCCACGATCATACACGATCGGAAGCACGTCATTATTGAAAAAGTCCAGAATACGTTGTACGGTGATCACCTGTACGCCACTATGCCCCAACGAAAGGGCATGCGCCTTCAATAACATCATCAAACGGACGATCACCGGACTTACCTCATCCCCTACGCTACAGGCATGACTTTTCACCAAGTTCTCTTGCAAGGTGCTCAATTCGTCCGGAGAGATATTCTTATTACATAAGGACCCGAAACCGGTAGTAATCCCATACAAAGGCCCCTCCTGTTGCTCGATCTTATGATCCAAGTAATCCCGGCAACGCTGGATGCGCTCCTTCACCTCGGGTGAAAGCTCCAACTTCATATTTTGAGTAAGTATCCGTTCGATTCCCTCAAAAGAGAGAGGCTCGGAACCCACATAATAAACATTACTCATATGCTATAATTTAGTCTTCACCCAATCCAATAACTTTTGCTCTACACGGATAGCGTTCGCCTCCAGTTCATCCGCTTTCTTCCGCATCATTCCGACGAACACCTCGTCTTGGATGGACGTTAAGTTAATTCGGACATTCAATAAAGCCCCCAATACACAAGTACGGGCAGCCATCATCGCCACGCAAGCATCCGTGACGGCATTCTGATTACCTTTGTGAGCCACATAGATAATCGTCTCCATTACGGAACCGATCTCCTCCGCCACCCTCATCGGAACAATAGCCGCCTCTTTAGTAGCGCTCTGTATCGCATTCGTACGGATCACCTGTTCGTCAGGCGTTTCTTTCGGTAACTTAAAAGCAGAGAATACACGATCATAAGCCTCGCTGTCCTTATCGATATATTCAGTAAGACGCTCACGGATCAAAGCCGCCTCGGTAGCGATCGTCTTCATTTGTCCTTCCACTTCCGCATATTTCTTTTTGCCAACAGTCAGATGGGCCACCATCTCTGTCAAAGCTGCCGCTATAGCGCCATTCAAGGCAGATATACTTCCACCACCGGGAACGGGAGCACTACCCGCCGTTTCCGTCAAAAAATCTTTAATTGTCAAGTCTGCTAACATAGTATTTTGATTTAAATGATTCAACAATTCTTATCTTACATCATATAAAGTTCCCCATCCTTAATTACGGTATCCACGAGATTCATTCCCACATGATAAGGTAGGAACTTATAAGACGGGTATTTCAGCAAGATCACGTCCGCACGTTTTCCCACGCTGATACTTCCAATCTCGGAGGCACGTCCCACAGCTGCGGCTCCATTAATGGTCAATGCCGTTACCGCTTCTTCAGGGGTCATCTTCATATAGATACAGGCCAAGGCTATCATCATCGGGATCGAGGCGGAGAAACAACTTCCCGGATTTAGATCGGAAGCTAAAGCCACCGCGCAACCGGCATCTATCATTTTCCGGGCAGGCGCATACGGCTCATTCAAGGAAAAGGCAGTCAGCGGAAGTAAGGTAGCTACGACACCCGCTCTTGCCAGACGTTTGATGCCTGTATCCGATATATGTAATAAATGATCAGCACTTACACACTTCAAGGAGGCCGCCAGTTCCGCCCCTCCGAAAGGAACGATCTCATCCGCATGCATCTTCAATTTAAAACGATGATGACGGGCGGCACGAAGCAAGCGCTCACTCTGTTCTAACGAGAAAACGCCTTTCTCACAAAACACATCACAAAACGTAACCGTATGTTCGGCTCGTATGGCAGGAAGAACTTCCTCGATCATATAATCCACATAATCGTCCGTACGACCGGCAAATTCAGGAGGAACAGCATGAGCTCCCAAAAAGGTCGATACGACATCCATCGGATGAGACTCATTCAGGTCCGACATGACACGAAGCTGAACTAATTCTGTTTGCAAATCCAAACCATAACCACTTTTCCCCTCCACCGTGGTAACACCCATGGAGAATAACTCATCCAAACGTTCTTCCCCTCTGTCCCATAGTGTATCGAAATCACTTTCACGGGTAGCTTTCATCGTATTCACGATACCTCCACCACGCTCCATGATCGACATATAACTATCTCCCCGCAATCGCCAAGAGAACTCCTCCTCCCGGTAACCGCCAAAGATAAAATGCGTATGGCTATCAACAAATCCGGGTAACACCGCTTGGTTCTCCGCCCGAATCTCCAAATAATCCTCCGCATGGATGTCTCGAAGTACCTCCTCCGTAGGTCCTACATGCGTAATAACCCCATCAGACATCGCTACGGCTCCATCCTCGATAACGCCTAAATCAGACATCTCCGCTCCCCGTCGTGCCTTATCCCCATGACAAGTGACGATCTGGGCAGCATTCCTGATTAATATCTTGCTATTCTCCATACGCTATTCCATAATACGAGCTTCCAATACTTGATTCATAGAGAAGTCCTCTAATCCCAAATAGTAAGAGGCCGTATCGATCAACGCCTCCATAGGAACCAAGCCGATAATCTCGCTCCCCACCACCGGAACACCATATCTGCGAGCTTCGATACGAACTAACTCGAAGGCCCGGTACAAGGCCGTACGGGTATAATCGGTCATATTAATAGAGACCTGTACGATACCACGTTCCTTCAACTCAACCCCCATCGCTTTACAATAGCGTAAACCTCCGCCGATGAAACGGATTTTCTTCGCTATATCCGTAGCGATATGCAATTGATTCGTTCCTAAGTTCACATTATAGGCGACCAAAGGCATGCGGGCTCCTATGGCGACCGTACCGGCTGTCGGATGTCTTTCGGCCGGACCAAAATCAGGTTTCCACTCCGGTTGATGGATTTTCTCTGCCATCCCCTCAAACTCTCCTTTACGGATCGCCGCCAGATTCTCCCGATAAGGGGCGGAAGCTGATTTCTCATATAAGAAGACAGGTACGGCATAACGAGTGCCCACTTCCTCCCCTACTTCCTTAGACAAGGCGATCGCCTCTTCCATCGTACATCCGCGAATCGGTATAAAAGGAACAACATCTACGGCCCCCATTCGAGGATGTTGACCGCTATGCTTGTTTAAATCGATCAGCTCAACAGCAACTCCAATGGCCTCCAATACGGCTTGTTTTAAAGCGACTGGCTCCCCTACCACGGTAACAACCAAACGATTGTGATCCTCGTCATTACTATAGTCCAACAGTTTAACACCCGTCTTAGCCCGGAAAGGCGCTACGATCTTATCTATCTTCTCCAGATCCCGTCCTTCACTGAAGTTAGGGACACATTCCATAATCTTATTCCAAGTACTCATACCTTTTTATTTAATGATGTTTGTACGATTTCATGAATAAACGCTTTCTCCGGGATATACGGGAGGGTAATATGATACTGTTCGCCACGATTCTCATTGAAAGTAGCGCTCGTACGCATCGCATTCGGGTTACGAGCCCATGAGCGACGGGCGACACCCCCCATCACGTCCCATATCATAGCGGAACGAAGTATCTCATCCACCCGCTCACTACCATCGAGAACCATACCAAAACCTCCGTTTATCGCCTTACCGATACCAACCCCTCCACCATTATGAAGAGCGACCAAGCTCATACCCCGGGCGGCATTTCCAGCAAAGCACTGCACCGCCATATCAGCCATCACATTGCTTCCGTCCCGTATATTAGAGGTCTCACGGAATGGAGAATCCGTACCGCTCACGTCATGATGGTCTCGTCCCAACATAATCGGGCCTACCTCCCCATCACGTACCATTCGGTTAAACTCAAGGGCGATCTTCAAGCGCCCCTCAGCGTCTTGATATAAGATCCGGGCTTGCGTACCCACCACCAAACGGTTCTTCTCCGCGTCACGTATCCAATTATAATTATCCATATCCTGCCCTCTTCGAGTCGGATCGATACACGCCATAGCCGCATGATCCGTGCGAATCAAATCTTCCGGCTTACCGCTTAAACATACCCAGCGGAAAGGGCCATACCCATAATCAAATAATTCCGGCCCCATGATATCTTCCACATAAGAAGGCCATATAAAACCATCTTTCTCGTCCACACCGTTACGGGAAATCTCATGTACACCGGCATCATAGATCGCTTTCATGAAGGAGTTCCCATAGTCAAAGAAATAGGTACCCCGGGCAACCAGACGCTTGATCACCTCGAAATGTCGCTTCAACGTTTTATCGACCAAAGCACAAAAGTCTTCCCGGTGATGAGCCAATAATTCCGTACGTTCCTCAAACGTCACGCCTGCCGGACAATAACCACCTTCATAGACCGCATGACACGAGGTCTGATCACTCAAAAGGTCGATGGAAAGCCCCTGTTTATCGGCATATTCCAATAAATCCACGATATTGCCATGAAAAGCGATAGAGATCGGTTCTTTCTTACGAATCGCCTCGTCAGCTAAGGAGAAAGCCTTCCCCATATCATCCGTCACATGCTGGACCCATCCTTGGCATCGGCGTGTCTCGATACGGGAAGCGTCTACCTCGGCGATTATACTGGCAGCACCGGCAATCACGGCGGCTTTAGGTTGAGCGCCACTCATTCCTCCTAAACCGGAAGATACAAACAGATAGCCTCGCAAATCCTTATCTTGTGGAATCCCTAATTTCTTACGTCCGGCATTCAACAATGTATTAAACGTACCGTGTACGATACCTTGCGGGCCGATATACATCCAACCTCCGGCCGTCATCTGTCCATAATTAGCGACTCCCATCTGGGCGGCGATATGCCAATCCTTTTGGTTATCGAACATTCCCACCATCATGGAGTTCGTGATAATCACCCGTGGGGCATCCGGCTTAGAATAAAACAATCCCAGAGGATGCCCAGATTCAATCACCAAGGTCTGCTCCTCGGTCAGCTCCTCCAAATACTTCTTAATCAAACGATATTGCATCCAATTCTGGCAGACCTGCCCAGTCTCGCCATACGTAACCAACTCATAAGGATACAAAGCGATATCAAAGCAAAGGTTATTATCGATCATTACTTGAAAGGCTTTTCCCTCGATACATTTACCTTTATATTCAGAGATAGGCTTCGCTTTCAGGTCTCCCTGCGGACGGTAGCGATAACCATAGATCCGTCCCCGGGTCAATAATTCCTCCATGAACTCAGGAGCTAGCTTCTCATGTAATTCAACAGGGATGTAACGAAGCGCGTTCATCAATGCCGTTTCTGTTTGAGCGGGCGTAAGCGAATAGCCGCGATCGGGAGCACGGCGAATACCGGAAACGAAGGAAGGATATTCCGGCAAATAGTTATCAAGATGTATTTCCATAACGTGAATGATTTAGTAGGTGCTTACAATCTGCAAGGAATTTCACGGATTCAGCGCCGACAAGTTAGCGATTATCCAAATCCCAACCAATTATCATTCCATGTTTAGAAGCATAAAAAAGCCCCCGTCTCTCTCATCCTCCCTAAGGGAAAGAAAGACGGGGGCATAATTATAATTGTTCAGTAGTAGAAGTTTTTCCTGATCCATTAGGACCAGCAACAATACAAAGTGTAGGGCGTTTCTCTTTCATTACAAATCACTATTTAGATTCGTTCGATCTATATATCTTCAGTTTTTCTCTCACTTCCTGCATTCTTCGTTTCAGTTCCATCTCCGCTCTAAGTGAACTTTCTCGAGCGGCAATAGCTACTTGCTCCATTATATCTTTCCTATCATGAAGTAACTTTAATTAAATGAATAGATTATCAATTAAATCTTCGCTCTATCAATCCAATTCTCTATTTTAAGATGAGGAATACGTTCTAGGTGCTTTACATTTTCTGTAACTAAAATCAAATCATTTGCTACGGCAGAAGCTCCAATCAACAAATCAAAATCATCTATTAAAAGTCCTTGAGATCTCAATGTGCTTTTTAGTTCAGCGAACATAAGCAAAGAACCGTAAATTGGTAAAACTGTAAACTGCGAGATAAAAGATTCTACCTCTTTCAACATTTTATCCTTTCGATTTGAGCAAGTAGCTCCATATAGAAGTTCGGCAATAGTAATTTCAGAAATAAAGCAATATCGCTTCATTTTATCATCAATCTTCTCATTTAAATGAAATTTCCCTTTCATATAGAAGATACATATGTTGGTATCTAAAAGATAACGCCTCATTCGTCAAAAGATTCAATAGATCGCGTTCCCAAAACACGTGCTTTATTAATTTCAGCAATAATCTCTTCTGCACTTTTGTCATCATCCCAAGCGCCAAACGAATCTTGTATGGATGTCTCTTTCTTTTTACCCCTCAAAAGGCTCTCTGAAAGCTTACGAATGACACGCAACTTTATCTCATCGCTAAACGAAGACAATAAATTTATATAACTATCCGCTATTTTCACCGTTGTATCCATAATCTTTTTCTTTTACAGAAACAAATATAATCATTATTGATTATAATACAGTATTTAGTCTACTTTTTTTGCAAGCGTGAACCACCAATACAGCGTACCCAGTATTTATCAACAGGTTAACCATACCAGTTTTTCTGAACAAAATTCAGATTTCTTATTCTTTAACAATTAAGCGGCTGTTTGAGACGGCTTTGTTATCTCAGCATCCTTGCCGTCTCCATAACGACGAACATAGTCACATGGCAAGAACAAAGCGTCCACATTGTTCAACTTGCAACTTTCTACCAAACACAAAAAAAGGTGCATCAAAATGACACACCCTCCTCGTAACAAAAATAAAATCTTTATGATTAGCCTTTACTTAGGCCTACACAGAAAAACGAATTTAGCTCATGAAAGCTATTAAAATCAACGCTCAATCAAGCCCCTTATACCTCCAACGATATACTCAATATCCCGATCCGTCACATACGGACCGGAAGGCAGGCACAACCCAACCTTAAACAAAGATTCGCTCACCCCATTCACGTAAGCCGGACAATCCTTATAAACAGGTTGCTTATGCATCGGTTTCCACAAAGGACGGGATTCTATACCCATCGCATCAAGTCCCATACGCATCGCCTCGACATTGGCATTCGGCTCGCAATCTGTATGCGTGTTAACCGCTACGTGAGTCACACCGCCCGCACCACCAACAGCACCTTGTACCGTTGCTTGATAAGCATCCTCCTGCCCTTTCACCCTCAATAAAGGATCCAAGACAATCGTATTCAACCAATAATTACTATCAAAACGACCGGAAGGATTCTCATGCAAGGTGATCCCTCTCACATCCTTCAACAGCTCCCGATATAAATCACACGTATGCTTATGATGAGCCACATGAGCGTCAGCCACCGTCATCTGACCACGCCCGATACCCGCACAAATATTCGACATCCGGTAATTATACCCGATCCGCTCATGCTGGTAATACGGATAAGCCTCCCGAGCCTGCGTAGCGTAGAACATGATCTCCCGCTTAGCCTCCCCGTCCGGACAAATCAACGCACCACCGCCACTGGTCGTAATCATCTTATTCCCATTGAACGACAGCACCCCATATTTTCCAAACGTACCCAACATACGTCCATCATAACGAGAGCCAAAACCCTCCGCCGCATCCTCTATGATCGGAATCCCATACCGATCAGCGACAGCCATAATCTCATCCACCTTATAAGGCATCCCATATAAGGCAACGGGAACAATCGCTTTCGGTGTTTTCCCCGTCTTCTCGATACGATCTTGAATCGCCTCTTCCAACAACACAGGGTCCATATTCCAAGTATCCGCCTCCGAGTCCACGAACACAGGCGTAGCCCCCAAATAAGTGATCGGATGCGAGGAAGCACAGAAGGTAAAGCTCTGTACCAGCACCTCATCCCCCGGCTTCACGCCACAGGCAAGCAACGCCAGATGCACTGCGGCAGTACCGGCAGACAGAGCCACCACATGTTTACCTTCACCCACGAATTCCTCCAGATCTTTCTCAAATCCATTCACGTTCGGACCTAGAGGCACGACCCAGTTCGTATCAAAGGCTTCTTTGATATACATTTGTTCTTTGCCGCTCATGTGAGCAAGGCAAAGATAAATTCGTTTATCCATTGATTATTCTGATTTTTAATCACTTATCAAAAAAACTATTAGATCAATCAACATACTCCAATTTTCAATCATATATTTGGCCTTCAATTCTCCGACAACCTCCATCTGCTTATGGACATTCCGACCATCATCTTTCAAACACACGGTAGTCCACCCTAACCGATTGGGAGCGACAAAATCTTTTGTCACATTATCTCCTATATAATAATATTCCGCATGAGGATATTTATGCTGAAAATACAAGTATCCTTCTTGAGAGGGTTTGGCATAGCCAAACTCCTCGGATATGATACAATCCTCTTTATCAATATATCGTTCTAACCCTAAACTATGAATTTTATTCCACTGAGTAATTTTCCTGCCATCCGTAATCAAACCGATGACACATCCCTGCCTTTTAAGAACCGATAACATATTCTCCACCTCTTCCGATAACACGATAGATGGTATATGCGTCCTATATTTATACAAATAAATATCTATCGGAATATCCAATCCGTAGCATAGGTTAAGGCTTCCAAAAACATCCTTATCTTGATTATAACATTCCTGCATGAAAGGAAGAATATCCTTCTTACCAAAGAAAGATTCTATCCACAAAGCGATCTCCCGATAAGCGGATCTTAGATAATCAATCTCTTTGTAGAGTGTATCATCCAAATCAAAAACCACAACCTTATCCATAGGTTATCACTTCCGAATCATAACGTAGCATCAACGTGTTATCCAACCAATCAGCCGTATAATCAATCTCATACCCTTCATAATACTCTTTGAGCAAATACTCAGCGAAATCCGCTTTCGCATGATAAGACAAGGGATACCCCCCACCAAACCGGGGATTGATCTCTATCCCTACCACATCATTATCAGTTTCTCTATAAAAGAGTTGGATACAGATACATCCTATTACCCCCGGCAAATAATTCATTCGTTCCTTAAGAAAATCCACCAAGAAATTCTTTCGAGTCCGTCCCTTATTGATTTCTCCGGCTCGAATCTCTATCCTCTCTCTTGGCACGATTGCTTTCACCCGGTTATCTTTTCCATAGTACATATCCACCGTGAACTCTTTGTATTCCTTCTTGTCTATATACTCCATAAAGATCAATTTAGGATTATTCAATATTTCCGGAGTAAGTTCTTCCGCACTTTTCACAATATGCAGATCTTGTGACAGCGAACCATCGTATGGCTTCGCAAACAAAGGAAATGTAGGATGATGTTTATCAACCGGATCAGGTACACGAATTCCCAATCTTGTCAGATATTCCCCCGTATTCCTTTTATCCCGGCAAGTTTGCACAAAAGAACTTTCCGGAACAGACACGATAATACCATGTTCCGCAAATAATGATTTATATTTCGCCAACAAAACCAACTCCGTGTCTATGGTAGGTATCACCAAGCCTATCCCGTTCTCAATACAGAGGGTAAGCAATATATCCATGTAGCCTTCATCTGTCACTCTAGGAACTTTAAAGCAGTTGTCTGAAACAATACCGGCGGGAGCCATCTTCGGGTTCATATCCGTTGTAAAGACCTTCCATGCCCGATCACGCCTGTTCAACGCCGCTTTAAAGATATTGACCAACGCAACCCGTTTCCCTGCGGATGTAATGAGAATGTTCCTTTTTTCTTTTTGGGATATTGAACTGACACACTCCAGTGCCGATCGTATAGGTTCAATAAGGTACTCTACCCCCCCCCCGTTAATATTTATTAACTTATTTATATCCAACGATTTCATGACCTCACATCTATTTCCCAAAGCCAACATACCGTCTGGAACATCTTTTGTAATAACAGAACCGGCCCCAATCACACACCAACGCCCTATGGTAACACCGGGAATTATGGTTGTTCCCGCTCCGATCCATGTACCTTCACCGACCTTTACATTCCCACAAAGTGTTGAATGGGGCGAGATATGTACATAATCCCCAATCACTGAATCATGGTCAACAGAAGCTCCCGTATTAATAATGCAATGCTTACCTATTCGTACATCCACTTGCACAACTACACCTTGCATGATAACTGTTCCCTCATCAATCATAGACGAAGGAGATATGATCGCAGATGGATGAATGGCTTTTCCAAATGCCCCTTGCAAACGCAAGCTAATCATGCGACGAATACGGTTGTCTCCTATACTGATAATTAGAGGAAATAGATCAGACCTCCCGTGAAAGACTGGGTATCCATGAAGTTCCCTTATCTCAGAGTTGTCATCAATCAATCCCTCCACTTGCGAACCTTGCGCACACAAAATGTCGATGATCACTTTAGCGTGACCACTTGCGCCATACAAATACATATCTTGATTTAATTATTTCCTGTAAAAAACTCCATCGTCGCCTGTCCCTCTTGTGAGATACCTTCACGCACAAAGACCTTTTTCAAGGTGATGAATAAGATTCTCAGATCCAACAGGAACGAACAATGATCCACATACCAAACATCCAACTCGAACCTCCTCGTCCAGCTGATCGCATTGCGGCCGTTACACTGTGCCCAACCCGTAATACCAGGACGTACCTCATGCCGACGAGCCTGTTCCTTACTATACAAAGGTAGATACTGTACCAATAACGGTCTCGGGCCTATCAAGGCCATATCTCCTTTCAATACATTAAACAATTGCGGTAATTCGTCGATCGAGGTGGAACGGACAAACTTCCCTACCTTCGTCAACCGATCAGCGTCAGGCAACAATCTCCCATCCGCATCCCGCTCATCCGTCATGGTCTTGAACTTAATTACCTTGAAGATCTTACCATTCTTACCCGGACGCTCCTGTAAGAAAAATGCACCGGCTCCCTTATTGGCAAAATGAAGCCATACGGTAATTAACAACAGTATTGGCCAAGTAATAGCCAACACTACAAACACGAGAATGAAGTCAATCATCCTCTTAAAAAAGAATTTATACATATTTATTGATTATGTAAACACTCTATTTAGGACATAACCTTTTGAAAGATGTTATAGGATACCTATACATAATTCTATAAATTGGTTGGCTGCGAAGATATTCCTTTCTATTAATAGCCATTTTTTGACAGCTTACCGACTAATTCGCCGGTTTTCATTTAAGGGTATAAGGCCACCCATAAACAAAGAAAAACATATTTTATTTCAATGAAGACACTTCTTCCAAAAATGTAACAAACCTATTCGCTAATGACTTTCTTGAAAAATTAGTTTCAGCAAATACCCTGGCCCTTTGCCCACATTCAGCTCTGTATGTATCATTGTCCATCAATTTCATCAAGCCTTCGGCAAAAGCATTTGCATTATTAGGAGCAACAACCAAACCCAACTTGTTTTCTTGAATCATATCAGCAAGCCACCCCGGATAATTATTGAGTACAGCTAATCCAGAAGAAATATAATCAAAAAATTTATTTGGTGAAGTTCCATAATAAAATGCCGGAACATCAGATAATACCATCAGACCCAAATCTGCTGATGCTACTATTTTATTTAATTCTTTCTTAGGCATCGGATCATAAAAGCGGCAATTATCCAATTGCTCCATTTGAGCCCGTTTCATCAAATGTGGTTTCATTTTACCATCACCAATAAAAGCCAAAACAATATCCTTTCTCCCCTTTTTCTTCAATACAGAAGCAGCATCCAACACAGCATCCAAACCATTGGCAATACCATGCGCACCTGTAAACACAGCTACTTTATCCGTAGCAGAAATTCCTTCTAACGAAAGATTCACACGTGAAGACGGCTTGAATATTTCCAAGTCACAACCGTTAGGTATCATAGCAATACGCTTACCTAATTGGCTTCTTCTTTTAATTCCTTCACAAATTCCGGGAGAAAGGCCCACGCATGCATCCGCACAATGATAACTTAGCCACTCTAAAACACTCATTCCCCACAGCAAGAAAGGATTCTTCATCCCCAAAGCCTTAGGCAATTCAGGCCACAAATCACGAACTTCAAAGATAAATTTCTTTTTCCGGAACAACTTCATCACTATGCCCGGCACACCGGCAGTCAAAGGAGTGGAAGTGGCAAACAACAAATCATAATCTTCTTTCAATGCTATTTGAATACCCTTCCATCCAAATTTCACAAAAGTCCATGCCCTTTTGGCAATACCATCTTTATTAGAATATGGCAGAGCTATCTGAATCACATCTATACCGTCCACCATTCCCCTATGGACATTTTTCATCTTCGTTTTCGGCAAATCCAACTTTGCAGTTTCTCCACAAACCATACAAACAGAATGGCCTTTGGCAATCAGATGCTTTGCCAATTCATAAGATCGCGTTCCCCCTGCCTGAGTGGGAATAGTAAAATGTTGATGGAAATAAAGTACTTTCATTTATATAATTTGAAGAGTTGTTATTATCGAATTATTTTTAGTTTGAAATTCAACCTGTCTACACTCAGACATTTGTCCATAATAATCAGAACACAATTGTTTTGTATCAACTGTCTCACCATTTGATTCCAAACGAATGTTGTCCTTATTTGTATGCCATAATTGGCGCATATTCATACCTTTCGGCTTACCATCCATATAATCCTCTATCTCCCACCTACATACATTTTTCCATTTTACAATTCTTCTATAATGTTTCATTTTTTTATTCAGATAAGTAAAACAGGAGACCGCCCCTTCGAATATGTAAGCATCCTCTGTCTCTTTCAATGAGCCTACTTCTGCCTGCGACCAATTATACCAAATAAATCGGGAGCCTTTCAACATCTGATCATGTCCATCAAGCATTATTGTATTATGAGATTCAGTACCCATAAAATACCGAAGCAACTTCTCTGTTGTATTATATTTGTAACTGCCTCCATCAAATAACAAGTTTTCTCCCTGATACCAAATATCCAAATGCAAATTATCCGCATGCGCAGGCCGATCTTTATATTTTCCGCATCTGATAAAAGAAAAAGTATCCTTTTCACGAATACAATAATATCCCCCCGTCTCAAAAGAGATGCATCCCCACTGTTTTTTTATCGGTGGATACATTTGTCGATTTGACTTCCACTCACATAAATACCATTCCTTATCTTCATAAGAGCAATCATACAGATGTTCGGAAGTAAGTAAATAATGCAAAGCATCCAGTTGAGGGCGATAGTCACGATAATCGCAATCGTTCAGTTTAAAAAACAAAGCTCCATCATTTGAACCGTAATTGGGCAACCAACCGGTTGAATCATCTTGACATTGATACAAAAAATTCACAGACCGATAAGCACGTTCATACACTTCCTTACAAAATAATTCCCCATTTCTATCTGCCAGCGTAATGGCCCATGTCAAAAGCTGAACCACCACCCGATGATAGTTCATACTGAACTGCAAATAAGTGCCATCTTTTGCCACCTGATATTTTATTTCCTCTTCAAACCATCTCTTTCCATTCTTTTTCCAATCTTTAGCTTCCGGAAATTGAGGAAACAGCATACCGACCAAATACAACGCCAATGTTTCCGTTATCGCATGATTATTACGAACAGCAATCCGAGAAAAGTTTATATTTGTACGTACATGCTTCATCTGCCCATAAACAGATTGAATGATTAACTTGAAAATATCTTCTGTCAATTCGGCCGAATCTTTATAATAATAAAGGGCAAATACCCAATTCAAAACACGCAAAGAGATTTCCTGACCACATTTATAATTCGGCCCACAATTCAATGGGTTTTTATAAATCCAGTCCTTAATTTGAGAAAACACAAAAGCCGCATGATTTTCCCCGGATTCTTGGTCATAACGGATTATATCATAAAGAAAAGAAAAACGAGATTTTTCCCATACATATTTTATATCTCCTGCTTCAGCTACAATATCCTCTATTTCTGTCCAATGCACTTTAGAATCATATTTATAATTCGTATCAGGATTTGTCATCCAATCATAATCCATACCAAGATTGTACCAATGGGATGAAAAAAAGCAAAATTCACCACATAACATACGATTCACCTTTTCTGAAAGCAAAGTGATATCAGTGTTAGTGGATCTTACATTATCTCTATTTGAAAAGAAAAAAGGCATTGCATGACTTCTCCACTCAACCAATGACAAGTACTTCTTATTCTCCAAAGAAACCGGATACACTTTCTTCAACATTCCCCCCTTACGACGTATTTCATACTGAACACGAAACGCAAAGTACTTCATCCCCATGTTACGCAGTAACTGAAAATAAAGAAGATATTTATTCATAAAAGGACACTGAATTATTCTACTTCAATCCACTTGTTCTGTTTCAAGCTATCAATGCAAGCAAACGATGCTTTAGTTGTATTGGCAATGGAATCAAACGGAATCAAAGCCTCCCCCCCCCTTATCATTCTATCATTCAATAAAGCGAATTGGGTCGTATGTCCTTTATCCATGCCCTTCTTCATTTTAGAAAATCCCTTGCAACCGTATCCCTTTAATTCTCTCCAATTATCAAGGACCAATGTCTTTTCCTGCGTATAGATTTCCACTCTTTCTTTCGAATAGGATTTACTTCCATTGGCAAAATAGTTTATCACAGCATTCGAGCCATCTTCATATCTTAACAGAATGCTTGCGTTATCCGTATTCTCTTCCGGATTTTCCCCCATTGCATTCATACATACTGAAACGACCTTACATCCTGTAAAGAACGAACACAAGTCAATAAAATGGCAGGCTTCGCCAATGATGCGCCCGCCTCCTACTTTCAAATCATGCACCCATACTTCAGGTGGAATAAATCCTGCATTCATCGTTGCGACTATATTCTTCACTCCATCTCCTGCAAGTTGTTTCATTTTCACTGCAAAGGGTGAAAAGCGCCGATTGTATCCCACCGTCAATGTTATTCCTTTCTTTTGTGCCTCTTTGTAAGTTTCTGTTATCTCATCCAATTCCATCTGATTGAGACACAAAGGTTTTTCCACAAATACATGCTTTCCGGCTCGTAATGTATCCAATACCATTGAAGCATGAAGATTATGCCGAGTGGTAATCATTACCAAATCTACCGCCTCATCCTTCAACATTTCCTTGTAATCAGAAGTAGCCTTCATCGCACCTGCCTTTCGGGCTAAAACTTTAGCTGACAGCCCTTGCGCACTTGCAATATATCGGATATGTGCTCCGGCTTTCATCAAAGCAGGAAGCATGGTTGCCGATGTGAAATTTCCAGCACCAATAATACCTATCTGTCCCTTTGTTGCAGAGAATTTAGCAGAAGTAACATCAACTACCGTATTTTGCTTTGCATCAACAGGATATTTCAAGATGGAAGCTATGGAACCATGTTTACGCATGTCTCCGTATATCTTTTCATAATCGTTCAAGTCAACTTCTTCAGTGATCAATGATTTCACATCAATATTCCCCATGGATATTGCCTGTAAAATTGTTTCAAAGTTTCTTTTTTCAGTCCAACGCACAAAAGGCAACGGATAATCTATTCCTTTGTTTTCATAATCTTCATCATAACGTCCCGGACCGTATGAACAAGAAACTTGAAATGACAATTCTTTTTTATAAAAATCATCTCTCCGAATATCCAACCCTATCACACCAACAAGAACGATACGTCCTCTTTTTCTTGACATCTCAGCAACTTGATGAATCACTTCATCTGTTTTAGTCGAAGCTGTTATCAGTACAGCATCAGCTCCATGTGAAGCCGTTTCTTCAAGTACATACTTTACAGGATCAGTGCCTTTTGCAGGATTTATACCTATCACTTCCTTAGTGCGAGCCAATTCTACTTTTTCTTCATCAAAATCAATACCTATCACCTTGCATCCATTTGCTTTCAACAACTGAGCCGCTATTAATCCAATCAAACCCAATCCAACCACAACAACAGTCTCTCCCAACTGCGGATTCAGCAAACGAATACCTTGTAAACCAATAGAACCGATTACAGTAAAAGCTGCTTCTTCATTTGAAACATTATCTGGTATTTTAGCTACCAAATTTTTAGGGACACAAACATACTCGGCATGTTGTCCATTAGATGCTACGCGATCACCCACTTTAAATTCTGTAACCCCGTTTCCTACAGCAACCACCACACCGGAATTACAATACCCCAAAGGCAATGGTTGACCCAATTTATTAAAAACTGCTTCTAATGTAGGCTGTAGCCCATCCGTCTTTATTTTGTCAAGCACTTGCTTTACCTTATCCGGCTGTTGACGAGCTTTATCTATTAAATTTGCCTTTCCGAACTCAACAAGCATACGTTCTGTACCTAAAGACACTAAAGAACAGGATGTTTTAACTAAAACATAGCCTGATCTTACTTGTGGAACTGGTACTTCTTCAAGTACAGTTCTCCCTGATTTCATATCTTGAATGATTTGTTTCATGATTTATATTTCAATAATAATGCTTTCTTCTCTATAAATTCCCAAGAAATAGTTGATATAATAACTGTTACAACTAATACTAATAACAAATAAAAAATACTACCTACAAATCCCATTTGCACAAATACATTCACCACCAGCATATGATAAATATATATACCATACGAAATATCATTACCATGTAAGATTTTAGCTAATGACGTTACTGAAAAAGCTGCACTAATCGTTAATACACCTAACAATAAATTTGCAAACAAAGTAGTCCCATCTTCTAAATGATAGCCAGGTGATATATTAAAAAAATAACAATATACACAATAAGTTAAGCACCAATAGCCCACCTTCCCCTCAACAAAAAAATTTTATTTTATCCCAATTCAAATACATCATCCCTCCAAAAAGAAAAGCATATAAATATGGAAAAACCGAAACTCCAATAAGTTTATCTAATATACTTTCCTCACTCTTACTGTCATTTGTCCACAAAAAATTGAACATAACAGAGAACAAGAACAATACCAGAAATTTCGTATTTATTGAAATGCTCTTAAGGAAAAGAAAAAATAAAGGTAGTAAAATATAAAATTCCAGTTCCACAGGAATCGTCCATAAACTACCGTTCGGAGTACCAACTCCAAAACTCCTCAGAACATCAGGTGTATAATATTGAAATATTGTTATTTGACCTAAAATCCATTTCCACAAATCAAAATTAAAAAAAGAAGAGAAATGAATAATTCCAAAATACAACAATAAAACTACTGCTAGGATAAATGCAAACCACAATGCTGGAAAAATCCGAAAACATCTATTTTTAATATATTGCAATATTGCACTATCCCCCCCTATTTTTTTGATATTTCTTTGTAATATATGAACGAGTTATCAAGAAACCACTTATCACAAAAAATATTATAACTCCAGGAAAGAAAGATATAGCATTCAATATATGCTCATACCCTAGTATTTGTAAATGATTTATTCCATGTCCCAACAATACTTGTAATGCAGCTAAAAGCCTAATCAAATCAAAATTATTTTCGCAAGAAATATAATTACGTCTAATTTCACAATATGTATTTACATTTTTCATATATTCTCAATAAACATTCAACAGTTTGATTATCAATAATTAGATTTTTCTTTCGAGAGACAGTATAACTATTATAAAAATTCAACACTTTTTCTTCTAAATCTCTATAATTTCTATTTTTGAATAAAATAGTTTCATTAGGCCTCTTACAAACATCACTTGCAATAGCTGGAGTACCACAATACAAGGCTTCCTTAACCGAAATACCTTCTATATCAGTAAATGTAGGCCTAATAAACAAATCCGACAACTTCCAAACTTCAAATCCATTAGGAATTTCTTTTTGAACAATTAAAATATTATCTTCAATATTCATTTCTTTTATCAAAGAAAGGCACTCTTGATAATATGCCATATCTCCAATCATAGGTAAGCAAAATATAAGTCCTACATTTATACCCTTTTCCTTCAATGATTTCACTAATTGTATCAACAAATCAAAGCCATATATATCAATACCATTTTCATAACGTAGTTTATAAGCATTTGCTGAAAGTAAAAAAACATGCTGTTTTCTAAAAGACAGTATATCCTCACCCAATCCCAAATATTCAGATTCATCTGGAGGCAAAAAAGCAGGCAATACATAAAAATTATTTTTTAAACAATGAAAATGCGAACATAATCTCAACATATAATTATCATCATTCAAAACAACAAAATCCGCTTTTCGAAGAAAGTTCTGAATAATTTTCTTTCTGATAAAAGAGGTTTCTTTTATCAAATTTTGGTTATGCAATGTAACACCAACCTTATGCCTTCTTCCCAATAAAATAAACAAAGCAAATGCTAATAGATTATTTGAATGTAAATGAATCACTCTCTTCTTTCTAAAAAGTAAAAGAAAAAATTCTAACCATCTATAAGACACCTGTTTCACATAAGGAACATTCGAAGCAGGAAGAGAGTTCCCAAAATTGCGCAATATTATAGAAGAATCTAATTTATGCAGATTATGAATCAATCTATATACATGTATCGAAACTCCACCAATAGGAGGAGGATATGTTCCCCAAAGTTCTATTTTACAACAATTCTGTAATGCCATAATTCTAAATCTCAAATTAAGTTCTATCCTTAAACTTGCATTATAATTCATTTAATGGGCATAATTGAAATTAATCATCCCCCAAATGCTATTCGTATATTTTCAAAAAAGTATTTACTTGATTTTCCCAATAATAATTTGCTCTAACAATGGATTGCATATTAAGCAAAACCTTCAATCCTTCAGCTATATTTTCTTTATTTATTATTCTACAACAATATCCATTTTCTCCATTATGTACAACATGCGCTACACCTGCTGTATAATTAGTTAAAACTTTAACACCTAAATCTAAATATTCATACAACTTATTACTAGCACAGAAATAAGAATTAAAATTTTTGTCATTATAAAAACATACACCAATATGCGAAGAATTAATTGCGTATAAAACTTCATTATGAGGAATAGGAGGATAAATTTTAACTATGTCTTGTAACTTATTTTTTTCTATAAAATTATTAAGTTGCAATTCATATTCTTTATTCCCTTTACCTATTATAAATAAAACCGCATTATCTATCAAAGTCATAGATTCAATCAATGGTAACAACTCTCGCTCTTTTGTAATAGCTCCAATATAACTAATCACTGTTCTATTTCCAGTATCAAGACCAAATACATCTTTAAAATATGTCCTAGTAAGATTATTTGTTTTCATTGGAAAATTCTCAACCAAATGATAATGATATATAGGTAATTTGTAACGAAATGACATATAATATAAACGGTCAATTTGAGGAACAATAACAGCTTTAGTTCTGTAAATTAAAGTTTTTTCAACTTTATCTCAAAACCATTTTATTAATCCAGTCCTTCCTTCTAAATATAACTCATGCGCATCATACACAACCTCTATACTCCTTGATATTCCGCCAATATACAACAATGTATTCAAGTCGTTACAATGTATAATATTGGGAGATACAGTTTTTATTATCTTATGTATTTGCCTATAATATGATATAGCACTAAACAGTCTTCCTATAGCAAAGGAACTATATTCACTTCTTAACTCAATTATATCAAAATCATAATTATCAAGACTGTCATTCGTATTAAAAGAAGATACAACTAACGTAACATGATGGCCAGCTTTTTGAAGTGTATAAATTTCTTTTTGTACTCTTCCATCGTACTTAATATCACCAATTAATAATACAAGAATAGATTTCATATTTATATTCAATTACTTAATTTCTGGATGGTCCCTCATTGATTCTCTAACCATATCTACATCTTTAAAAAAGACTGTACTATATGGACTGTATAAGCGATAATTCAAAATTTCAGGCTTAGGTGGGAATGGCATAAAATATCGCTTTATTGGATAATATGATATACATATTAAAACTACAAATATTGAAAACTGCCTAGTTAATAAACATAGTTTTTTCTCATACAATAAATAATAACAGCAATTTGATATTAGTATGACATATATTATACACAAATAACTTTGGAAACGATAGAACAACGGAGCACCCACATTTAATATATTCAACAAAATATAAACTAAATTTATTTGTATTATCCAATCATAGCTATCATTTCTCCTCATGCAGTAATAATAAACAAAAAACAGAGACACCAAAACACCTGAAATTAAAGCCTTTATAATCGACAATATTGTACCACTAAATTGATAGTTTTCATTAGAAAGATAATTTGTTGCTTTAGAGCCAAAATCACCAACATTTCCCCAAATTTGTAAATATAATAGGTATTCATTAATAAATGGATATAAAGATAATAGTACGCAAAAGATAACAAAAGAACAAATCAGTAAAGTTTTAGTAGGTTTCAAGATCTTAACTAATGGTAATATAAATATGATTATAGAGCTAATATGAAACAATGATGCAATGCATGCAATAAAATAATACTTCACCCATTTATTCTTAGTAAATGAATTTATAGACCATAAAAAAACTGCAACAGCCAAAGCTTCTCTCATAGCATCAAAACACAAATTAGCATAAAACAAAACGAAATAGATAAAAGCACTTACATATATCATCTTAGAATATCTTTTTATAAAATGATATATAGAATAATTAATAAAAGTCGAATGAAACAACTGAAATATCACATAATCACTTCCTATCTGTTTACATACTCCAATTAAGATATTCCATCCAGGACGCCTATTAATATTACCTAATATATCTTCCCAAGAGCAATCAGAAATAGCTAAAGAATGCGTGTATTCATACATGTAATCAGCCGTATCATTCCCAATCCTATATCTAAAAGCAGCAAGAAACCATAAAACAAAGAATACTACTTTGAAAACAGTATTCTTATATTGACTAGAAGAATATATATCGTATTTTACAATACAGAATATTAACGATACAACGATACAAATATAAATCATCGTGCTTTCAACAAAATAAATATTTATCCAGCTTTACGATTTAACAACTTCAAAATAGAATAGAAGCTATTTTTATCAAATATAAATAGATTAATCACATAAACTATGCAAAAAACAGAGCCATAAATCAACAATTTTAATATAGGAATAGTTACATGACAAAAATATGATACAATTGATAAAACAAAACCTGTTATTATTGTAATAATAAAAGGTTTTGTTAGTGGATATATGTATTTTGATAAAGAAACATCTACTATTTTCTTAAATATTAGTCGCCAATATAAAATAAGATTAACTACTGATAAACATGAAACTGTTATACTTAATATAACTATTGAGAATTGACTTGATAAATAAACGCATATAGGCATAATTACAAATTGAATAATTGTCCATATAAAAGACATATCAGTTCGTCCTAATGCACCTGTAATAACCGAAGAAAAATTCACTAAAGATGCGAAAGCCCCATATATAGTCAATAAAGATAATAAATTAGCTACTCCTACAAATGATTCATCATATAATATCAATACAATAGAGTGCGAATACAAAAGGATAAAACAATATATTGGAAAAATTATATATGCTAAAACGGATTGTAATCTACCAAACCACATGATTAAAGTATCTCTATTGTCTTGCATTTTTGCAAAAGTTGGAAATGCAACTCTATTAACAACAGAATTCACCAAAGAGAACAACCTAATAATCAAATCCTTAGCCAAACTATAAATACCTAATGTTTCCATTCCAAATAGTCTTCCGATAAGAAGAATATCAAATTTACCTGAAAAATAATCCAAAATACCAGCCCCTGACTGATAAAGTCCTATCTTCAAGAAAGGTTTTACCTCTTGAAAAGAAAAATGAAAAAGTAATGGGGCTTTTTTAAAAGTTGTTATTAGACTACCAATATGCAATATTGCGGATTGTAAAAGAGCTGAATAAATAAGACTATATACCCCAAATCCGGTTATGGCCAACACAACAGATATAATAAGTGAAGTTATCACTGCTATGCTTGTAAGAATGGACATAAAACGAAAATCAAAACATTTTTCTCGTAGAGTACCATATAACTTACCAGAAGCAACTATGACTAATTCTAATCCCATCAAAGGTATTAATTTGTTCAAAATTGGTTGTGCATAATACTGAGCCACTAATGGTGTACACAAACATAATATTATATATAATACAATAGAGAGTAATGAGAAACTCCAATATAAGCTAGAGAAATCATTTTGTGTAACATTTTGCTTATGCATAAGAGCTACTCCCATTCCTAACTCTGAAAACAAACTAGTAAACCCTAAAACGAGAAGTATGATTGCCATAAGCCCATAATCCTCTGTAGACAAAAATCTAGTAAGTACTACTATCTTTAAAATTTGTACTAGGGAAGAAACTATCATTGAAAATGTTGTCCATTTCACACCTCCCACAATTGTTGCTGTTTTCAAATCTTTAGATGATTGTATCTCTACCATTTATATCTTCTTATGAAAAATACATTTTTATAGCACACATGAGCGATGATGCCTGTATCTTCTCTATAGGCGTCCCCGATATAACAATTTTTCTTATAACATTCGCCAATTCTATATCATTAATTAAACCATATTGACATAGTATATTATTTATAAATACTTCTAAATCTTTGTTAGATGCAAAATAATACCCGATAGGGTTCATATGCTTATTGGTTGGTTGCTTTCCTATTTTATTTTTTAATAAATCAAATATTTTCCCTGGAAGTATCCTAATAGGTATACGACGGTTAGCAATATTAATCATTGGTTCTTTAATAGAAGCTTTTATAGTTTCCCATATATAATCTGCAGCCTTAGGATACTTAGTTATAATCCATTTCTTATATAGTTTATGATTATATCTATAATTTGCAGGGATGTGTAAAACTTTATTCATTAAATCCCAATCCATAAATGGAGAGCAAGTTTCTGAATAAATCATATCTATTAATTGTCCATTATTAGTACCACAAAATCCCCTATGATAAAATTTAGAAATTTCTTGATTATCAAATTTCTCAATTGATATATTACTAATTTTATCTAAATAGGTACAAGAATATGCTCCATTCCCTAAATGGAACTGGGCTTGAGGATTGGGCGATTCATACCAGGTTCCAAAAATTACATCTCCCAATTGTCCTGAATGAATAATACCATACTTCTCTAGATTCAAATTCTCTAAAAAGCTTCCATTATGCGCTAAACCATAATACAACACATTACCACCTGTAATTTTTGTGATATTTTCTATATCTTTCAGCCACAATCCATTATCTAGAAATTTAAAAATCCATTCATGTTTTAAATCCCGTGCAATTTGTTTTGGCACGGATTCATCCAAATAGTCGCTTTGGGAGAAAGTATAATTTAATTGTTCTGCATATCCTAGTTCGTGAGCTACCCATGATGTCATTCTAGAATCTAATCCACCGCTTAATGCAACTAAATGTTTGTATCCATATTCTTTATCTTTTTCGAATTGTGATATTATTACTCTTCTAAATTCTGAATCACACAACTCAATAGCTTCATTTTCAGACATTGAATAATCCGGCTCATTATTCAATAAACAATATCTTTTTTCTGAAATTTTCCCATCTTGTACTAAAAGATAATATCCTGGTTTAAGTTTAAATACTTTATCACACAAGGTACGTCCTTCTAACATAAACCCATATGTAAGTAACAAATAAGCAGATTCCACTGATAGATTATATTTTACATTATTAAGCTTTAGAAAGCCATATATAAAATCAATAATTGTTGAAAATATAATTACATTTTCCAATTGAGAATAATATATATATTTAGTACCGATATGATCAGAGAAAATAATGGTTTTATTACTAGACTTATCATACAATAATCCGCAAAAAGACCCTCTAAATTCATCAAAAAATAACTCCCCTTTTTCTATATAAAGTTTTATTATTGTATCAAGCCAAGTATTTCCTCCCATCCTCGTAATTAAAACATTCTTATTAAGAATTACACCATCAACAATAACAATATAATTATTATCATTCGAAAACACTTTATCTTTTTCAAATTTATCAATCATATGTTTAAAACATCTTATATCGTCATACGTAATAATCGAATCAGCAGATATATTATTACAATTGTAAGATTTACCTAATATCACAGTAAAACCAAATGTTCTCATGATAATAATTTAATTGACTAATATTTAGAGTTAACAACAGTGAGCCATTCTCTATGTTCTCCAGTACCCCTAACAATAGAAAAATATTTCTTATGTATTTCCTTTATTATATCAGAATCTCCATTAATTCCACATTTGTCAATACTATAAATTGGAGTTATCCCCATAGAAGAACCACAAAGGAAAGCACCGTCACACATGTACAATTCGGTTCTTTCTATTGTTCGTTCCTCAACACAAATCCCCATTTCCTTTGCTATTTGTATAACAGTATCTCTCGTTATACTTTCAAGGACAGAATCCGTAATTAAAGGGGTAACAAGCTTATTATCTCTAATTAAAAAAAAGCAAGATCCTGGTCCCTCCGCAATCTTACCAAATTCATTCATCAATATAGCTGTATCATATCCATTTCTTAAAGCCTCCAATTGAGCCATTCGACTATTAATATAGTTCGCTCCACACTTAATTCTTGGAGAAAGTGAAACATCATTTATTCTTCTCCATGAACTTGTACAACAATTCAATCCTATTTTATTATATTCTAACGACGTCATTTTTTTAGGAATCGGAGCAACAAACATCCCCGTTGGTTCTTTCGATGCCCATGAACCAAAACCTTCAACGAACAAAGTTTGCCTTACCGATAAATCCTCCTGATATTCATTAGCCTTTATTACATCCTTTAAAGCTCTAGATATTTCATTTATCGAATAAGAGCAATTAATATGCAATAATCTAGCCGACCTCATCAGTCTTACATAATGATCATTTAACCGAAACGCATATAGTTCTCTTTTCTCTTCGTTCCAAAAACAAGGGATACCTTCAAAAACATTTAATCCAAATTGTGATGTAGGAGATAATACATTTATTCTAGCATCATTTACATGAACAATTTCTCCATTAAGCCATATCAATCTATTCTCAACACTATACTTTGCCATAACTTCATTAAAACTTATAAGTTTGAAAAACATCTGAAAAAGTTTCTTGTCTCTTAATCAAATCAATACCTTCTTCACAACTATCATCAAACGCAATAACTGGAAAATTTGGAAGGATAAATGGTGGTTTAAAAACTATTGAATATGATCCTATATTACTAATTATAACATAATCTCCTACTGCAAGTTTACCAGAATAATTTTTATATAAATAGTCTGACTCAATGCATGTAAAACCGGCAAAATTTAAATTCGAATACTCTTTTCGATTTTTACTATCGCAAGGAACAATCGTTAAAGGAGGATTTTTAGTTCCAACATTGATATTATAACAGCTACATAAAAGTGTTGCAATACTTTGAGATTGTACGGTTTTAACACTTTTAACTCTGCTAATGATAGACATACAATCCCCAACAAGGGCACTTCCCGGTTCAATCAGCAATAGAGGCTTCTCATCATTGGTAACACTTGAATAAAAATCTGCAAATACAGTTGCTACTTCTTTGGCATATTCACTATATGTTGGAATATAATCTGTAAATTGTCCCTTGAAATCATCTGACATCTTGCCAAATAATCCACCACCAATGTCAATTCTTTCAGGTTTGATATTTAACTCTTGAATCAATTTTAACATTCCTTCAGCTCGTGGTCTCCATGTCTCAAGAGATCTTGCTGCTATATGTACATGAAATCCAGTAAAATGTATACCATCTGTATTTGTTAAGAAATATAACGCCTTCTTGAACTCAACAGTATCAATATCAAATCCGAATCGAGACAACACATTATCATTAATAGCGAAATTAACTCTAATACCAACATTAAGAACTGTTTGTGGATTATTAGTCAATATTTTATTTAAAACATCAATTTCCTCAATAGAATCAATATTAACAACACCACCTAGTAATAATAATTTTTCAACTGCGGCAGGTGATTTATAAGGTCCATTGAATATGATATTGCATGGAGGCACACCTATTTTTAGCGCTAGCTGCATCTCCATATCTGAAACAACCTCAGCAAGACCACCTAATTCATTTATTATTTGACATAAACGTGGAATATAATTAGTCTTATAGGAATAAGCTATATTAAATTGGGGATAATAATCTTGAAACACATTTTTCAACTCGTTAAAATTATTTACAAATTGTTCTTTATGAAGCACATAAAAAGCATCTCCGTAATATTCTGTTAATTTTGACAAGACTTCATACTGAAGAAGTTTATCACTATTATATAAAGTATTCATTATTTTGCTCTTTTCCGATTCACTATTTCTTTAACAATATTTACCACTTTATTGTGATTTTCGATAAAAAAAGAATCTTCCTTTTCTTTTAATCTTTCTTCATACTCCCTTATCTCGCTTACGCCGTGTCTAAACACAGCTTCTATCTCATCTATATCTTGTGATACCCATGAATCATAAAAACTTCTAGATAATATTGCCATTTGGCTTCCCATCCTATAATGTTCCGCTATTATCAATCTTGCAGGTAGCATCCCCTCATCCAAACGAGCTATTCCTCCAAATCCATAATGTATTTGAGAGGAATCATGAATAATTTTGAGCATCCTATCTATAGCACCATTTATTAATAATTCAAACATAAAAGTCATTTTGTACTCCAAATGTAAATCATTCAATCCAATATGTATTTCATCTGCTCCTGAGGTTGCTAATATTTCTTTTATATTTTTCTCTGCATTAGTGGTTTCTACTAGTAATATAGTTTTTGCACGACCATCAACTAAATCGACAAATTTTTTAGCTTCATCTTGAGTGTGAAACCACGGCAACATGATAATATCAGCTCCTCCATCTACTACTTTATCTATTTCTTTTTTCGAACCATCATATAATGGATTAATTCTTACAAGTAATTTTGATTTAGAAAGGACATTTCTAATTATCGGTATATCGGAAAGGACATGGTCAGACTTTACTGTATTCATATTGAACTGACGCTGCTCCTTACCTATCGTTTCAAGATCAATCCATATTCTGTCTACACCAGATTTTTCTGCAATCTTTGCAATTTCTGGATGATTGGTAATATACATTAAACTTAAAGGAACACGATTCTGTCTACTAAACTTATCGCAAAAAAACAAATTACCATTCATTGTTATAAATTTTCTTCCATTTATTCATACACGTATCCCAACTGCAATATTCTTTTAGTATATTTATATCTATATCAGTCTTTTCTAATTTAAAAATCAAATTGGGAAGTTCATTAAAATCGTGAAAAGTCGCACAATCAATACCCATTACAATTAATGGTTTATAGCTTAACCAGGATGCATTTATAACAACTGAATTAGAGTATAAATGCTCTATCATAGAAGACGAAAATGCATCTGTTGTCTGAGCATTTATAAAATAATCAGTTGCCAAACATAATTCCGCGATTTCTTTATCATTCATGAATTGTTCTAAAATAGTATATGTAAAACCGCTCTTAGAAAGAATGACCTTAACATTTTCAATATACTGTATATCTTTCCTTCCATATGTAAGAGGGACTATTAGATGTATCTTTTGTTTATCAACAACATCTAACTTCATTAAGGATTCAATTACTTTAATATGTTGTTGCTGAGGAATAGCATTATAGCCAATTGTTACAATCTTTTTATTTATATTGTCTCTTCCAAGAATTTTTAGTTTACAACTTACATTATTATCCCGAAGATTATCTATTTCATTAATAGCACTTACTCCCATATCTATAACAGATATTTTTTCAGTTAGCATCTTGCTATCTTTTGAAACAACATCAAACATATCTTCCGTCATAACAATTATATTGGACGATTTTGTCATTGCACACAATTCCTTTTTATGGTACTTTTTACATCTTCTCAGCAAATCACTTCCTAAATATGTTAATATTATATTGCTTCTTAAATTTATATCAGATAATATATCTATAATGTTATCTGACACAAAAAAGAAATTCACAAAATTAGCTCTTGTACTTAATAAAATATTTCTAAGTTTTCTGTTAGCAAACTTCATCCTTATGTAAGGGATATTTTGGTAGTATTTCCCTTGAATAAGTGTTTCAACATCTATTCCACATTCTTTATAAAATTGACTATATTTTATATTGTAAGTTGAAACTATTTTAACAGATAAACCAAGAGGAATCACAACATTTTCCACATAACGCTTTACCCATATTAAATCAGCATTAGAAACTATTAATAAATCTTCCATAAACATTTAGACTTAAGTCCTATAATTCGAACATAGCTCTTAATTAAGGTCCTGGATAGTTAGCATCCAATTTTGACATACCTCATAGTGAAAGCCATTGGGAAACATTCCTCTTAAAAAATTCAAAAGCTGGATTTGTTTTTAACGTTTATCAACAGCAATCTCAATGATTATCGGCAGCAAGTTCTCATAATCTTTACAACCTTTAATCACTTCACGGAAAAATTCTTCAAATATTAAAGGACGACTATGCCGTTAGCACGACAAATGGATATTAATGTATAATAGGAAGCAAACACATTCGCCATCCGGTTACTTCCAAAGAACAACGAGCCATTCTGCTCACCTGCAAGGAGGCGTCTGATTCCCAAAGTTCTTCAGCTAATTGCCAACCTTATCCATCAGTACACTTCGGGGGAGAGTACTCCTCCGAAGTGGGGACATTTACAAGACTGTGCATACGACTCTGGACTTCCTTCGTATGCAGGAAGTTCCTCTGACAAATTATCTCTTCCGCATACTGAACTTTATAAGAAAGATATTATTCTTCCGCATGCCATTCCATCCCCATAAGGATTCACAGCCTTACTCATTTCCTCATAACGCACTTTATCACCCAACAAAGCAGAAACCTCATTTACAATCTTATCATAATCTGTTCCTACCAATTTCACCGTACCAGCTTCTAAAGCTTCCGGACGTTCTGTTGTATCACGCATCACAAGTACAGGCTTACCAAGTCCTGGAGCCTCTTCTTGAATGCCACCACTATCAGTCAAGACAATAGTCGATTTCTCCATTAAATAAACAAAAGAAAGATATTCCAAAGGCTCAATGAAAAACATATTCCCCAAATTAGACAAATCTTCGCCAAACACTTCATGAATAGGTTTACGAACATTGGGATTTAGATGCATCGGATAAACAAAGTCAACATCCGGATATCGCTTTGTAAGAGTCTGAATAGCCTTACACATAGAAATAAATCCGTCACCGAAATTCTCACGCCGATGTCCTGTTATCAAAACCAATTTCTTTCCCCCCTGCAAACGATTAACATCATAACCGGAAGTACGCAAAATTCCTTCCAACTCTCCATCAAGTTTCTCATCTTTCTTTATCTTATCTATAACCATGTAGAGCGCATCTATCACCGTATTACCAGTTACGATAATAGAAGTGGCTTTTACTCCTTCATTCAACAGATTCTGCTTGCTTAACGGCGTTGGAGAAAAATGGTAAGTGGCAATACGACCTGTTATCAACCTATTCATCTCTTCTGGCCAAGGACTATAAATATCATGAGTACGAAGCCCTGCTTCTACATGGCCTACAGGAATCTGTTGATAGAAAGCAGCCAAAGCCGAAGCGGTAGATGTAGTTGTATCACCATGAACCAAAACAACATCCGGTTGCGCATCCTTCAACACATCACGCATACCCGTCAAAACACGGGCTGTCACGTCGTATAAATCCTGCCCCTGTTTCATTATGTTCAAATCATAATCCGGAGTGATTTCAAATATACGCAATACCTGATCAAGCATCTCACGATGCTGCCCAGTGACACATACGATTGTTTTGAACTCTTGGGGATATTTCTGAAATTCCTTTACTAAAGGAGCCATTTTTATAGCTTCGGGACGAGTCCCGAAAACCAACATTACTTTCTTCATGCTACAACGATTAATCATTTTTATAGATTCCGCAAAAGTCAAGAATTACCTTCCGGTCATTATAAGGCAAAGTTTTAAATACCGAATGGGCAACCAGAAAAACGACTATGTCCGCTTTCTCATAAGCCTCTTTATAATCTGTAAGTTTAAATACATTATGTGTTTGCACATTAGGCTCTACAACCAATATATCCGCATTGTTACAACTTTGCATCACTTTCGTAGTGATATATTTAGCAGGCGCTTCACGCAAATCATCAATATCAGGTTTGAAAGCCAATCCCATCATGGCAACAGAGGGTTTGCGATGATGTTCCAACTCAAATTTAAGCATAGCATTTTGTACTTTTTCAGCACACCAGAATGCTTTATAATTATTGATTTCTCGAGCAGTAGATATTATCTTGGATTCCATAGGGAATTCTGCCGTGATGAAATAAGGATCTACTGCAATACAATGGCCTCCCACACCGCATCCAGGTTGAAGGATATTCACACGAGGATGTTTGTTCGCCAAACTTATCAACTCCCAGACATTGATTCCCGCCTTATCACAAATCAGAGAAAGCTCATTAGCAAAGGCTATCTGCACATCACGAGAAGAATTCTCAGTCAGCTTACACATTTCCGCCGTTTTAGCATTTGTCTTGTGCAGGGTTCCTTTGACAAACTGGCTATAAAACCCGATCGCTTTCTCCGTCGACTCAGGGTTGATCCCACCAATGACACGATCGTTATGGACCAGTTCATAAATGACATTTCCCGGTAATACACGTTCCGGACAATAAGCTATATAGATTTTATCTCTTAACTCCGGACGCAACTCAAAAATCAGCTCCGCCATCTTATCTGTAGTTCCCACTGGTGATGTAGATTCTATAACATATAAATCCCCCTCTTTCAACAAAGGAATCACGGCACGTGTAGCAGCCTCCACATAAGAAACATCGGGTTCATGATTTCCCTTGAAAGGAGTAGGCACAACCATGAAATAGGCATCACTCACTTCCGGAGTAGTAGAAGCCTTCAACTGACCAGAGGCCACAACTTCTTGGAGCATCTCCTCCATGCCCGGCTCAATGATATGTAACTTTCCTTGATTAGTCATTTCTACAACCTTAGGATTAATATCAACTCCAATAATCTGAATTCCGTGTTTAGCGGCAATAATTGCAGTGGGCAGGCCAATATAGCCCAACCCCATAAAACAAGCTTTCATTCTATTTTTCTATTAGTAAGCACTCTATTTAGGGCATACTCTTTTGAAAGGGCACTTTTCTGTGCCCTAAACCGAGTTTTGTTAATTAATTAGTTTTGAATTTAACATTGGCCAGTAGCCAAAGTGATTTTGCCAGGAACCATATTAACATAATCCCTGCACCCGTGTTCCGATGAAGTTCCAGATAGAACCGCCATGAAGCTTTACTGTTGCACCCAGATATAACACTTCTTATAATAATCATATTTATGCACCTTGCACCAGGTCTCATCGCAGTTCACTATCGAATCCTTTTCCAAGGCTATAGACTTCAATACACAAACCAGATCATCCAGATATTTTTTGCCTTTCTTAAGCCAGTTACGTAATGTGTTTTTAGAATACGACCGGGAATCTTTGTCAAATCTGATGGATGCTCTATCGCTTCTCCGGACACTCCCATCGTTTTATACCCATCGGGACGATTGGATAAATCACGCTCTTTCTTGGATGGATCTTTTATCTCTTGAGGTAACACTCAGCATAAACCCTCCAATTTATCTACCATACGAACTAAATCCTAGTAGCTTAAATTCTTTTGGGATAAATGTAAGCCATTGCAGACACGGATGTCAATCCATATACGAACTGGAGCGTCATTACCGCTTTTTGGTATGGCTGAGGTTGATCACTACTCTTTGTTTTTCCGAATGGCTAATCCCAGGAGCACCATCAATCTGAACTGTAACTACTTTTTTCCGAGTATCCTTGATACCATTTCTGAAAATGTTATAAGGAACTTGTTCTTAACACAAAACGATTGGAGGGATTCCCCACGAGGCAAGGCCTCCGTCTAGTACTGAAAGTAAAACCTTTCAAGATCTTCACTGCTATACTTGATTATAAAAATTTGTTCCCGGCGAAGATATTCCTTTCTATTAATAGCCACTTTTTGACTGCTTACGGACATTTTACGAAGCAACTCTGGGCTACCAGCAAGTTATTGCTCTTTATCTCAACCAAGTCCCCATTTGGACCAGACAAAACCAAATGGGAAACTTGCCATACGGAAGGAATTATCTTTGCATCCAAAGAGAGAGAAATGAATCCGGAAGCTTCAGAAAAAGCTTCTTCCTTGCGCAGTGGATAATTCTTTTTATACTCAATGGGCCAATCATAGTCAATTCCTTCTTCCTTGCAGTATTTTCGCAAACTGCGACCATTACGATGCTGATTGTAGTCTTGCATCACTTTCTCAAAATATTCTTTCGTCTCCATTACAAATTATGTCTTGATGCGGAGGCGAAGATATACAGAATAGTACCTTACGCTATAATGGTCGTTTACCGGCCAATGTATAGCACTTTGGAAAGATCCCAAAAGAAACCTTATTCCTTTTACAAAAAAGACTGAACGGACACGCCTTGGGGCAACGACTCCACCGGATGCTGAAAATAAAATCGTCCTAATTATTCGCCGCCATGCGTGTTTCCTATGTTTTTTCGCAGCGAAGGTGTATGTGGTTTAGATATAAAATACTTTTTGGCTCTTAAATTTCACTAATCATTTAAACGTTTCCTGCGATATTCTCTAAAAGCCACCACATCAATGCCTTTCTTCCGACAAAAATCCACAATTTTAACACCTTTCAAATCCGTATATTCTTGATAATGCCTTTCAAAAACGCTTATTTCTTCCTCTTTACTTCCTGCAGATTTTGAAGATAGGATGCTTTCACAAAAATCTTTCAGTCGGGGTGTTAAACTATTAACAAATTCATCCTGCTCCCTCTTGGTCATCCTTGCTGTCTTCTTCGCATGTATATACAAAGAATTGTAGCATAAGAATGGGAAAAGGAATGGAAACACAATACCGTTAAGCAACGCAAAACATAATACGGAATATTTCATCCATAAAAAATTCTCATAAGGAATCAATAAGGATTTAAAAGAATGATCGTAATCCACAAATAAATGAATCACAATCGCCAAAAGAAATGACAAAATAAATATAGCGACAAAATGCCCTACCAAAAACAAATGGGAATAATCCTCTTCATCAAAAAAGCAATTTACCCTCGAATATCCCTTGATAAGAACCGGGATAGACAGACCTACAACCAGAATAAACATCGAAATTTTAGAATTGCAATGAGCCGCCAATAGAAAGCATACTACAAAGAATAGCAAAAAACAGGCCAACCGTAAGGTGAAACTTTTACTACATCCCCAATGCCTCACCAGTAAGGAGATCTCATTCCATCTCTTCATCAGCCGCTCTGGAATGAATGTTTTTTCTCGCTTTTTATACCCAGCTCGATGTATTACAAAAAACTTTATCCAGATAATCAACCAAAACAAATAAGAATAAAACGTGAACAGTGCCATTCCGGAAACGAGCCACTCTTTACCGACAAAATGGACACGCAATAATTCATCAAACACAAAGATTACAAGACAAAAAAGGAAGGAATACAACGGAGCCAAGAATTGCTCCTCCGACTTTTTATCTGCTCAAAAAGTTCATCCTTCTTGAACTCCACGTTCATCGTGTATTGCGCTTTCAATTCATTTTCCTTAACGGAGATTTCACGCAAGATTTGAACTCCCTTGTTATTCAGTTCACTTTCCACATTCGCATTACCAAGAAAATACTGTAGCAATTGTATTGAATCCGGCAACTCCATGCTTGTATTCTCTTTTAACTGCCTAATCTGTTTTTCAATCCGCTCTCGGATCCCTTTCAAAACCGAAACAATAAAATTACTACTATCCTGTTCTGAAAAAACACATAGGATTGTAAGGGTCGCGATCGTTCCTAAAAAGGTTTGGCTATCTCCTAAAAAAATCGATTCCATCTTTATATCATACCAATTGTACAGGAACTGCAAATCGGCTTAAATTGCTATAGATTGTTTTTATCTGGTGATAATAGCGAGCATCGTTCATTGTACAAATGGCTGAATGTTCTACTTTATCTTGCTCTATCCGGACAATTTGCGTATCTGTATAAGTAAAATGAGACAAGCCTTCTTTTGAAGTCAAATTGTCCCCTAATGCATTGAGTTCGATTTGCCCCTTTTTCAAAGCTTTCATAAACAATTCTTTTGTAACAAGATCGTCTACAAAATGACCTTTATGATCTGATGATATATCGTTCTCCAAAATAATATGGAGTGTCTTTTTCTCATCCGACAAAAAACAAGCGAGACTATCATACATGCGTCGCATAACTTTTTCGCCATCAGCTGGTCCACAATCTTCTTTTACATATTTGGCAAAACTATGTCGCAAAACCGACAATTCCCCACAAAACATGTAGATATGTTCTGATTTATCAAGCATAAAACGAAAAATCGTAGCGTTATGGGAACGATCCGTATTGAAACGATTAGATTCTTGTCCACTCTTATAAGCGTCATCCAAACTTCGATAGTATGCCTCTATTTCCTTAAATGTTGCCATTGTTATGTCGTCACAGATTATCTGTGACAAAATTAATTATAAATACTATACATAATACAACTATCAGAACTGTTATATAACAGCAAACACTCAAATTAGGGTACACTCCTTTGAAAGGACTCTTTACCGTGCCCTGAACTGCGTTCTGTTAAAAATAAATCCTGATTTTAGCCATTGGCCACCGGCCAATGAGATCTTATCGGGGATTAAATCCGGAGAGTCTCAATTTGGACACCCTTGCAATACGTTGTTCCCGCAAGCACTTGAGAGCCCCATCTATTTAATCCCTCCTGAAAATATCCTGCGTATAAACCTTCCCCTCTATGTCATCCAAGCAACTGTCATAGCGGTTGATGCAAGTTCCGAATGGCTTCCTACCCTGATTATTTTTATTGCGTCATCATCAATCCACACAAGAAGGAAATCTCCCTGTATGTGGCATTCAAGGCATCCCGCATATTCACCTTTTAATTCGTGGACATGATAAGTAGAATCAAGCACCTCGTTATTTGCGAGTTTAAATAGCAAATCAGTCAAAAGGTCTATCTTTTTTGAATCGCCTTGTAGACGCTTTATGTCCTTTTTAGCCTTTTTAGTAAATACAATGCGTTTCATAACGCCATGATAGAAGATTTCAAGGTCTCTTTCGATGAAACGTCCAATTCTCCAGCGAAGTTTCCTCGCTTGGCCTCCTTGATAGCTTCTATCGTTTTTTTGTTAGGGATCGAAGCGGTTTCTTTTTTCACTGTCACGCTTATCACCCCACGAAACATCTCCACAGCTCTCTTCAAATCAAGAAGCTGCGCATTGTCCTCAACTTCCAAAATCAACTGTGCCATAACATTACCTCCATATTATATGGAACAAAAGTACTCACTATTTTGAAAAGGACAAATCATTCTTCTACTTTTCTGCTTATTATTAACTATTTATATATTTATTCACTTCAGATTTTCTTCGCTCTGACATGCTCAATCTGCTCTAAATTCTCGTAAGCAGTCATTTTTCCTTCCTCAATCCAACTCCTCAAACCGAGAGTTCTGGCTCTTGAACTCAGGCACGAAGGCTTTCATCTCCCTCACCATCGAGAATATCTGAACACGGAGGGACAATTCAGTTAATACATTGATATGTTCTACTACGTTCTTATAATCGTACTTGCGTACAGCTGCCACCCGAATCTTCTCGTGAGGAGTCTCTTTCGTATTCTCCTTGTTGTTCAATAGCTCCTCATATAGTT
>ERZ827037.641-NODE-641-length-44305-cov-6.318825_pt1 | contig 44305 bp, 40 predicted proteins | sample MGYA00519924_ERZ827037 | MGnify/ENA primary metagenome ERZ827037 (study PRJEB31778, sample SAMEA3449250) | human gut metagenome | biome: human gut; feature: human-associated habitat; material: faeces | place: United Kingdom | collected 2010/2012 ... | reverse complement strand
TGCAAACTTCTGGTCGGGACGACTGGATTCGAACCAGCGACCCCTTGACCCCCAGACCCCTATTTTTGGCTCTACCTGTGGTTTTTTTATTATAGCACGCGCAAATAGCGCATGTAAGCTGTTTCCGCATATGTAAATTAACGCAGGTAAACACAGGTTTCTACATCTCGTTATAATTCGACTTACAAACTCGTGGTGCAGCCGTTGATTCTCTGGTGACTCCGGAGCGCCCAGAATCGACAGCGCTCGGGTTTTCACAGGCAGAAATGTCTATCTGGAATCAAAAAGTGTTTTGGGGAGAATCATGGCGAACGAAGAAGACATCAATAAGAGCTTACGCATATGTGGAAACGGCTCCGTCAGGAAGAACAAGGGGAAATGGCAGGCCATCGTAACCCTCGTTGACGAGGGGTCTGGTGAGCGCACGCAGAGGACGAAGAACACGGGCATCGCCTGCTTCAAGGAGGGCACCCGAGGCAAGAAGGCCGCCCTCGACGCGCTCGCGGATTTCAGGCGCGAGATCGAGGCGCAACTCGCCGAAATCGAGGAGCTGCGAGCAGCGGTCGAGGAACGACAGGCGAAGCTCGAGTCGGACGATTACGCGCTTCTCCCCTTGAGTGCCGCGCTCGAAAAGTTCATCGCCTTCTGCCTGCAGATGAACCGGATAACCCCGACCACGCGCGATGACTACCACTTCAGCGCACTGCACATCGAGCGCGATGAGCTGGGAACGATTCCCGTGAACGAGGTGACGACCGACGACATCAATGCATGGTCCACGCGTAGGATTGCGCTCGGGACTGCCCCCGACACGCTCAACAAGGCGTTTAAATTGGGAAAGCGCCTCTACACCGTCCTCGTCAAGCGTAGCAACGACACGATTGGGAAGAACCCGTTCGACGGTGCGCTCGCTCCCCGTATCATGGGAAAGCCGCGCAACGCGCTCAGGTCAGACCTCGTACCGAAGCTCAATTCCATCTGCTCCATGATGCCCGATTCCCGTTTCAAACGCGCGGTCGTCCTCGCCCTGCACACGGGGATGCGCATCGGGGAGGTCTGTGGTCTGCGGTGGTGCGACGTGGACTTCGAATCGGGGTCAATCTCTGTCAGACACTCGGTGGCGTACGCGAAGGGAATGGGATCCTTCATCAAGGACACCAAGACCCATGACTGCAGGTCGATCCCTATCGACCCCGTGGGTCTACTCCCCTTCCTGAAGGAGATATATGACTTAGACCTCGGGAAGATACGCCTGCGCGGGCTTACCGGCTCGGTCGAAATTGGGGATTGCTACATTCTCTCTGAGCCGGGCGCGACCTTCGCGACAACCAGTTACATCCGCAGGGCGTTCAAGACGTTCTCGGAGACCAATGCCCTCATGGGTACGAACGACGAGCTGATCACCTTTCACGGCCTGCGCCACACCTTTGCGACGCAGTGGATTCGCCAGGGCGGGGACATCAAGGCACTCCAATCGATCCTGGGACACAAGGATGCCATGGTCACCCTCAACGTCTACGCCGACATCGAGCCGATTTCCAAGATTCACAATATGCTCCGCGTCTCGCCATGCCTGTGGCGCGGCTACCTCGGACTTCGAGTCGATCCGGGTCCGATGTTCCAGCAGCGTATCCAGGAGGCTATCGAGACGCTCCAAGCATTCGGGTACGGCATCACTGAACCAGACGACCGCAATATCGTCATCCGTGACGTGAAAACAATCAGCCGGCTCTACCCTACCGAGTATGCGGCGGTTCTGGGCGCAATCCCGACCGAGGCAACGGTGCTTTGATAGGGATGCCGCAGGCCGCATGGGGTGGGTGACCTCCATGGCAGCCTGCGCATTCCGAATAGGAGGAATTGCCCGCCATTATTAAAGATAAAAAGAATAATAACAAACAGCTATGCTGCGGGGTGCCATTACGAGCACCCCTTTGTTTGCCTATGCGCGTAGGTATGTAGCTCGGTAGACGTGTAGCGCGGTAGTCGCGTAACGGTGTATGCCTGCATGTCGCTACCTTTGTCCCGATGTCTCGTTCTGCCCAATCGGTCGCTAACGTTTGAATAAAGTCAGTAATCATTGGAGGTCGATATGGGTTTTCCCGCCACCGAAAGTTCCATCAGCCAAATTATCGAAAAGCTCGATTCGTTGCCGAATAGCGCACGAGATGCAGCCGTAAACAATACCATTGTTCCATCCGATAACCTCAGCGGCTTCGGAGAGAGCGTCCTCAAACTCTACAATGAAGGCAATCCGTCCGCCCGCGAAGCTATCGCGGAGATGTTCGAGCTGGTCTGCAACGAACCGTTCGACAATTGGCTTGACAGGGTCGAACGCAGCTGTGATGGATTCTCCAAGCAAAAAGAGAGCGTTCGGGAATTCGATACGCTTCCCGAAGCGATAGCCGATGCCCTCGATTCGGAAGGATGGACCGTCTCCGACGATGACGTACGCAATCTCGGATATCTGGAAATCGAGCGGGAAACGGATCTTACAGGTTACGATCTCGTACTCAACATCGACCTGCGCGGTAAGGATATGGACTCCACCGGCGATTGGATGTCTGCAATCCGCGAGCTCGTCTACAGCTGGGATCCGGTCGAGGAGGCGCTCATCGCCGCGGGATGCCCGGGCGCTCCCTCGGTCGACCGAATCATCGAAGACTTCAAATCTACCTATGAGAGTTCAATCTGCGGTATCGAAGCTGTCTGCCAAATTGTCACCAGCGCATGGGATGAGAAAACCGCAGCGGAAGCCCTCCATTCAGAATCGCTCGACCAAATTTGCGAACGAGCCAGCTCTGCCATCGATGGACCGACGGATGATGCTCGCGCGGTTGTGTGCAGTGAGGATATCGATAAGTAGCCAGCAACCTACGGGAGAATGTTGCGACCCTATAGCCAGATAGCTTGGTAGCAATGTAGCTCGGTAGCCATGTAGCGCGATAGGCGCGAAGCCCCATAGGACGAAAACCACAATTTGAAATAGGTCTATAGATAGCCTTCTAGCTGCGGAATTGCCGCTGCGGCAAGACTCCGTCGGGTTTTTCGGGGTGCCAGAGACTGGGAACCGTTGTAGGTTCGCGGTCAGGAGGTCCCCTTGGGCTTTCGCTATGTAAGCATCTTTTCCGGCGTCGAGGCGGCGTCGCTCGCGTGGGAGCCACTCGGCTGGGAGCCGGTGGCGTTCTCGGAAATCGAGCCGTTCCCGTGCGCCGTACTGGCCGAGAGATGGCCAGACGTCCCCAATCTGGGAGACATCACCAAAATCGACTGGAAGGAAGAAATCGATGGAGCTATCGACCTTGTTGTTGGCGGATCCCCGTGTCAATCGTTCTCGGTGGCGGGTAAGCGCGAGGGCCTCAAAGGCGCGTCCGGCCTTATGTTCGAGTACATTCGATGCGTACAGGAACTTCGTCCTCGCTGGTTTCTATGGGAAAACGTCCCAGGAGCGCTCACGAGCGAGGATGGGGGCGCTTTCGGACAGCTGCTCAGCGAAATGGATGAACTCGGGTATTGTCTCGCATGGCGAGTACTGGACGCGCAATTCTTCGGAGTGGCCCAGCGACGCCGCCGTCTGTTTCTTGTCGGACATCTTGGAGCCGAATCCCCCGCAGAGGTTCTCTTTGAGCCCGACTGCCTGTCAGGGAATCCTCAATCGAGCCGTGAAAAGAGGAAGGAGCTTGCCCGCCGAGCTGGACGCAGCGCTGCGTGCGCAGGCTTCAAGTACAGCGCTGCGCCCCGAGCAAACACACTAGGATATGCAGAAGAGCAGGCCAACACGCTCACCGCGGACTGGCATGCGCCGGCCGTCTTGCCGTTGCAGGGGAATATGATCGGACGAGCCGACAGCGCAGACCGACAGGGCATGGCAATGTCCCAGTACGGCACAGAGATCGCGGGATGCCTGACGGCTCGGGGCGATTCGTCCCCCTGCGCGGACAGGGGTCAGAATATCGTCTGCATGACGGGTACGCAAGCCCATTGCCATATCAGCAACGAGATTGCCGGATGCCTGACCGCACACATGGGCAAGGACGATGCGCCCGTGGTGGTGGGTAGATCGAATCTGCAGACGTATGTCTGCGAGACCGCGCACTCGGGCAGCAACGGCCTGGGAGTCGGCGAAGCCGATATCTTCCCGACACTGGACACCTCATCGGACCCCGCCGTCTGGGCTCGCGAGAATGCCACCCTACCGCCCTTCGGGTTCGCGCAGAATACCCGCAACGAGGTGCGCGTCGTCGGCGATGGAACCCTCAGCGGAGCGCTCGCCGCCAGGCCGGGCATGAAGCAGACGACCTTCGTCTGCACCGGCAGCACCTATCCCATCAACGAGCAGATCGCCACCCGCGATAAGAAGCTGGGGCGCGGGACGGGCCTCAGGGTCGGCGCTGACGGCGACCCTGCGTTCACGCTGCTCGCGAATTACCCGCACATGGTCGCATCGGAAATCGGAGCCAAGCCCTCGGGGGTAAATCCCATGCTCGTCCGTCGGCTCACCCCGCTTGAGTGCGAACGCCTGCAGGGTTTCCCCGATGGGCATACGCTGATCGCTTGGAAGGGCAAGCCCGCTGAGGAGTGCCCCGACGGGCCGCGCTACAAGGCGATCGGCAACTCGATGGCGGTTCCCGTCATGAGATGGATCGGCAGGCGTATCGCGGCGGTCGATAAGAATTAGGCAACGGATTTACAGTTCCGCTAAAAGGGGCACCTTTTGATGTACCCCTTTTCCTTTGGCAAAATCTGCATGTAGCCGTGTAGCTGTGTATGCCCGTAGCGATGTAGCTCGGTAGGCACGTATGTATGGAGCTGAATGACTGGATTGTCCCTATCAGGATCTGAACGAGAATAATAAGAATAAGAATATAAAGAAATCGACGACCGGCAAAGGCGAAAGGTTTCTTCCGCTCGAGCGTATTCGCGTAGTCATGTAGCCGTGTAGCTATGTAGCCCGATAGTCGCGTAGTCAAATAGCGCGGGCAAAAAAGATAATAACAAGTAGCCATCCTACGGGGTGCCATTTCGGGCACCCCTTTGTCTTGCTGGATGCCTGCTTGATGGTAGGCGTGTAACTCTGTGATGGTGTAGCGGCGTAGTGGCGTAACCCCGTAGCGAAATGTGCGGGAAACCGTGTTGGCGCGCGGTGCGGCAATGGATGGATGAGATCGAGGTCGCAGCGGTTAGCGACCAGCTTCCAAGCGGGATGGGTATACAGTTCGAGTTGGTGTATAGCTATGTAGCTATGTAGCAGGATAGCTACATAGCTTTGCAACGCGACAAAAAAGAGGAGGAACCGCCTTTCGGGCGGATCCTCCTCTAGAGGAAAGGGGCTTGAGGTCTAGACCGCTAGAGCCTAGAGTGCGGCATGGAGACCGCGACGGCGTGCGATGCCGGCGGCGGCAATCGCAGCGGCACCCACACCGGAGATGACGCTCACCTCGAAAAGGGTGGAATCACCCGTCTGGGGCATGGTTCCCTGAGCAGCGGCAGCGCCGTCTGCGGCCTGCTGACCGCCCGCATTCGCGGCCTGATCGGTACCGGACTGCTGGTCGGTACTCGACTGCTCGGCATTACCGCCATTCTCGCCAGCGTTGCCAGAGTTGTCGCCAGTAGAGCCATTCTCGGTGGAGCCGCCCTCACCGTCGGTAGTACCGTTGCCGGTGTCACCGCCGTTCTCGGTCTTGGCGGCCTCATAGGCATCGGAGAGGTTCTTGTAGGTCACAGCGGCCTGTTCATATGCCGCCTGTGCCGCATCGACGGCATCCGATGCGGCATCGAAATTGCCCTGTGCGACTTGGACGGCCGCGATGGCCTCAATCAGGACGCCGTTTTCCTTCTCGACTTCAGCCTTGAGGCTGGCGAGCTTCTGCTCGGCCGCGCCCTGCGCGGTGCCGGCAGCATCGGCTGCGGCCTTGGCCTGGTCATAGGTAGCCTTGGCCGTATCGTATGCCTTCTGGGCAACCTTAAAGTCGGCTTCCGCAGCCTCCTTGGTATCCAGAGCCTTCTGCTCGGCGGTAACCGCATCCTCGTAATTGCTCAGAGCCTGCTCGTAGGCAGCCTTCGTCGCGGCTCGCTCGCCCTTCTTCACGTCAATCTCGTTGACTGCGTTCTCAAGGGACTTCTGGGCATCGACGAGAGCGCCCTGGGCATCGGTGAGCTGACCTTGGAGCAGAACGGTCTTGTCATGCGCGGCATTGAAAGCCTTCTCGCCCGCATCGTAGCCGGCCTGCTTCTCGTCGGCAACGCCCTTGGCGGCATCGCGGACACCTGTGGCGGCATCGACGCCGGGTTTCAGGCCCTGATACTTGGAGGAGGCGGCGGCGAAGACGTTGCCCGCCTCGATCTGGGTCTGATTCAGCTGCTCGAGGTCATCGGCGTGGCTCAGGGCATCATCGAGCGCATCGGCTGCGTCCTTGGCGGCCTGATCGGCAGCGGTCTTAGTATCGGTTGCCTCCGCGACGGCCTGCTCTGCGGCAGTCAGGGCCTCCTGTGCGGCCTTGAGCTGCGCCTCGCAGGTCGGGATGTAGTTGTTCACGATGTCATCGTAGGATGCCTGTGCCGCATCGACTCCCTGCTGGGCGGCCTCAACGGCGGCCTGCTTGTCACCGAGGGTCGCGGCCTGCGCCTCGCGCTCGTCAACAGCTGCCTTGATGTCGTTGTAGGCATCCTGCGCCTGCTGGAGTGTACCGCGGGCGGCATTGACTGCGTCCATGAGGGAGGTCAGCTCATCCTCGGTCGCGGTGCCAGCAACCTGGGCCTGATAATAGGCGTCTGCCGCTGCGGTGTAGGCGGCCTGCTCCTGGTCGAGTTTCTGCTTGGCGCCATCCAGGTTCTGGTGATACTGGGGTAGCGAGTCGGCAATGGACTTGACGAGCTCGTACTCGTCCTGGGCTGCAGCGAGAGCGGCTTTCGCGTCCTCGATGTTCTTCTCGGCTTGGGGTACGGTGGCATTTGCGGCATCGAGACGGGTCTGCTCGTTGGCGACGTCCTGCTTGACCGCCTCGAGCTTGGCATTCGCCTGATCGAGAGCCGCCTGGGCGTCTGCCGCCTTGGCTGCGGCGGAATCCTTGGCCTCAGTCAGCTTTTGGATGGCACCGTCACCCCATTTGCCGAAGGCATCGAGATAGGCGTGAACCTTGCCATACCAATCGGTCTTCTTGGACTCCATGTCGGCCTGTGCGGCGTCCAGCTCGGCCTGCTTCTCATCGAGCGTCTTCTGGGCGGCGGCAAGCTCAGCATTCGCCTGGTCGAGCTCCGCCTGGAGGGCATCGAGCTGGTCTGCCGCGGCATCCTCGGCAGCCTGGGCATCAGATACCTGCTGCTCGAGATCGGCTACCTTGGCCTGAGCCTCGTCAACGGCCTGCTTGGCATCCTCGGCGGCCTTCTTTGCGGTATGGACAGCCGCCTTGGCATCGACCCATGCCTGCTTGGTGGTCTCGATCTTCTTGAATGCGTCCTTGCGACCCGTCTTGGCGGCCTCGTAGGCCGCTCGAGCCTGGTCGGCCGCCTTTGCGGCATCGGATTGCTTCGCGGCGGCGGCGTCATATGCCGTCTGCGCCTCGTTGAGCTTCTGGTCTGCCGCATTCTTTGCATCTGTCGCGGCCTGAACGTCCGTCTCTGCCGTATCGGCACCGGCGACCGCCTGGTCATATGCGGTCTGGGCATCGGCCTGTGCCGTCTTCGCGGCATCCAATACGCCCTGCGCCGCGGACAGCTGCTCGTTCGCCTCGTCCAGCTTGCCCTCGGCGGCATCCATGGCCGCCTTGGCATCCTTCACGGCCTGCTCGGTGACCTTCTGGGTCTCAGTCTGGGTTTCAGCCTGGTTGTCCGTCGGTGCGGCAGACTGGGCGAATGCCATGGTCTGCATGACCGGGGACAGCATGAGGCCCGCAGTCACGGCCATAGTGACTGCCGGCTTCATAATCATTTTCTTGCTCTTGGCCTCGTGTTTGCGCATATCGAGGTACTCCTTCCAATTGGAGGTTTTGCTAGCCCCGCGACCATACGGCAAACTACGTGCCGCCGTTCGGGTCTTGCCGCAGCGGCAATCAGGACACTCCAACCAGACGTGTCGAATTCTCGAAATATTGCATCTAACTGCGTTCCTGTCGGTTATGTAGCGAAGTAGCCCTGTAGTCGACTACCAAAACGGAACGGTAGCAATGTAGGCAGGTAGCCGGTTGCGGGAGCGGCGGCGGCGCATGGAGGGGCGGAGATGACGATACGGCGACCCGCCATACCCGACTTCAGGCGAATGAGGGGATGAGCTGTACCGACTGCCCTCCTATCGTGCTGCGTGTGTAGTCGTGTAGGCGCGTAGTCCGGTAGGCGTGTAGCTGGTATGCCGCCCAGGCAACTGCCCCCCACGCACTAGGTAATGTGCGATGGTGCTGTAATGAAAAACGCCCGCAGCGACGCGGACGTTGAATGATTTCGCCTATAGGGGGATGAATGGTCGGAGATGTGATGAACCTCATGGAGGTGGCAATCGAAAAGGATGCAGACGACAACCCGACCTGCATCGTCTGGCCCGATGGTCGTCGCTTCGCGATCTCGAGCAGCGGGGCACCTCTCATGTGTCCGTCGCGGACAGCGGGCAGGTTCGCATATGTCCGCGACGTCTATGTCATCGGTCGCGGCAACAGGACCCATCGCAGGTCGCTTATCGCGGACGGCGGTAAGTGGTATGTCGTCTGTCTTAAATAGGCATGTAGACATGTAGGCGTGTTGCACGGTAGTTGGGCACGGGGCTACATGCCTACATGCCCGTCTGAAGCTATTCTCGATTTTGCGGCCAGACCATGAGACGGTTCGGGTCCTTCGCAAGACTCCTCATCATGCCGATCAGCTCGCCGCGAGTCTTGGTATTCAGGCGATTGAACAGCGTGACCAGTTCCAAGCGCTGACCTACCGGGGCATCGGTATCCTCGGTAAGTGGCGCTTGATTATCAAAGAGCTGCTCGATGGTTATATTCAGCACTCGGCAAAGCGAAAGCAGGTTCGAGACGCGCACGGTCCCCAAATCGGCCTCGGGCCGGATTATCGTCTGAAGCGTGCTGATCGGTATACCCGCCAGGTGTGCCACTTGGGTATTCGTGTAGCCGGCACCCTTGATAATGGCCTCCAGCTTCGTATAGGGGCGATCCTTGCCCGCTATCTGCTTTTTAACTGCCGGTAGTCGTTTCTCCTCGGCCATGGCTAAAACTCCTATCTCTCCATATGCGTCTAGATGTTGTCAGGTAGTCGGCTGCATAGCTATCCGGCTACGTATGTAGCAAGGTAGCTTGGTACACCCAAAGTGTTCCGCCTGCAGCGCCACGGCGGGCTATTCGGTATCCTCACAGACGGCACCGCGACCGTCTTTGCCAGCAGCTACCTCATCCATCGCTTGCGGTTCGCGATTCCTCTGCATGTTCGAGGGGTCCAATTTCATTGCGCTCGACACGCGCATGAGGCAGGACTTCGCCTGTGCGTTGAAGCCCCTGAAATCGCTCACGAGACATTCCTCGTCACCCGAGAGGAGCGCCTCCTTTCCGGGATTTCCCTCCTCGCCATCGAACAGGTCCTCGACAAAGGTCTCAAACGGAATGTCCAGCCCCTTGCAAATCCTCAGGAACGTGGAGATCTGCATGTTTTGGCATTTCGACCTTCCGTTTACGAACGTGCTCAGGGTCGAAGTCGAGACACCGGACCTGCGGCTGAGCTCCGATGCGGTGATGCCGTATTTCTCAAGTATTTCCTTGAATGTCATGGTCTCCCCTATCTGTAGTCTGGTTGCTACCTGGCTACAGAATACATGATTTGGAAGTGATTTTCGCGTATGTAGATATAAATCGCGCAAATAGGTAATTTCCACGTATGTAAATTGCGATTCTAAATCATATTGCCCAAATCTGGAAAAAGGACTAATATCTCGCTCGTAGCTACGAATGCGGAATCAGATTCCCTATTCGTCAACTATGCCCCAAGTAGTTCGATTTAGTTACGGAGACATGATGACCAAAAACCCTGCATTTGAATCTGCGACGACAGTCCTTCTGGATTATGTCGAGGATGAGAAAACTTTCGCCAATGCCATGAATGAGTCAATTGACGGTCCCGCATTGCTCGATGAGGAATGCAACTTCCTGCGCGAACCGACCGCAATGGAGTTCCTGCTCATGAGGGCCCTGCTCCCAGCAGACGGCGCCGCCCGATTCCTGGCCGCATTTGAATCCGTTATCGAGCGGGAGGTCCTGTGGTCAACAGAGGAACCTGATAGCGAAATTGCGGAGGCGATGTAGGGTGAATGAAGCCGAAGCCAAAAAGAGCATCAAGCCCGCTCCGTTTACCGATGAGGAACTCTTGCAGCTTCCCCTCGTCCTGAACTCCGAGCAGACCGCAAGGATTCTCGGCTGCAGCCGCTCAAAGCTCCAGTCCATGTGCCGCGCCGACGCCATTGAGTACCAGCGCCTCCAGAAGCGCTTCACCTTCAACCGCGATTACGTCTTCAAACTCGCGGGAATCAGCTACGAGTCCCTCTTCAAGACGGTCAGCGAGCGCTGCCTGGCAAGGGCGAAAATCAAGGAGCAGTACGCACCCCTCTTCAGGAAATACGGCGTGGACATCCTCGGAGACGAACCCCTCTTGGGCGGCGAATCGGCCGTCGACGACCCGATCGTTAAAGACGATGAAGTCGATCTGGACGATGCCCTGATCGACCATCTAGGGGAAGCCCAGCTCGGAAAGCTGTTGCTCAAAGCCCTTCTCAAAAATGCCTAGTTGACAAGCTCGGCATACCGCCACAAAATCAAGGCATACCGGTTCCCCAAGCCGGACGATAGGAGATGAACTGCATGACCCGCCCTGCTGGGCGTGCAGCCGTGGATGCTGCCGCCTATCCGTGCAACCTGTTAGCCATCGACCCCGAGAGCGTTAAGCCCTTCGGGGTCTTTTCGCCATGCAGATGTACCATGGCAGGTGAGCCCGAATGAGCATCACCATCGACTCTTGGATGATGCGCGAACTCGATCTATCGGGAAACGAGCTCATCGTCTTCGCGCTTATCTGCGAAGCGGGCAAAGAGGGCGTCAGCGTCTCGAAACCCATGCTCGCATTCCTCACCAACACATCGGTCGCGACCGTCAGGCGCGTTCTGGGCAAGTTGTCCAAGCGCGGTTACATCGAGCGCACCCATGTCGGCGAGAACGAACCCAGCACTTGGGTCGCCTGCATCGACGAAGGGTCTTGCCGCCCCTCCTCTCCTATCGAAAGCATTTCCGGCCGAAACGGTCGGAACCGAGTCATGTCGATAGCAAAATAGGAGGACTACCATGGATTTCAGCTACAACGACACCACCGCACCCCGTTTGGAAAACGAGCCCTACTGGAAACAGTACGGCTGGATGAACAAGCTCGGCCTCAACGGCCCCCGCGCAATCGTCTTCGCCCTCATCTTCGAGCGCGACTGCTCCGATGACCCCGCACGCGAGCGCATCACATCGAAATACATCGCCCGCGCCCTCGATGAGGGCTGCCCCGTCCGCGGTCGCGGCGAGGGCGGCATCGCGCGGGTCTTCAAGGTGCTCAACGAGCTATCTACAAAGGGCCTTGTCTGCGCCGTTATGGACGAGGACGGACTGTCCATGAGCTTCAAGTGCGATTACGATGCCGTGGAGTCGATTCTCATGGATGCCGTATCCGTATCAGAAGATGCCAAGCCGACCGATGAATCAAGCGAAAGCGAGGTCGATGACGGTGCCTACGACAAGATGTCCTGATAACGCACTCGACCGCAACTTCTATACCGTTTTCGATTGGATGGTGGACCCCGCGGGTCTGGGTCTCAAGGCATCCAGCGCCGAGCTGTCGGTGTACGCCAAGATCTACTCGATGAGTCACCACTCGGCGTACGGCTACTACGTCACGCAAGACCAGCTCGCCCTCGACCTCTATATCTCTCGCCGTTCGGTCCAGCGTGCGCTCGACAGCCTCTGCAAGTCGGGCCTCATCGGCTACAACGAGCTGTACCGCACCGGCAGGGAGGCGAACGGTATGAAATCGCCCCGCTCCTATTTCGCCATCCAGGAGAAGATCAATGCCGCAATCGAGGCGACGACCCCCGTCTCCGCATCCCGCGGCAGGCAAATCCTCGATTTCGACTTTCGGGAACCCGCAGGTCAGGCAGATGCGTCAACTTGTCACATCTCGGCTGTTGAAAACTCGAGTTTTCAACAATCCGCAGGTCATGCAGATGCGTCATTTTGTCACAACGATGCGCCAAGTTGTCACAACGATGCGTCATTTTGTCACAACGATGCGCCAAGTCGTCGTATCGGCGCGACCTGCGAAAACGTCGAGCAAGATGAATTTACGGCACCGTCATCTAGCTGGGAAAATGCAACAAAACCGCAGGAAAACGACATGCCCGAGACGAGCAACGACGTATATATAAATAATAATAAGAATAATAATGATAATTATTTTTCTTATTCTTCTAATGATTCCAACAAGAGAAGTGAACTCTCTGGAAAGAATGGGGATTGCGGTTCGGGTGACATCGGCGGCTGGAGTGCCGAGGTCCGCTACGTGGCACGTTTCATCGCCGAATCGTCTCCAAAGCACATCGATGGGGTCTTTCTCGATAAGACCATGGCGGCAATCCGCGATGTCATGGATTCGGGTGTCGAGGCCGATGAGATCTGCGATGCATGGGACCTGTATCTCGATGAGCTCATGAATCAAAATTCCGAAGGCGGATCGGCGGCATTCAAGCGCTATGCGATGTTCCCGCTCAACTGGCTTCGCCGCGCGGACGGTTTCAGGTTCTATCTGAAGAGGATTCGGGCGAAGTCCGAGAAGGCGGCGGACGCCTCCCGCGATACCGCCCTCGAGGCCGATCGGGAATGCTCGAACGAAGCGGAAAGGCTTGCAGAGAAATATTCCCTCACTGCCAACAAGACCACCTCGGGCATCATCTGGACGTTCATGGGCGATTACCATTCGGCGATGGTCGCACCCCGCGCCCAGAACCGTCGCGAGGCCCTGCGCTACATGTGTTCCGTCAAGGGAATCGAGGTCCCGAAGGATATCGAAGAAATGTCTGAAATCTAAGCTCGGATTGGAGAGACGATGGGTCAATTGCCTGAAGATGCCCCCTTCAAGGCGGCGCATAGCTCACGAAATCGCGCACGGCGCATGAAGGCCGCGAGGGCCGAGGCGAGACGGCTGGTCGGTGATGCCCTGCGCCAGCGCGATGCCGCCCTAGCGGAACTTTCTTCCGTTAAGGACCAGCTGACGGAGGCCAAGCGCTCGCACGAGCGCGAGTGCGCCGAATTCAAGCTCAGGACCGCCGAGTTGACCGCGAAGGCCGAAGCCGCGTCCGAAAATGCCGCGTCCTCACATGAGGCCGAGAACCTGAGACGTGTCAACGCCGAGACGCTTGAATCGCTTGAGTCCGAGCGGAGAAAGACGCAGAGCCTGATGACGCGGCTCGGAGAACTCAATGCCCAGGTCGAGGGCGAACGAACCGAGAAGGAGGAGTTCCGCCAGGAGATCCTCGGCCTGCGATCCAAGATGGAGAACGCGAGCGGACTCTCAAAAGATGAGGTCAACGGTCTCGTCGCCAGGGCGCAGGCCGCCGAGGAGCAATCGATCGAGCTCTCCCAAAACATGGCCACCCTCCAGAACCAGGCAGAGGATTATGAGAGGCAACTCAACGAGGCCAAGGACGACTACGAGCGTCTTATGAGGGTCTGCAGGGAGGAACTCAAGAAGCGCAAGGGCGAACTCGGCGAAATCTATGACCTCCATGAGGGCGAGCTAGAGACCAACCGCGAGCTGAGGAAAGACAATGCGGCCCTCACCGATTCCATCGCCAAGGCCAAAGTAGAGCTCGAGACGGTATCGGCCGAAAGGGACGAGTTGCAAAAGAGGCTCGCCGATTCCTCAGCTCGAGTCGAGGAACTCGAATCCTCGCTTGATGCCGAGCGAGAGGGAGTCTGCCGGCTGCGCGTCAGCGAACAGGAAAACACCGGCAGGCTCAACGACCTGGCTCAAGAAAAAGAGACCCTCGCCAGGAGTCTGGCCCAGACCCAGAAAGCCCGCGCCGATGCCGTGGCGGCCCTCAAAGCCGCGCAAGAGAAGAACGACCTCGTCCAAGCGGACCTGCAGGCTGCACGGGAAGAGTCGTATCGCCAGCGCCACGACCTCGAGCAGAAACTCGGCGAGTTGGAGCGCGGCAACGCGCGAATCAACGAACAGGCACGGTCGGCGCAGAGCAGATACGACAAGAGTGCGGCGGAGTACGAAAGGAAAATCGGCGAGCTGCACAAAGCGCTCGATTCCAAGCAGACCGAACTCGACCGCGCCGCGTGCAATTCACATCAGGGCGACCTCGAGAGCCTCAAGAAGGCCGTTGAGTCCGAACGTGAGCGAGCCGACCGGGCCGAAGGCAAGGCCCGCGCCGCGGAGCTGCTTCAGGAAGACTTGGAGACCTTCAAGGGCAAGGTCAGCGCCCTCCGCCGGCAGCTGGCGGTGTGCTCGAGCCTGAAAGATGATCTCGCGGATGCGGAAACCAAGCTGGCTGATGCCACCGCGAGGGCATCCGATGCCGAGAGCCGAGCACGTGCAGCCGAGCGGGACTCCGGCAGGCTCTCCAGGGAGCTTGAGCGCGTCAACCTGAAGCTGGCCGAGGAATCTTCCAGGGCGGAGGGCGCGAAGGCCGCCCTGCTCGATGCGGACGGCGTGAAGAGTCTCGCGTTGCCTTGCGGCCTTCTGCCCGGAGAGGAAACCACCGTCGCCCTCGGGTCCGGTTTCCAGAAATTCCGCGTCCAGAAAATCGTCTACAAATCCGATGGCACCATCTTCTTGGAGAACGAGCGGGGACAATCGGTTCCCATGGGGACATGGAGATAGACATCCCGCATCGTCTATCGACGGTTGACCGTCTGAAAGCCGGTTGAATAAGGCCGCTGCGGCACGGAGGGATGGAACTGCCCTTTCCGTTGTAGCTTTCACTGTGGTCGGGCATGGGGCTCGACCACAGTGGACACACGGAGGTAGAAGACATGCCAGCGATTGCAGACGAGGCGGGAACAAAACTGTTCAACCTGCTCGAGATGTTCGGCAGGGAGTTGATCAGAAATGAACTCCACAAGAACGCGCAGTTTCGCGAGGAGGCTGACAGAGCCAAGAAGACCGCAAGGGAACTCTCCAATGCGGGTCAAGGTCTTTACGACAGAGCCAAGAAGATCGCAAGGGATCCCTCCAATGCGGGCCAGGCTCTTTTCGGCAAGGGCGCGGGGTCTTCCCAGCCATATACACAGACGTGGTTTACATCACCTGAAGGCGCTCAAGCCACGCTTCGGGAACTCAAACAGCTGTCCCCCAAGCTGTTTGCCAGCTCAACCGTCGTCGGCCATTTTATCATCCATCCAAAGAGCAAGGTCATTTCAAACGCCATCGAGGATATAAGCAGGGACCATCGATTGGTCGCGTATGCAATGGACCTCGATGCGCTTGACAAGGATAAGTCTAAATCTGATTACCTTAAAAGCCAGCCAGATGGCAATTGCACGCGATTCTCGTTCGGTGAGTTCGGTGACGAGGGTGCGTCCTTCAATGCGGCATATTACTGCTCCGTCCTTCAGGATTACGATATCAACGCCCGCCACATCGGCAACCAGATCATCCTCGACAATGCCGATACCAACAAGGCCCTTGAGGCCCTCGATATCGAGAGGAAGAAGGTCGAGGCCATGGGGCCTGAGCGCGGTGAGATGTTCATGCGCCAGCGCTTCATGGACCGTATCGGCGTTGAATACGAGCCTCCCCTGATCGGCGGCGAAGCCGAAGGATATGAGGATGCGGACGGAGACTTAAGCGTTGAAGCGCCGACGTCCGATCCTCAGCACGTCCATGTAGATACCGATGCTGAGGACCGCGAATCAGGTGAGGACGGCTTTTACGTACCGAGTCTCGACGACGTCGATGAGGCTCGCGACGGGGATGGCGCCGGCAGCTCACCTGCTGACGGCAAGACCGGACCCGAATCTACGGAGGAGATCGCCGAGGAGGAGCTTGCCGAGAAGACGGTGGAGTCCTCGCCTGCCCCCCGACCCGAAAGCGACCTGGTTGCCGACGATGCGGACGAGATGCTGTCCCGCGAGACCCGTAAGGCGGAGCTGCATGAGGACATCTCCAACAGCAAGACCACGGCGGATTGCGTGCAGGCGCGTCCCGATGCGCATAACGGCGACCTCTCAACCCCCTATGCCGACGGACAGGACGCGCCCGGTACCGGGGACTCCGATGGGGACGGCATCCGCGATGCAGCCGAGGACCGCGATGGTGACGGAACCCCGGACAGCCATGACCAAGATGCCGAGGACATCGACGACGACCCCGACTACGAGCCCGTCAGCATGAAGGAGCGCAGCGTCGACGAATTGATGAGCGATAAGAGCGAAGAGGCCGCCTTCGTGGCATCCCGCTCTGCAGCCCAGGCCGAGAAGGACGTCTCGCTCGAGACGGTGAACCGATAATGAAGGTTACGAAGGAAGTGACGCCGCTCCTCGCCGCTGCGGTTGCCACCATCCCCTTTGCCTACCTCGGGAATAGGTTTATCGACTGCGCCTGCTCGTATTCGGACATGCTCGAGGGAATCACGGCCGCCCCGACGGAGATGTGGGGCTATATCGCCCGTCAGCCGTTCCATCTTTTGGTGAACGACGCGGGAATGCTCGGCATACTGCTCGGAATCTGCATCCCATGGGCGCTTGCCATGGTCTGCCTCGTCTGCGGGCAGAAGAACACGCGCGTCGGCGAGGAACACGGCTCCGCGCGATGGGCGACTCCCGAGGAACTCGCCCCATTTATCGATGACAAGAACCCCGAAGGCGCCTCGAACGCACTTCTTCTTTCCAAGAACACGGGTCGAGCATGGAGCAGAGAGGGATTCTCGATGAACTACGACGGAAACATGAACGTGCTCGTCATCGGCGGCTCCGGTGCCGGCAAGACGCGCTACTACGTGAAGCCGAACGTCTGCCAGATGAACAGCGACCTGTTCATCACGGACCCGAAGGGCGATCTTTTGCTCGATGTCAGCAACATGCTCACGAACAACGGATACGAGATCCGCTCGTTCAATACGTTCTTCCCCGACCGCTCGCTTATCTACAATCCCCTCCACTACGTCAGGACCGATCTCGAGATCCAGTCCTTCGCCGGACTGCTCATCTCGATGACGACCCCGCCTAAGTCGAGTTCGGGCGACCCGTTCTGGGAGAAATCCGAGAAGATGCTCTATATGGCACTCATCGCGTTCCTGCGAGACTACTGCCCCGCCAGCGATTACCATATCGGCGGCCTGCTCAAACTGCTGTCGATGGCCAAGGCATCGGAGTCCAACGAGAACTTCAAGAGTCCGCTGGACCTCATCTTCGATGAGATCGAGACCGGCATGCGCCGCGTCAAGCGCCAGCCGAAGAATCCCGAAGTCCAGGAACGTGCGGCGGAGAACCCGACCCCGCCCGATGCCCCGGAGGAAATCACCGTCTATACGGGCTCGGACGGAGAGCGATTCGACCTCGTCCCGTCTGCCTTCCGCCGCCACTCGGACAACAAGCGCCCATACGACAACGTACACAAGAACGGCAAACGCGGCTTCGACCCCACCGAGGACTATGCCCTGGAGAACTACCGCAAGTTCCAATCGGCAGCCGGCAAGACTCTGAAATCGATCCTGATCACCTGCAACGCGCGTCTCGCACCGTTCACCGCTGCGGAAGTAAAGCAGCTCGTCGTCGGCGAGGACCAGATGCACCTCGAGCGCTTCGGAGACCCCGACTCGAAGAACGCCATCTTCGCCATCTTCGACGATACCGACCAGCGGACGCTCGGCTTCCTTCACGGCATGATGGTCTACCAGACGGTGCGCGTCCTGTGCCACAAGGCATTGGAGAAGTACAACGGCAAGCTCCCCCGCCCCGTCAACTTCATCCTCGACGAGTACCGTTCGCTGTCCCTGCCTGCCGACATCTCCGGCTTCATCTCCGTCCTGAGATCGCGAAACATCGCGATGTCTGTCATCCTGCAGGCTAAATCGCAGCTTGCCGAGCTGTATGACGAGGCGACGGCGGATTCCATCGTCGGCTGCTGCGATACAATCCTGTACCTCGGCGGCGGCAAGGCCAACAAGGGAACGACATCCACCTGCGAGTTCATCTCCGATTCCTGCGGTCAGCAGACCGTCTTCCAGGAGAACTACTCACAGAGCCACGGCGGTCAGGGCAGCTGGTCGAAGAGCGGCCAGACAGTCGGTCGTGCCCTCATCGATCCCGCCGAGGTGGCGAAGCTGCCCAAGACGGAGTGCGTCGTGCTCATCAACGGCGCAAACCCCATCATCGATGAGAAGTACCCGCTCACCGAACATCCGAACTACAAGCTGATGGCGGATTCACCCGAGTTCGACATCAAGAAGTATATGGCCGAGAAGCGACGCCGCGAGGAACGCGAGCTGTCTGCCCGTATCGCAGCCAAGTCGAGGGCGAAAAGCCTGCACAGGCCAAAGCCGGATTGTCGGAACGCCTCCAGCGGTAGGCACTATAAGTCATCCGGTGAAAACAAGGGCAGTCAGGAGAAATAAAGAACCGCGCCTTTAGGAATTATGTGCAAGGGGTTCACGAGGTTTCTCGCCGAACCCCTTTTTACTTTCATTCCGACCGGTCTACCTGCATAAATGCCACCGTGTTGCCGCAGCGGCAAGACTCGGGAGCCTCATGGACGCGCCGTGTATCTTCGTGATGTCCATGAGGTCGGCGAATCGCCGACCCGTACCTGGTACGGAGGATCGCATGCCTGTCGAAGCATCTGGAAAAGAAAAGCGCCGGACCAGAGACGGCCCGACGCCTTGACATGCGGTGCGCACCCCGACCGCGAACGGTCTACCTGCATTCCCTTACGGGCCCCAAACAGTTCATGGGTGCGCTAGACAGGAGATGACAGCGGTTCTCACGAACCTCTTCACCCTGGCGCCTTTCGGCGCATAGGAATAGTAACACATTCGGCACATTTGGACCAATGAGGCATTTTCAAGCTACATGGTCGATTTAGCGCATCTGCGCCGATATACCTGAAAGGATCACATATGAACCCGATTTACCACGCCCTCGCCGTCGCCACCGTCCAGCTCGGTCAACTCGATTCCGCGGGCGGCATCCTCGGCAATATCACTGGACTGCTCAAGGGCGGCATCCAGATGCTCGGTGCCATCATGGTCGTCTGGGGCGGCGTCACCATCGGCATCAACGTCCACAACGGCGCATCCGGTAACGGCGCCGCCATCGCCGCAGGCGTCGGCACACTGATCGGCGGCGTAATCGTCTCCGCCGCAGCGCTTTATTTCGGCACGCTCGACACCAGCTGGGTGCGAGGCTAAGCGAGTGCTGTCGGTACCTGTCCACAAGGATGTAACCGAGTATCAGCCCAAAGTCATCGGCGGCCTCACCGCACGCACGATCATCTGCATCGGGGCGGCGGTGGGCAGTGCTTTGGCTTTCGGCATGCTCTGCACGTTTGTGTTCCATGTGGATATCAACGATGTCATCTACCTCGTCTGGCTCGCCGCCGCACCTGCCGCCTTGGTCGGCTTCTATACGCCCCACGGATTGAATTTCGAGAAGTTCGCGCCGCTGTGGCTCGCGCATAACTTCAACGAGCAGTGCCTCGTATACGTCAGTGCCAGCAACCGAGGCGAATTCAAGGCCGAGGCGGATGCCCTCAAGAAGGCATACGCCGATGAGCGGAAATGCGCCAACGGCAAGGAACTCTCGAAGCTCTACAAGACCAACGGCATCGAGATGTGGGAACCCGGCGGTGCGCTCGAGCCGATGAATATCACAGACCCCAACAAGAGACAGATTGAAGACTTTTGGAGCGACTAATGGCTAATAAGGACGAGAGCTTCAAGAACATGGAGACGCTCGCCGCCGGCCTTCGCAAACCGGGCGAGGTCGGTTTCGAACTTGACCCCGAGTACGCGAAGATGAGCAAGCGGGAACGCAAGCGCTATGTCAAGAAGGTGCATAGGGAGCTCGACCGTGAGCTTGCCGGTAAGCGCAACGATATCCGCGATGCCCGCGCCGCGGCGAAGGAGGCTGAGCGCACACAGGCGAAAAGCGCCGCCGAGGTGACCAAGAAGCTCAAGGAGCGCAGCTCAAAGAGCGATAAACTCACCGCCGAGCAGCGCCGCCGCCGTGACAACGCGAAGAACGTGGTCGATGCGATCGGCTACAACCGAATGTTCGAGAACGGCATCTGCGAGGTCGAGGACGGATATTACTCCGAGACCCTCTCCTTCGACGATATCACCTATCAGAACGCCCGCGATGATGACCAGAAGACCATCCTTGCATCGATGTGTGATATCTACAACTATTTCCCTGCCGACACCACGGTGCAGTTCTCCGTCATCAACACCCCTCTGCGCCACGACCAGATCCGCGACCGTCAGTTCTACGACCCGTCACGCCAGGCAAACGACGTCCTCAAGGAGGATGCCGAGACGATGAACGAGGTGCTCTCCGATAAACTCGCGGAGGGCGTGTCGAACATCAAACGCGCCCGCTATATGACGATCGGCATCCATGCGAACAACCCCATCGAGGCACGCACGCGCTTCTCGCGCATCAATACCGACCTTACGGGCAATTTCGAGCAAATCCGCTGCGATGTAACGCCGATGACGGGTCTCGAGCGACTTTCCGTACTCCAGTCCCTGCTGCGTCCAGACCGTAAGTTCTCGTTTGATTACGAGCGCGACCTGTCGATCTACAGCCCCGACAGCTCCAAGGACTTCATCGCGCCGATGAGCATCAACTTCAAGCCCGACGGCTCGAACATGTACTTCAAGGTCGACGATAAGTACTGCCAGGTCCTAGTCATGCGCAAGTACGACTCCCCCCTCGAGGACACGGTCGTCGCGAACCTCGTGAACATGTCGATGCCCATCGAGGTGACTTGGTACCTCCAGCCCATGGAGAAGGCCAAGGCAATCAACTTCGTCAAGACCCGCCGCGCGTGGATCGATGCCGAGACCATCGAGGAGCAGAAGAAGGCCGTCCAGCAGGGCTACGACTATTCGATCCTGCCCTCCGAACTCCGATACTCGCGCGAGGAGACCGAGGACCTGCTGACACAGCTCCAGGGACAGCAGCAGCACCTCTTCATGTTCTCCGGCCTCATCTTCACGTGGGCGGAGTCTCCCGAGAAGCTGACCGAGCAGGTACTGCAGATTCTCGATGTCGCGTCGTCGGCTGGCGTGCAGGTCGAGACCCTCGAGTACCGCCAGCGCCAGGGTCTGAACTCGATCCTGCCCCTCGGACTCAACCATATCGAGATCTCCCGACCCTTCACCACGTCGGAGGCGTGCATCTTCGTCCCTTTCGCCACCCAGGAGCTCGAACAGGAGGGCGGTAGCTGGTACTACCAGAACAAACTGTCGAACAACCTCGTGTTCGGCAATCGAGCCAACCTGGCAAGTCCCGTCGGCTTCATCTCCGGCAAGACGGGATCCGGCAAGGGATTCTTCGCCAAGAACGAGATCGAGGGGACTCTGCTCTCGAAGCCCGACGATCAGGTAATCATCTTCGACCGCGCCGGCGAATACAAGCTGCTGGTCGAGCATGCTGGCGGTACCTATGCGTCGTTCGGCGTCGGACTCAACGCGCACCTGAACCCGCTCGGCATGGACAAGCGCCGCGAATCCGAGGATTTCGGCACGCAGGTCGCCTTCAAGGCGGATGCCATGATTGCGCAGGCGGCGGCCGCGGCCAACGAGACCATGACGGTGTTCTCCGAGGAGGAGCGCTCCATCATCCAGCGCTGCGTCGAGAACATCTTCCGCCACTACAACATGGAGGGCGGTCGCGAGCCCATCCTCGAGGACTTCTACGAGGAGCTGAAGCGCCAGCCCGAGCCGATGGCGCAGAATATTGCCCTTCGCTATGAGCGTTTCGTCAGCGGCTACTCGAACTTCTTCAACCATGAGACCGACATCGACCTCACGGCCCGCACCGTCGGATTGAACTTCAAGGACGTGCCCGACTCCATGCTCGTCTTCGCGCTGATCTCGTTCTGCGAGACGGTGCGAAACATCATGTACAGCAACTTCGACCACGGCCGAAGGACATGGCTGTACATCGAGGAGATGGAATCGCTGTTCAAATACCCGTCGGTACTCAACTACTTCCGCCGATTCGCCAACGAGTGCCGTAAGTTCGGCATGTACCTGACGGGCATCACGCAGTCGACCGAATCTATGATCCGCAACCAAGACGCCAACGCCATCGTCAAGAATTCCGACTTCATCATGCTGCTGAAGCAGTCCAAGGAGGACCGCGACTACTGGGCGGATGCGCTCGGCCTATCCCCCCTCGAGGTCGCCTGCATCGACGAGGGCGCTCCCCGCGGATGGGGCCTTCTCGTCTTCGGCTCCGCCCGCATCCCGATCAAGGGCGAGTTCCCGAGCGACAACCACCTCTACGAGCTGTTCTCGACCGACCCGAACGAGTGGGCGGAGAAGAAGGCCCGCGAGGCCCTCGAGGCCACCAAGCATGGCGGCGTAGCTGAGAATATCGCCCCTCAGGATGAATTCCGCCGCCGCAAGCGCGTCCGCGGGCGCAAGAAAAAGCGCGGCTCCTCGATTCCAGAAAAAGAGCCGGGCGAGTAGCCAAATGTGGAGAAGGGCAGTTGCCGCTGCGGCAACTGCCCCTTCACTTTCCGCCATCGGGCAGATACTGCGAAATCGTAAACCAACGCATTTCGGAAGGAGGACATCTTGCCAGACGATTCCAAGCATGGGAACCCAAGCAACGCAACCACTTCGAAAAACGGCAGCGTGGCAGGCATGTCCTCCGTGACCGAACGGCAACAGCGGTCCGCAGCGGCCTATGATGACGCAGCGCAAAGGTCTGTCGCCAATACCGCGGATTTCTCCCGCCATGCAGAGACAGTCGGTTCGGGATATTCTGCGCGAACCGATGCCGTCGGCGCGTCAAATCCGATAGCCGGCTCGGCGCAAGATACCCAACGGGTGGCCATCTCACCGAATATCTCCAAATTCAGCGTCCCGAATGCCCAAGAAACGTTCAGTTCCTCTTTCGGTGACTCGCAAAGCGAGCAGGACGCATTCAAGGCGGGTATGGATACCGGTATCGACCAGCTCGGTCAGGCGGGCGTAGCCCGCTCATCCGAGTTCGGTACCGACATCTCGGCCTCAGCGCATGTTGACACCCGCGATGCCTTCTCCGGATCCTACGATACCGGCAGGACGGGGTTCAACCAGCCGGCAAACGGTTCGGGGCGGGGTTTCAGCCAGCCTCAGGCCCAGCAGACCATCCCCGCTGTCGCGGCCCAGCCAATTCAACAAGTTCCCGCCGCCTTCAGCGCCCGTATGGAGCAGCAGGGTTCCAGTAGCCCGTTTTCGGGCGGTGCCGACCGCAGTGCCGCCGCACAGCAAAACATGATGACCTCCATCGCCGGCATCGAGCAGGCGGGCATCACCGGTTCGCGCGATTTCATCGAGGGTACCGCAGTATCCGTGCAGGCCGATGCCCGAGATTCCTTCTCCGGCACCTTCGATATCGGCAAGACCGGATTCGACCAGCCGACAGGCAGCCTCGGGCAGAATTCGGGTTCCCCACAGGCGGGACAGCAATCTTTTGGCAGCCCATCCCCTATGGGCACCGTCAGCGCCCCTGCGGACGATAAAACCGATTTCGTATCGGAGGCAGCCGGATTCGGACCGCATCGACCTTCGTCCTCATCGTGGGCATCCGCCGACATGTTCGCCGGCGGCCATGCGAAAGACGTGCATCTCAGCAAGAAGATTCAAGAGAATCTGGATAACTCGAAGGCCGCCTATTCCGAAGCGAGGCAGGGCTATGCCGCTGCCGAGAAGGATGCCCTGGAGACGCTCGGCGCATCGGGCTGGAGCTCGGGCGACCAAACATCCGCCTTCTCCGATTCCGCTGCGAGAGCCGAGTGTTTCAAAAACGGTCTTGGCACAGGTGCCGATTCCATCGAGCGAGCCGGAGTATCCGATTCGCGCGACTTCGGGTTTGTGGCACAAACAGAGCAGAAAGTCCCATCTGGCATGCCTGCCCGCCACGGCTCCCATTCCGAAAAGACCGAGACCTCCCCGAGTCAAACCCATACGGTAGAGCATGGTTCTGGGCATGCCCACCAGGCACCCGACCCGTCCGGTTCAGAATCGCGGGCCGAAACGTTTAAGGGTAAGTTCGAGGCGTCCGCTGACGCAATCGATCATGCCGGCATCAGCGATACTCGGGACTTCGGGTTCATGTCGCAAGCCGAGCGCGAGGCCGAGCCGTCCGTACCGAAGCCCACCGCCTATCGGGCTGGCAAGGAAAGCCCCGCCGGCGGAGCCAAGTATGCCGATGCTCCGGAGGACGTGCGAAACGCCGCCAGGAACGTCGTCGCCAAAGGCGAAGACGTCCGAAAGGCATCCGATGAAATGGTCGCGACCCACAGGGAGGCCTCGGAGTTCATCACCAAGGCCGAGAAGAGAGCCCAGACGGTAGCGAATTTCAAATCTGCGGCAGCCAATGCGGCCGTCAATTCCGCCGTCGCCTCCATCGGAGACGATTCGGTGTCCGGCACCGCCGTCAGGTCCTCTGCCCGTGCCGCTGTAGCTGCGGGGCGCTCAATCAAAGCCAGCAGAGCTGTCGGCAAGCAAGTCGGCGCACGCAGCTTCTTCTCATCTTCCGCCGAGACTTCCAAGGCCGCAATCCTTGCGCTTGACGATGACGGAAGTCTCGATGGACTCGATAAGGTCGATGAAGCCGCCCGCGCCGGACGTTATGTCCGCGGCAAGGCCAAGGACTTCAAGAAAGCCCGCGCCAAAGCCAAGGGCGGCAGCAAGTCGCAGCTCATGTCGCAGGCCGAGAAGAGGGCTGCGAGAACATCTGGAGATGTGCAACGCGCCTCCTTTTCAAATTCCATGCAGCGTAGGTCTATGTCCATCGCAAAGGCTAAGGCCGCTGCGGGGGAAATCGCCGACGCGAACGAAAAAGCAAACCTTATCAGTAAGCTCGTTTCCGGATTGGCAAATGCCGGCAAGCAGGCTCTCCAAAGTTTCGCCGCGCTCATTCAAGGTATCGGCTCCTTCCTGTCCGGTCTATTCGGCAGTATCGCCGCCGCCCTCGGCAGCTCCGTCCTCGCCGTCATTGCCGTCGTCGTCCTACTCATCATCTTGTTCATCGTCGCGCTTTTCTGCGATCCGAGCCAAGCTACCGTCCAAGGCCTGAATGAAACCGAGACTCAGGTCGCAACCTTCTTCAGGGAAAAGGGACTCGATGACGTGCAGATCGCCGCCATCATGGGCAATATGTATGGAGAGAGCGGCATGCATGCCGGCTCGGAAGAGGGCGGCGGCACCAACGCGAACGGCATCGGCTTATGCCAGTGGACGAACGGCCGCCACACCAATCTCGTGAACTACGCCAATTCGGTCGGTAAGTCTTGGACCGATGTCGGTGTCCAACTTGATTTTTTCTGGGATCACGACAAGTGGCAATCAAATTGGTGGAGCGGTTACCACATCAACACATATGACCACTCGCCCGAATCAATGTCCGAGGACCCGCCATCCGGGTCCTATGTCGAAGGCTCGAAAAGGGGCTTTTTGGCGGCGACCGATGTCAAAGACGCCGTTCGCCAGTTCCTCTATGGCTGGGAGGTCGCAGGTATCCCCCGCCTGAAGGTTCGTTACGATGCCGCAGAAAGGTATCTCGAGGCGTTGCAGAATGGCGGGGATGCCGATGGCGACCATGGTGCCAATGGAGGCGCGCCGCAAATCGCAGGAGCCACGGCCCGCCAGCAGGCAATCGTCAACTCGGCTTATGCGACGCCGACACCCGGTCAAGGCCTGTGTGCCGCATGGGTCTCCAACGTCTTCAGGAACGCGGGCTACGGCTTCTACGGGGGCAACGCCTGCGATATGTGTCGCTCTTGGTGCCATAGCTCCAACCGAAACGAACTCAAGGTCGGGATGATCATCGCCGATGTCTCCCACCCGGGTACCGGATCGGCGGGACTCACATACGGACACGTCGGCATCTACATCGGCAACAACAAAGTCATGAGCAACGAAGGACCCATCACGGTTAAGAGCCTAGATGCCTTTATCAGATTCTACGGTGCAGGCACCGGATGCAGATGGGGCTGGCTCGGAGGCATCGACCTCTCGCAATAGCCATGATGAGGAAAGGAGACAGGATGGATAGGTTTTTCGAATTTCTTAAGAACAATACGGCCATCGTTGCAGTCGCTGCAGGCATAGTTCTCTTCATCGCGATGAACGGCATCACGTCGTGCGTCGCTCACGGAGACGGAGGCAATCCCCCGGCCGAGCAGCATGATCAGATTGAACGTTCGGAAGACGCCGGCACCGATGGCGGCCAAAAAGAGAAAGTCTCGCTGTCCGAAGCACAGCAGGCCGTGGCCAAGGATTATGACGATGCCACACTGGGTATCGTGGCCACCCTCGAGAACTCAAAATGGGCCGCCATCGACGGCACAGGCTCGATGACCATCAAGGACGGTATCATTACCGAAAAATACGGTGATACCGATGGCGATAAAACCAAGACGGTAACCAAAAAGCAGTCCTTCGCCATCACGGCGGCTGACACGCTCGTCGCCGACCAGTCCGGAGCCCTCTCTTGGAACGTGCTGTCCGTCATCGATTCCGATGGCAAGTCCCATATCATGACCCTCTCGACCGTCAACCCCGCCGCCAACGGCGAGGGCAATGACGAATACCATGATATCTCCTGTGACCTCTTTCACAACGAGGGGGGCTATACCAACAGCCGTTCCTGCGAAGACGTCTCGATTCCCGCCCTCGATGACCCGAATTTCAAATCATCCATCGATGGAAAAACCAAAGAGCTCCGCGCCTCGCTTGTGGACTACCTGCTCGCCAACCACTCGACTACCACTGAACTCGTCTGGGACGGAGCCGTGACCGATGTCTTCGCAAACGGGGTCAAGACGTTCAGCTTCGGCATCAGGAATGCCAATACGGGCGATGGCGATAGCAGTACCCGCATCAACGTCACCTATCACACCGACACACATGAGTTCGAGGAGGTCGATGTCCAATGACGGACGCTGCCGCAATCAGGTTCGACGCCTTGGGCTATGCCCGCAACGAGGGTATCGTCAACAAGTCGAAAGGCGCCATAGCCTCAGCATGCAACTCGATGGTCAAACGCCTCGACCGTGTCAGCAGCCCATCATATAGGCAGGCCATCGCGACGTTTACGATTTCCCTTGCCATCTTCGCAATCGGGATTCTCGCCGCCCCCCGGGGCGCAACCGCTTGGGGGCTTGACGATATCGTCACGACCGTCGCAGGCGCGATTGGCGACTGGGTCGGCAGCGCCTTCACCGCCCTTCTCAAAGTACTTCAAGAGCAGACAGTCGAGCCCCTGGCAAACGGTTTCCTCAAGGCCCTGTTCCAGGGAATCGAGTCCAGCCTCAAGTCTTCCGACCTGCTGCTTGGGTTCGATAACCTCCTCGGATCCTACGGCGGTAGGTTCAGCCTGTCTGCCTTCATTGAGAACGTCTCCGATGCCGCCATCAAGCCAGTCGCGGCAACGCTGCTCGCCATGGGCATGCTTCTCCAGCTTCTGAAAATCGCAAAGAAGATGGATCAAGGCGGCGGCATGATGCCTTCCGTCCGCGAGGTCATCTCGCTATTCGTCTGGTGTGCTGTCATGATGTATATGGTTCGCAACGGCCTGGGTATCGTAAAGGACCTCTACACGATGGTTCTCGGAATCATTAAGTCAGCCAACACCACGGCGGGTTCGATGGGCAGTGCCGCCGATGTCATCCATACCTGGGCGGGCAATGATACGCTCATCAAGTTCGCGGATGACACCCAGTTCATCCAGGGTCTCATCATCTGCCTAGAGTGCCTGCTCGCTTGGGTTGTCGGTTCCTTCGCGGTCGTCATCTCCTATTACATGATGATCGGACGCGCCCTCGAGATCTACCTGACCGCCATGTTCGCCCCTATTCCGTTTGCCCTTATGGGCTTCGATGAGACCCGCAGCTGGGGATGGGGATATCTCAAACAATTCCTATCTCTCTGCCTCGCCGGCGTCATCATGATCGTCGTCCTCTACATGTTCCCGTTCATCGTCGTGTCGGTCGCGGGCGATATCAGCCATGGCATCAGCGTCACGGACACGCTCGGCGTTCTCGTCAAGGTGATTGCCGCATGCCTCGTCCTCGCTATGACGCTTCTGAAATCGACCCAAATCGCACGCAGCATTCTGGGTGGCTGATGGCCGTGGTTGCGACCGATCCCGATACCGACCGTACGGTCGCCCTGCGCAAGGCGCGCTTCAAGGTGCGCCTGCGCAGGGCCGCCGAGGCATGCGGTTACGAAAACCTGTATCAACTCGGTCGCGTCTGCGGCATCAGCAAGGATTCCTTCAAGAAGTACCTGTCGGGGACGCGGCTTCCGAACTACGAATGCATCCTGCGGCTCTCCCTCGTCCTCGGCGTACCCTGCGATTGGCTCATGGGATGCGATGAGGGACCGATGCTCCGCGCCGTGCTGAAGGCACGAGAGATCGATTCCGCTTGGAAAACCAAGGGCAAAAGCATGCCCCGTCCTTCCCTTGAAAGGAGCTGCGATGATTCTCATTCTCGCTGAGAAGCCGAGTGCGAAGCGTAACTTCGCGAAGGCTCTCGGAGGAAGTTCCGGTTCGTATGCCGGCATGCAATACAAGATATGCGCCCTCAGGGGGCACGTCATGGGCTTGCTGCCACCCGACAGGCAAGTTCCCGCCGACAAGTCCGAAGCCATGCTGAAATGGTCGCTTGCCGATCTGCCTTGGGACCTTTCGCAGTTCAGTTGGAAAAAGGGCGTGCTTAAGGGCTGCTCAGACGTCATCTCGGAGTTGAAACGCGAACTCTCGGGGGTGGACGAAGTTTGTATAGCGACCGATGTGGACCCTTCCGGCGAAGGCGAGCTTTTGGCCTGGGAGGCCCTCGAGAAGTGCGGCTGGAACGGCAAGACCAGCCGCATGTACTTCACCGATGAGGCTCCCGCGAGCGTGCAGAAGGCCTTTAGGGGCCGTAAGGCCCTCGGGGCCATGGAAGAGGACGGAGACTTCGTTAAGGCGCATGTGCGTGAACGCTGGGACCTCGCATCGATGCAGTTCGTGCGTGCGGCGAGCTGCATCGCCCGCGACCATGGGTTCCGAACGGTAGTGCGCGAGGGGCGCCTGAAGTCGGTCATGGTGAAGCTCACGGGCGACCAGCTCGAGGCGTACAACGGCTATGTCAAGAAGCCGTTCTTCGAGGCGCGTTTCCGCGACGAGAACGGCAACGTTTTCGCACGCACCTATGAGGACGGGGACGGGTGGCGTCTCGATTCCGCCGACAAGGTCGATTTGAGTCCATTCCATGAGTCCCGCGTGATTGAGGACACCAGGACGAAAAAGCATACCGCGCCCGGCAAGCTGCTCGACCTCGCCGAGCTGTCCGGCATCCTCGCGAGGCGCGGACACAAGCCCGCGGACGTACTCGCGTGCTATCAGAAGATGTATGAAGACCAGGTGGTGAGCTACCCCCGCACCGAGGACAAGCAGATCACCTCGGAGCAGTTCAACGAGCTGCTCCCCCTGGTTGACAGAATCTGCGCCGTCGTCGGCGTCGACCCGGCCGTCTGCTCACACAGGACCGCCCGCAAGACTCATGTCAAGGAAGGCGGGGCGCATGGTGCCAACCGTCCCGGCGTGAACGTGCCGGCGAGCCTCGACGCGCTCGATAAGTACGGCAAATGCGCCCGCGACATCTATATCGTCCTGGCGAAAAACTACCTCGCTATGCTCGCGGAAGACTATGAGTATGAGCTCGTGCGTGCGCACGTGGCGGATTTCCCCGAGTTCACGGGGTCAACTCAAGTGCCGCTGTCACGGGGGTTCAAGGCCATCTTCGATTCCGATGCCTCGCAGGAGGAAGCCCAGGAGGGTGCCGAGAAGGAGAACACGGCCGAATTCGGCAGAACCGCAGCTCCGTTCTGCTTCGAGGGGGCAAACAAGCGCCCGCAGAAGCCGACTATGAAGTGGCTCACCAAGCGACTTGAGAAATACAACGTGGGCACGGGTGCCACGCGCACCAGCACGCTCGCCGAGATCACCAAGGACGAAGACCGCGCCCTCATGAGGGAGAAAAAGGGAACGCTGTCCCTTACCGATTGCGGCGCCGTCTCCTACAAGTTGCTCGATGGGTGCCAGATAGCGTCGCCTGAAGCCACCGAGAAGCTCTTCAATCAGATGGAGGCGGTCGGCAGGTTCGAGCTCGATGTCGACGGTGTCGTTAACTCCGTCACCGATATGATCATCCATGACCTTGAGGTCATGAAGAGGAATGGCGAGAAATTGGGCAGCCTCGGTTCTGCCGGTTTCAAGGTCATCGGGAAATGCCCGCGTTGTGGCGCGGATGTCATCGACTGCGGCGCGAAGGCCAAGGCATACAACTGCTCCTCCAACAAGGGCAAGCGGGACGCGGCCGGCAAGTGGATCCAGACCGAAGGCTGCGGGTTCTCGATCTGGAAGACCGTGGCGGGCAAGAAGTTGAGCGCGGCGCAGCTCGGGAAGTTGCTCGATGGGGGCACGACTGGGAAGATCTCCGGCTTCAAGTCCAAGGCAGGAAAGGATTTCAGTGCGAAGCTCAGGCTGGCAGCGGATAAATCGGGCAAGGTCGAGTTCGTATTCGATGATAATGGGAAAAGGAAATGAGCAAGGAAAAGGCCCCTGGGCAGTTGGTGTTTCCTGCCAAGATTTCGGAAGTGGACGGCTTTATCGAATGCCTTCTCGAATCCTACGGCACCATCGATTTGCTCGAGAATTGCGAATGGTCGAATCACGGGTAAACCATGGGTACCTTCAACCTCGCCGTCTATGAGGTGATGTGCGGCTATCGCTTCGAATACGATTGGGATCCTCTTCCTGCCGAACAGCTTCCCGTCCTCAAGCCGTCCCCGCTGGTCCGCGGTTCCGATGGGACGCGCTCTTCTCAAGCGTTGCTTCCCGAATGAGGACCGTCCGCGCTACAGCATTCGGAACATCCTAGACGATTTGGGTTAAGGAGATCGACAATGAATAGCAAGGAAGAACTTACGGTATTCGTACTCAGGAAGGAAGGGCATCCGAAGCATGTGACGAACGGAGAGGCTTTCCGGCTTATCCGCCCCCTGTTCGAGTCCAATGGGCTGGAGGTCGGGGAGCCGATCGATTTGGTCGATGGGTTCCTTTTCTCCATCAGACCCCATTCGGAGTCTTGGAACGACACGGAGCGCTGCGCCGTCATGACGGGACTCTCGTGCCTGGGTTCCTTTGGGTTTTCCGTCCATATCGCCCAGGAGGCTCTTGCGGATGGGGTGCAGATTGACAGCGGTACGGTTGCCCTCGGTCTTGTCGCACTTGCTGCCACCGCCGCCATCGCCGTGGGCGGTGCCTTTGCCTGCGTGAAGGGTGTCCATGCCATCGGCAGGCGCCTGTGCGCAGGAAAGGTAATCCGTGCCAAGTAAGGGTCGGTATCATGAGCAATGACATTCCACTGCGCTTTGCCTTTATCGCGCCCGCGCTATTCGGTATCTCGCTTTTCGCTGCGGGGCTGGTGACTCTCTCGATGGGCCTCCCCGATGACATCGCGCATGCCATCTCATCGATATTCGTACTTTTGGCAATGGTCCGACTGTATCGGTATTTGGGTCTCGGCGTCGATAGCTTGGGGCTGCCCGCTATTTTTTCCGCCATCAGCGCGGGAGTCTTGCTGCAGGCTGTCTCAATCGGTGCCATCGCCTTACTCTCCAAGGTCGATACCGCGGCATCAGCCGCCATCACGCTCCCCTATTTGCTCCGGCTTACCGTCATCGATCCGCTTGCCGAGGAGCTGTGCTTCCGCGGCGTGTCGTTGACGGCTCTGGAGTGCAATGGCCTGCCGTTTTGGGCTGCGAACCTCGTCCATGCCGTGCTGTTCGCCGCATTCCATTTCAATATCGTGCAGGCGGTCTATGCCTTCGTCTGCGCCCTGGTTCTGGGCGGGCTCAGGCAGCGCGATGGACTCGGCTCCAGTGTCATCGCACATTGCGCGTGCAACCTCTCCGGTGTGATTCTCGGTATCGTTCTCGCCAGCTTGGCCTTGGTCTAGATTCAAAATCTGACGATGCACCGATAATCACTTTAACCGTTTGTCGCTGTGCTATCATTTCGTCAACGGTCATACCCCAAGTGACCTTTGAGATAGACAGGACGAGACATGAAACGGTCAATTCTCTCCGCAGCTGCGGCTGCCGTCGTTTTAGGTATCGCGATCGGCGGGCTCGGCGGTTGCGGAAGCATCGAGCAAAACGGCTTATCCGGCAGCACCTCATCTGCGAGTATCGAGCCCAACCGCTCCTCGGTGAATATCGGCATATCTGGATACCGTCTGGGGCGAGGGTCTTGGGAGGTCAATGCCTCGACCGCGACGGGGGCTTCTTCCGGCTCGCTCGGAGAGCAGAGGGTACTCGTCTGCGACCTCCTCCTGACGAATAAGTCTAATGCCAAGACGGTCATCTCGCCTATCGATTTGCTGTCGGCATCGCAGGACGGCGAGACTTTGAAGTTCGGTGCCCTGTACGATAACGAGGGTAATTTCCGAAACCCTGAGTCCGTCGAGGTCGAGCCGGGGCAGACTGTGAGCGGCATTGCCATCTGGAATATCGATGACCTGCAGACTCCCGTGAAAATCAAATTCAAGTGCGGTGACGAACTCCCGCTGACAATCATGCCGAGCAGGCTCTCGGAAGGCGATGCCAAGTAGGCAGACAAAAGAGAATCGCCTGCACGAGCGGTTACTTCTATCCCGATACCTCTGCACTTGGCTCGGCAGTCGCACGGATTTAAAGAAGAAAAATAAGAATAATAAGAAGAAAAGATCAAAAGAAGAAAAATCAAGGAGACATACATTTGGGATGCGTCGGGGCTTTGACCCATTAGCTAAGACACCGATGTAGAAGCCAGTCGGGCAATTACGGAGCTACTTGTGTCCCGATGGCGACCCAGCGAGATGCATACGTCGAATATGGATGCAGTAAACCGCTTTGAAAGGACTTTCCATGAGTCATCTCGAGAACAAAATGGACGATTTCGTACCGTTCGGTGGCCAAGCTCGAACCGAATATCAGGAGGACGAGCTTGCAATCCCCCATGCCGTCTCGGTGGCCGCCATCAATGCTTTGGATGAGCTTATGTTTCCCAAGGACGACCAGGGACAATGGTCATCTGAGTGCCAGACCTATTTCGCCGTCCAGCGCACCTCGGGTCCCGAGAGCGAAAAGGATTATTTCCTGCTGGGAGGAGACGGTCTCGTCAGTTGTATCGACCAGATTGAGGATGAAGTCCCCTATTCGCGCGATGGGGCCGATTGGGGTGAATCCGACAAAGCCCTCGCCTTCAAGGTCTACAGTGAACCGCCGACTCTTTTGACGTTCCATGAGCTCGCGCCCAACGGCGTTGATCTTCTCCGCGACGAGGACGGCTTCATCTCCGATGTGCCTAGCGATAAGGTCGAGAAGGTCTTCAACGACCCGCTTTGCACCATGCCGTCAATCCTCGCACTTACAGAAGTTGAACTGAAGGTAGATGCCGCGATTATCGAACTCGAGATGATGCGCGATACGGGCGAGTCTCTCGATGAGCTTGCCGCCGCCAAGGTCGAGGAGTCTTCGCTCGACGCCGGCGAGGATTCCGGAGAACGGGCGGACCAGAGCCGCTGATGTCTCGCTCTTGCGTGTAGCGATGTAGCTCGGAAGCCGTATAGTGCGCTACCGAGCTACACGGCTCAGCAAAATAATAATAAGAAGAATAAGGAAATACAAAAGGACATACGGACGGCTGCAGTTGAAAGGGCATGCCACTTAAGATCCGATGCCTGTTTCCTACTTAAACCCGATAACGCAAATGTGGAAAATAATTACACGACCGCGGCGGCTACTTGTGTCCCGCAGTCGGTTCGATTCGGTTCGCTTGCGATGATTTGGATGTAACGAATTTAGCTGCTTGGAGGAAACCATGAACCGTGTCGGCTTAAAAGACTACCTGCTCAACCACGCAGATGATAACGATTTGCTGGACTGTGCGAAAGCATGGGATGCGGCGAATGAATACGGGCAGTTCGATATATATGGATCCGTGGAGGAAGCCGCCGAGCTCAACGACTGGAACGTGGCGCAAACGCTTAATGAAAGCCGCCATGTCGACCAGGATGCCGATTTCTTCCGCTTCAATGGCTATGGGCATCTCGAGAGCGTCAGCAAGGCAAGCCTTCTCGAGGATGCCCGCGACAACATCGACGATATCATCGATTGGCTTGATTCCGCCAGTTGCTATGAGCTTGAGGGCATCAGCTCGGATATCGAGCTGATGGTCGATGCGAAGGACCCGCTCGAGATTATCAATGAGGTGGACTGTTCCTCTCGCAACCATGGCAATAGCATCGAGGTCAACCTGAGCCGCGGCTGCGACAAGGCAACGCTGTCCTTCTCCAAGCTCGATGATATCAATGCCGATAAGATTGATTTGGCCAATGCGGCTTACGCTACCGTCGAGAACTATTACAAGTATGCCGACGGCCGCAGCACCGAGGAAGTCCAAGCGAAGTTCCGCAATGAACACGGTCGAGGACTTTCGGCAGAGCGTGCAGACCAGCTGACGGCTGCCTGCGAGAAGAACATGGATGCATTGAAGAGGGTGCTCGATGATGACGAAATCGAGGCGTTAGAAAATCTGTTCAATGTCGAGCTTTGCAGTGAGACATATTGCGCGACACTTGCCAATGAGGCCCCGGGATGTAAGTACATTGCATCGGCTCTTAAGAAGATGGGCTTCGACGTAGAAAATGGCCGTGCCATCGAGAAACATGCCGATCTTGAGGCTAGGCAACGCTTTGAATTCGATGCTGAACAAGGTGACGATTTCGGCGAGGTTTCCGAGTATCTCGGAGAGTTCTTCGGCTCCGGAAGCGTCAATCGATCTGAAATAATCAACGAGAACTGGGGAAATTCCATCCTCGTCAAAGGCAACAACGGACTCTATGATGGTCCGTGCAGCGGAATCACCGTTTACGAGAACTTCGAGGAAGCAATCGATACATCGCCTAGCTGGCACGGTGGGGACAACATCTTCGCCGATTGTGAAATCGACGGGGTCTGGGATGAGAACGGGTCGCTATTCCTGACCGGTGCGCACCACGATGGACGTGCCTGCGTGGAGATGCGACAGCTGACCGACAAGGGTGAGCGCCTCTATTCGGACTACCAGATGGATGGCGGATTCTATCTACCGGAGGACGGCGTCGAGGCGATGGGGTTCGTCTACCGAGAGGGCGATGAGAACGCATTCATCCATGACCTGTGGGACAACCCCGAGATGTGTTCCAAGCCGCGTTTTGCCGAGAAGGTGGGCGGTTCCCCAGCTGAGGAATACATCATGGAACATGATGGCGTGAAAACCGAGTTCCAGATTACCGAGGCTAAGCAGGGTTCATTCGCCTACGACCAGGGAGCGCGGTTCGATGTGAAGGTGCTCACCGATGGGCATGATTGCGGCAACGGTCGCTTCTGCGCCGACCTTGGTGAGGCTCACGATTTCTGCGGGCAGTTCTCCAACGATATCGCCGGTCTCGGCGAGAGCCTCGATGATATGTGCGAGGACAGGAGTGAAGTCGCCTCTGCCGTTCAGGATGCCCATACGGGCGAACGCTACCATGAAGACGAACAGCGGGATAATTCGGAAATTGGAGATTAGACATGTATAGACAGCATGGCTTCCAGGATAAGGACCTGCTTCTCGAGACTCTCGTCAAGGACGATACCATGACGTTCTTCCCTGAGTTCAACCTTCTCGTGGTCAGTTCCAGCTACGATCCGAGCGAAGGGCTATATAATCGGACTACTGCCATCTTCAATGCCAGAACCTCTGAAATCGCAAGCGGAGAGTTCTTCAAGGGATGCGACTATGTGTCCGACATGGTCTTCGAGCGCGGGCAGGATAAGGCATTCGCCGTCATCGATTCGTTCGATCGGGATGCCGATGGATCTTGCTGGATCGACCCCCGCATGTCCATGCTGGCCGGTCTATTCTCCTGGAGTCCGACCATCGATGCCGGCAGCATTTCCGGTTTGGTCGATTCCGCCTCGTACTATAAAAAACACCTGATGTCCGATCGGGAGGGTTTCGAGCTGTCGCATGGCAGGCCGTTGCCCGATATGTCGGCCCGCCCTCTCGATGCAGGCGCCCGGGAGCTGCTCGATAAGCTCACATCGAGCGAGACGGTCAGTTATTTTCCCGAGTTCAACCTTCTCGTCACGACTACGGATTTCGTACCGAGTGGGCTTCACGATCACGAGTCGGCTATTTTCAATGTCTTTCCGTCCGAGCTTGCCTACGGGAAACTGTTTCAAGGATTCGAGAACGTAGCCGATATCCCCTACAGCGGCCCCGTAGTCGACCCTATCGCCCTGCTTTCGACTTTTGGCGAAGATGCCGGTGAGAAGCATGCTGCCGATGGGTCCCTGCGCTCCCTTGCCACGCTTCTCAGCGGTGCCGACGTTATCAATACGAAGTCCGTCCCCGAACTTCTCGACACCATGTCCGACCGCTTCGGCCTTGAGCCTGAAGAGCGGGCGCGTATTGCCGTGCGGGCGCAGGCGAAAGAGCAAGTCCGCACGCAGGGACCGGATATCGGAGTCGAAATCGATAGTCAAAACGATGACGGTTTCATTACCGGTACGGTGACGGTCGATGGAGAGTCCTGCTATTTCAGTTGTCCGAACAACTCCCGAGACTCGGGGAACCACGATGCGGTCATCCTAGAGCCTCTCCGACCAGATGGCTTCGGAGGCGATTTCGGAGTAGCCGAGTTGCCCACCGTCATCGATGAGAATAGGGACATCGTCGAGCTTGTCGTGTCCGTGGCTGCGGCGCCGTATATGGATTCTGACAAATTGCCGAGTCGCGAACAAAGCCTCGATTCGCTCTGCGATGAGAAGACCGATGAGGCCCAATCGCTGCGCTACGGCATGGAGGGCGTGGGACTTCCCATGTTGGATGCTGCGGAGCATCTGGCGAACTACTAGGCTTGCGAATCCGTAATGGAGGGCGGGATGCCGTTAATGCGGTATCTCGCCCTCTACTTTCGTCCCATCGTTCCGTCTAGAATTCCTCGGCTTCCATACTCTGAATCAAATACGCAAAGTGAAGCGATTGGAGTCACCATGGCCTTGGTCATCAACCTGCACGGCCCGAATACCAACACGCTCGGTAAACTTATCGCCGGCGCTCTCACCGAAATGGGCTACAGCGCCAGCGCCGTACCATCCTGCCGGCGCAACATGGAACTCGAGGCGTTGCGCGGAGACGAGCGGGCGATTCGGCTCACAAATGGATCGCTCGAAAGCTGCGTCGAGCTTGCGTCCATTCAGACCGAACTCAATCGGCACTCAATCGACTCCGGACAGGACGCGGTCATCGTGTGCGGCCCGGTGGTCGACAGCTTTTGGGGCTACAAAGGCGACCGTACGGATTCCTTCTACCGTGCCGCCATCGAGACGGCGGTCGATTTCGACGCCGCGCAGTACGAACTCGTCCCCAGCGGCGGTCTTTCCGAGCAGACCCTCAAGAAGTTCAGGTCTTTCCTCAGGGATTGCGGGGTCAGACCGCGAATCAGCGGACAACTCGATTTCGGATACCACGATGTCATCGATATCGTCCGAAATGAGGTCAAACTCGATCGCGAGAAAAATCCCTTGGAAAACGTCGATAAGGGCGACGCCGACCTTGATTGCGCGAAGGCGGTCGCGGGCTTCAAGAACGCCGCAATCAGCGTGCAGGAGGCCATCAGGCAGCTCCCCGAGGGAAGCGAGATGCGAATGAAGCTTGAGGGTATGGTCGATCGCGCCCTTGAGGACGGCTATGGCGGTATCCATCTCGAGACGGTGAGAAGACTAACTGGGAAGACGATGAGCCTCGGCAATCTCGTCCAATCGGAAGTCGATGCCGCATCTAGGCGCAATGGTTTCTCCGCCGACCGTTCGAGCGATGCGGGCGTTCCCGTGGAAGACCCTGCGAAAAAAACAACCTACTCCCCTGCCGTCACGCAAGACGAGAAAGCCGAAGAGGGTGAAGAGAAGAATGAGAAGAACAATAAGGAAAAGGAGAAGGACATGGGAAACAGCGGCGCGGAAAAGAAGCCCGAGTTCATCAATATCAGCTTCGAGAACAAGGACGTCCGCGTGAAGCCCTATACGGACCGCAACGGCAACGAGCGCCTTCGTATCAACATGACGATGCCGAAGGGCACCGTGGTCGGGAATAAGGACCTTTCGGGCCTGAAGGTCTCCATGCCCGCCCGTGAGTTCATGAAGCAGGACAAGGATGCGGGGAAGCCCGTGAAGTACGGTTTCCGCTCCGACCGCGATGTGCGATTCTTCAAGTACGATAATCAGAACCGTCGCATCGACTACCCCGGCGAGGGCGACCCCGCAGTCATGCCCTGTGATCTTGCGGCTGCCGTGGCGGTGGCCTATCAGGGCAAGGAAGCCTCCAAGTCTGAGCATCAACGTGACGTGTCTCACGAATACACGGGGCTCACATTCGCCCCCTGCGATATGAAGGTCAAGACCGTTCCCGTCGAGGACGGCCCATATAAGAATTTCCTGCTGTGCAAGCTCCCTCCCCATACCATGGTCGGCAACCAAGACCTTGGCGGCATGATCGTGAGCAAGTTCCTCACGGACAGGCAGCTCGCCTATGCGCAGTCCGGTAAGCCCTTCACGGCGAGCTTTAAGTCGGATACGCCCATCCGCGTCTACCCCATCAGCGGCGATGACTCCCGCAGCAATTTCGATTATGACTTCCGCGCCCCGCAGGAATTCAGCGCCGGCGCTTTGGTCGCAGGCATCGAGGATGCCTACGATGCCCGCCTTCTCAACGCCCGCGACTACGAGCAGTATCTGGAGGCATCCGGCAAGGAAATGCCGCGTGCCGCCGCAGACGCGAAACAGATGCTCGAGGACCGCGATGCGGCGGCGTCGCGCCAAGGCAGCAAGGACGCGGCCTTGGAATACCATCAGGGCGGTGGCGCGGACATGCCGCTGAGCGACCTGTGCGATGCGAAGAGCGACGAGGCGGCGGCCCGACAAGCGGGACAGCCGACTGTCATCTCGGGACCCGAGCTCGACCTCTACGACAAGGACGTCGAGTTCTAGAACCATATACAAGCTAGAAAGAGAGGGGATATTCCGCAGGGGGTATCCCCTCTCCTTCTGCTGTTCGCGTCTACTTCTGTCCCCCATTCGGTATGCATCTAATCGCATTCGTAAAGTCAGGCTATACGAATGTGCAGAATATCGAAAGGACCGGAACGACAGTGGCAATGCGGGAAATTCCCATAGAGGTTCTCGAAGGATTCAAGGTGCCCGATGCGGTTCTCCTCTGCCGTCGAGGCGATTCGTGGACGGTGGAACAGGATGGATTGAAAGCGGGTGCCTTCATCTCGGGTTCCGTTCGGGATTGCGAGCGACTGTATCCCGAGCCCAACGGACAGCTCATCCTCTCCCCGGACGGAGGCGGTACTGCATCCGCGAGAATCTCCGCTATCTCGGCAAAGTTCTTCTCGGTCGCGGAAAAGATCCTCGGGCTTCGAGACATCTCCGCAGGGGAAAGCTATGAGATGCTCCTCTCCAAGGCGGTGGGAAGTCGCTCGCTCGTCAACCTCGGCAACCCCCTCTCGACCGTCATGAAGGCGGCCGAGACCGCACGCGTCCGACCGGACAGACATATCGTCCTATCGCATGGGGCCTCGCGGATACAGGAACTCGTCGAGGATATATGCAATAGCTGGGCGCGTGAAGCCGTCTCGCGAATTGCGGAGCCGTCCCGCTTTCCAGACGTCGAGATACCGAACGGATTGACCGATGAGATTCTGGATAGCGCCTGGCGGCGGGCGGGCGAAGACCAAGCCGTCTATGATGACCTACGGTCGGACATCGGGTTCGCACAGGACGTCATTCGCGGCGCATTCGGCAAGGAGCTCGAATCCGAGGCGGGGTTCTACGATTCCAGCGCAACGGACAACGTCTGCACCATGCTCGAAGCCATCGACACATCCGGACACATCGTCATTCTCAAGGATTCTGCCTCGGGAGCCTGCGATTACCTATTTTCGGACTCGGTGTCCTTCACTAGGGCGCAACCGCGCAATGTCGGTGATTTCGTGTCCAAGCTGACCGACGGTCGCTATGGGCTCGGAAACGACTCGCAAGAATTCGAGCTTATCTTGGATGGCGGCAAGCTGATTCTAGATGAGACGCCGGGCATGGCGCACGGTAACATGAAATTCGAAGTTCTGTTCATCGACAAGTCGCTGAGTGACAAGGTGATTGCCCTGGAGAACGCAGACCTCTCGAGGGAAATGTCGCGTCTCCATATGCGACGCGGGTCTTCCGCTGAGGACCTCCTGGTCCGCTTTGCTGAGACGACCGGCGGCATCCTCAACATCGAACGGGATATCTGCGCGATTTTCGGTTGGGAATTCACCGGAAACGGGCGAATGGAATCCCTCAGCGACCTCATGGAGGCCGTCGACCTTGAACCGCTGCAACCGCAGAGACCTGCCGGCAGCGGCAAAACGAGATTTTAGGAGGACGGAAATGAATGTCGATATCCGGGACACCGGGATAGCACCCGACCCGAAGGGCAACGTCGAACTCGTGAGGTTCGGCTCGACGGCGATATTGTTTTGCGGCGGGGATGAGCCGTTCGCGGTCGTGAAGGGGTATGACGGCAAGACTGGTGAATGGTCGGGAGATGCCGTGCGCGTCGATGACCTGTCGGTTGCATGGGATATCGCCGATCCCGAGGTCATCGAGGATGCGACCGTCAAATGGACGCGCAGCGATGTGGCGGACATGCTCGAGGGCAGGGGCATCGAGGCGAACGTGTGGAACATCGACGCGGTGGTCCAGACTCCCGATCTGGAGAACTCCCCCTCCCTGCTGGGCGAGATGTCAAAGGACGGCGGTAGGGACTATATAGATCTGACCATCACGCAGCTCTGCTCCGCAGGCGTGCTCGATGTCCCCGAAGGATTCAGGCTCGAGGAAGGGCTAGAGGAAGGTTTGGACGATATCGCGGACCGTATGGGTGGGTACTGCACAGGCGATGGGTTCAACTATGCGGTTCAGCCGACAGAGCGTTAGCAGAGCTTTCGAAATCGGTAGATATGCCGCTGCGGCAAGGAACTGATCGCCCGCAAATCTGTCCCGTATCCTGTTCCGAAACAAGCGTCGTCGATGAAAAGAGACACATATGAACGAACAGGACAGTTTTTTCGAGAGGACCGAGCAGCAGATCCTCTTCTACCTATACGACAACAGGGACCATGCCGTGAGCAAAACCGAACTTCAGAAGAATATCGATACCGCCCCTGCGGAATCCACGCTCGAATCGATCCTCTTCTCCCTCAAGGTCAAGAAGCTCATCGAGTTCGATACGTACGGTAACGTGGCAATCGCCTAGGAGGCTACGATGATCGTCAAAGGCTCCTGCGAAATCTCGTTCAACCGCGCAGAACTCGTTGAGATGCTTGCAAAGCTGTACCTGCTCGATGGCGGGTACTCGTCTCTCGACCCGATTCCATCCAGTGAAATCGCCAAGCTGGTGGTCAAGAAGTGTTCCCTTGGCTCTCCTGCGGGCGAATTCACCCTCTCGCTCACGGCACGGCAGTCGCTCAGGCTCTTCTGCCTGCTCGAAAAGGCCTCGGGTAGGCATATCCCCACGGAATCCTATCGCCGCGCCGATGCCGCAGCCGATGAAATCTCGAACCGCTGCGACCCGAGTCATTTCAAGTTGACCCCATCGGAGCGGGAATTCTACATGGCGGCTCTCGATGCCCTCGAGAAGAGCGTCGGCCAGCGCATCACGATTCGGGAACTCTCGAATCAGGCAGGCGTGCAATACGAGCCGTTCCGCCGCCTGGTGAAGCGCCTTGAGCATATCGGCTATATCGAACGCTTCGGAAAGCTCACTGCCTCCTTCGACCGTGAACATGCCATGGAGCTTCTGCGTATAGGCGTCTAGATAGAGTTTTGGAAGCGTCCCATGGATACCTGTCGCAACATCTTCCCCATCACCTTCGAGCCTGTCAGGAAACTCCTCATCGCGGCTTATAAGTCCGGTGATTTCACTGCAGCGGATGCTATTATCGCCCGAAACACGGTCAAGCAGACGGCCATGGTCTGGAAACTCATGAACGGATCCATGGATGCGTATTGCTGGTCGAGTGGGCGGGCCGTTGCGCATATGCTCTCCCGCACCTCCCATCCGGGATACATGCTCCAGCTCACCAGTTTCGTCAGAGGCCATGCGACCGGGGATACAAATATCAAACACGCCGGCGAGCTGCGCCTGCCGGACGGAGCATGCGCGGTGGGCGTGGAGCATGCGGACTTGGGCATCGAGGGCGAGCTGGCTGAGAGGTATGGCATCTATATCACGCTCGATGCGTATGAGCGGTTCGGTCGGTGCGGCGATGCGCCCGAGAGTTGCGAATCTGTTCAATTTCGCGTGCAAAATTCGGACCGCGAAATATCGAACTGCGAGCGTTAGGAGACTGCATGGGAATCAACCGCAATATATTCCCCGTCGCTTTCGAGCCCGTTGAAGAGCTCATCGCTGCGGCATACGTCTCTGAAGACTTCAGTTCTGCGGATGCGGTCATCGCCCGAAACACGGTCAGGGAGACGAGCATGGTCTCTAGGCTGATGAATGGCACCATGGATGCATATTGTTGGTCGAGCGGTGATCGCGTGTCGCACATGCTTTCCCGTACCTCCCATCTGGGATATACACTTCAACTCACGGACTTCTTCCAAGGCCGTGCAATCGGGGACATAGATATCAAGCACACCGGCGAGCTCGCGCTGCCCGACGGTGCATGCGCCGTGGGCGTGGTACACGCGGACCTCGGCATCGAGAATGAGCTCGCCGAACGCTTCGGCATCTACATCACCCGCGATGCCTTTGAGCAGTTTGGGCATATCGGCGAACGAGCCGATTCTCGCGATTCCATCCAGTCGGATACACGGTCTGCGGACCTTGAAATATCGATTTGCGAGCGTTAGGAGAAGATATGGGAACCCATCACCAGCCGTATTCCCTGGAGAAGGCAAAAGAGGACTTGGTTCACCATAGCGCCGCGTGGGTCGTGAAGAAGCCGGAGCACTCCCCCATCTTCGTGGACTGCCATGCCATCGAGGACCCCTCCCTCGACCGAGGCTGGGACCTTCGGGTAACGGTCTGGAGTCGCGACGCGCTGGATGCATGGACTTCCGTCGAGGCGATTCAAGAGCGAGGCGTACTCGGTGATGCCTATGATGCCGCAACGTTTGTCGAGTCGCTCGCGGGTGAATATGGTGCCGCTGCTATGATCCCCTACAATGTCTTCGAGGAGGTCGTAGACGAGCACGATACGAACTATCTTATCGCCCTCGCCATCTCCATCGACCAGCTGCCAGAACACGTGACCGATGACGAAATCTCCAGGCGGATCAGGCTCAATGCCGACCAGGATATGGATGAACGTCGAGGGCTCACGGTTCGCGAGCAGGACGCACCTTCCGTCTCGCTCGATGAGTTGGTCGAGGTATACGGGGGCGATCAGATGGAAGCCAATGAAGTGGAAGTCGCTTTAGAGCGTTGACGGCTGCCGTTGCGGCATGAGGTCTTGCGCGGCCTTGCCGTTTAGTATACTTGGGCAGATGGAGGGTCATGCCTTACAGCTTTCCTGTCTCGCCCTCCGTCCTTTTTGGGGCGCCGTGCCGGGTGAATCTCACTCGGCACGGCATTTTTGTCTGATAAGAATAATAAGAACAATAAGAAGACTGCTATGTATAAGCTGAGCTGTAGCAAGCCCCAAAAGAATGAAGATAATAACGACTATTTGTACTACGGGATGTCAAGAAAGACATCCCGTCTGCTGTTCGGTACGTATTGACGGCACATTTCGGTATGCCGCAGCGGCAAGACCGGTGCAAATACTTGGAATAGTCCTACGCTCGGCGATGTATCTACAAGCCCTGAGCGAAGGGAGTGTCGCATATGCATGCAGCGGCAATTAACCTTCGGGGGGGGGTATCTCCTAGAGGTACTCTTCTCCGAGGGCAGTCAATCAT
>ERZ827037.626-NODE-626-length-44792-cov-4.023202_pt1 | contig 44792 bp, 37 predicted proteins | sample MGYA00519924_ERZ827037 | MGnify/ENA primary metagenome ERZ827037 (study PRJEB31778, sample SAMEA3449250) | human gut metagenome | biome: human gut; feature: human-associated habitat; material: faeces | place: United Kingdom | collected 2010/2012 ... | reverse complement strand
GCCATCCGGCGGCCCGTTTTTGGATTGCTTTCGAAAACGTTTACGCTTTTTCTTGACACGGCTTCTCTGTGCTTTTATACTGGAAGTATCTCATCGAAACGGGAGGCATCCATATGGCTGAACAACAGGCGCCGCTGACCCTGGCGGTTGTTTCCGATATTCATTATTATTCCAAAAAAACAGGCGTTTCCGGCAAGGCTTATGAAACCGCCAATGCCAAAAGCCAGAAGCTGCTGGCGGATTGCCCAGAGGTGCTGGAGGCCGCCTTTCACCAGATCGCAAAGGATGACAGGAGCGATATTGTGCTCGTCTCCGGCGATACGACGAACAACGGCGAGGTGGAGAGCCACCGGGAATGCATCGCCCTGCTCAACCGGCTGAAGGCGGCTGGCAAGCGCGTCTATGTCATCACCGCGACGCACGATTATCAGGATTCCGGCGAAACAGATGGCTATCAAGGCGATCAGAAGGTCAAAGTGCCCGCCCTGCGCCGCGAGGAGCTTTGGGAGTTATACCGCTCCTTTGGGCCGGATGAGGCGATTGCCGTGCACCGGGAGAGCATGAGCTACATCGTTCAGCTTGCGGACGGATACCGGCTTTTCGCATTGAACGACGATTCCAACGGCATGGGCAAAAGCGGCTTTTCGGAAGAATGCTTCGCATGGATCGCCGGGCAGGCGCGCAAAGCAAGGGAGGAAGGGCAGTTCATCATCGCAATGACGCACCACCCCATGCTGTCGCCTTCGCCGTTTTATTCCATCATCGGGGCAGGGGATATGATGGGCGACCATGAGAAGCGCGTGCAGCAGTGTGCGGATCTGGGCATCCAATTTATGTTGACCGGGCATTCGCATATTCAGGATGTCTCCTATGCCTTCAGCGAAGCCGGAAATATTTTTTATGATCTGAGCAGCCCGGCGCTCTGCGGGTATCCGGGCACGATTCGGATGCTCACGCTCGACCCGGCGGCAGGGGAGGTGCGGCTTTCCACAGAGCAGATCACCGAGAAGGTTTCGCTCGATTTGGGCGGCAAAACCTTACAGGAGCATTTTAAGGAACAATTTATTGGCATGATCCGCGAGGTGATTTTGGCGGCGGGGACGGATATCGACCGCTTTGCCGATATGGCTACAGCCTTCAGCGTCAAGAAAAAGCTGAGCTACCGCATCGGCTGGCTCATCAAGGGGCCTGCCAAATTCCTTGCCCGCCTGAAAATCGGCACGGTGGGCAACTGGACGCGGGCGGAAACCGGCCTTTCCGAAGCGGACTATGCGCCGATCAAAGAGGAAAAGGTGCTCGATTTTATCATTTCGCTCGTGCTGAGCCTCTATGGCGGCGACGCGCCCTACACGCCCGATACGCCGTATTACAAAATCACCTGCGGGATGCTGAATATCATCGATTCCGTCCTCCAGGCATTACATATCAACCTTGGTAAGCTCATTAAGGGCGCGGGCAGCGTGCGTTCGCTGGTGGAGCCGCTGCTCTATAACGCCGGCATCTGCGATGAAGAGGCGCTGCTGCCCATCTATCCGGTTGCACAGGCTGGCGATGCGCCAGAATGCGCTCAGCGGGATGCGGCCAGAAAAGCGCGGCCGCTGCCCGTGCCCGGGCAACAGCCGGATGCTGTGCGGCCGAGCCGCAAGGGGGCGCCGGTGGTGATTCTCGCCGTGCTGTGCCTTGTGATTTTGCTGCCGTTTTTGCTCATTTTGCTGCCGGCTGGCATTTTAATCAATCAGCTTCGCTTTGCAAAGAAAATGAAAGAATAGCCGCTTTACCGATCAAAAAAAGAGGCAGCAGCATGGGCGCTATGGGTGCGTATGAATCCAAGCGTTTGCTTATAAAGGATAGATACGGAGTTTAGAAGAACTGTTATAAAATGCTTTGCATTTTATAACAGTTCTTTTTGAAATTATTTAATGTAACAAATCATCACATAATTTGTTTGCTGTATAGAAAAAAGGCGCAAAATGAAACATCATTTCTGTAATGATTGACAAAAAACATCGTAATCATATAAAGTATAAGAGGCGATTTGAACAATTTGTGAGGGGGAATCATGAAGTGAAGATCAAAGACACAGCGGTCGGCGCTGTGAAGGAGGTCACATCCCATTGGAGCAAGCCAGGCAAAGGGAACTTCGTATCCTATAAGGAAGTTCTGAATCTTGGCCTCGGTGGGATGGGCCAGCAGTTCGTTATGATTATGACCGGGTATCTGGGTCTGTCCGCAGGCAATACGCTGCTCGGCTCCACGCTTGGCCTGCGCCCGATGCACCTGCAATATATGGCGATGGTGCAAACGGTGCTGGGCATTTTTTTCTGTATTCTGCGCGGCAAAATTGTGGATAACACCCGCACCCGCTACGGGCGCTTCCGCCCGTATATCGCCCTGATGGGCTTCCCGATCGTGTTGCTTACGGCAATTTTCATCTTTTTGCCGTTTGAAACGATGGGATATACTAGCAGGCTGATTGCGTCCTTTGCCTTTGCAATCACGGTCAGCATGGTCTTGCCTATGTTTACGGATACCTACAATGAGCTGCAAACCGTAATCACGCCGAATTCAGAAGAGCGCACAAAGGTGCTGGCGATCAACTCCCTGATCTATTCCTTTGCGCCTACGGTAGCATATTTTATCATCCCTCTGCTTTCCCAACTGACGGGTGGATATACGGATATCCGAACATACCGCTACATCATCGTCCCCATGGCAGTGCTGGGCGTGAGCCTCAACCTCTTTACCGCCTTTGGCTGCAAGGAGCGTGTTGTCACCTCGCAGAGCTATGTGCAGAAGGTCGGTGTACTCGAAGGCGTAAAGGAGATCTACCGGAATAAACACTGGTGGCTGCGCACAATCGCCGGATGGGTTGGCTTTCTGGAGGGCGCCTGCGGCGTGATCTTCGGCTGGGTTTATATCTATGGTACACAAGATATGACGACTTACGCACTTTTGACCACTGTGCTTGGCAGTGCTTCCGGCATTGCCATGGTCATCACGCCATTCCTGATGAAAAGGCTTGGCAACCGGACGCTTCTTCTGGTACATAACGGCTTGAATGTTTTATTTGTTACCATGATGACTTTCACCTTCCGGATCCCATTGCTCTTTTTCATCTTTCTGTATTTAAATTCGCTTATCAATGCCCTTTCCATCGTATACAATCAGGCAATGCACTCTGAGGTGAAGGATTACCAGCAGTATATCAGCGGCAAGCGTATGGATTTTATGTTTGGCGTCGCAGGCCTGATCGGTACGCCGATCGGCCTTGTCACGGGCCTTGTCATCCCCTATGTCTATGAATGCATGGGGCTGACGACGAATTACGATATCCTTTATGATCCGAATGTGCGCAATACGATGTTTTACATCCTCTGCCTGCTCTCCATCGTTGGCGCGATCATGAATTTGATCCCCTTCTCGTTTTATAGCTTGTCGCGTGAGAAACACCGCAATATCATCAAGGTGCTGCGCTACCGCGCCCTGTTTGATGATTATGAAAACGATTGCCTGAACGCGGAGGAGATTGTGATTGCGATCGACGGCATTCGAGAGGGCTATGAGATTCTCAATGCGCCGGCGCCTGATTTGAAAGCGCTGAAGGCGAAGGTCAAAGAAGCCAAAGCACTGCCTGTGGAAAAGCTGGAGGCAACGGCGCAGCACAAGGAGGCCGTCCGGGCGGCGCGCGCAGGCGTGCGGGCGGGGAAAAAGCTGCTGGAGCAGAAGGACGCTGTGCCGATTTTGATCGATGAGCTGACAAAGTTCCAAAAGCCGGAAAATATCCGTCAGGTACAGCGTGCGAAGGATCTGATTGCAATCGGCCTGACACAGTTGAGCGGAATCAATGCCTCCATCTTGGAGGATGCAAAAACGTTGCCCTCTGCCACCAAGGAGGAAAAAGCAGTGCGTGCCTTTGAAATCAAGCGCGCGAAGGCCATGTTGAAGATGGCAAAAAAAATCCGCAAAAATTATCCCAACGGCATCTGCGAGCCTGATCCGGCAACGCTGAATGATGCGCTCAATATGCCCTATGCAACGAAGGAAGAGAGCCGCGCCCGCGCAAAGGCCGTGAAGGCGGCGGAGAAGGAAATTCAGCTCTTCCACGCAACGGTGAAGCCCTATCAGGATGCGCAGAAGCTTGTGCGCGACGAGCGGGTGAGCCGCACGATCTACCCGGAGATCGAAAAGATGTACGACGGCGCGCGCGCCGAACTGGAGCGGATGGAACAGCAAGCGCAAAAAGAAACGGCGGCAGCCGGGGAGGGGAAATAATCATGAAGAAAACAGCAATCAGGGCTCTTTCGCTGCTATTTGCCGCCTCGCTGCTGACCGTGGGATTGACGGGCTGCACGCAGGAGCTGGAGGGGGCGGAACTCACCAAGGCTTATGAAACGGCGGTGCAAAACGCTCTGGCGGCCGACGTTTATTATTGGAAGGAAACAAAGCTGGAAGGCAAAAACACGGAGACCTGCCAGGTCAATGTGTTTGCCGGGCAGGGGAGCAATTATGAGCCCCTGCGGGATGAAAACGGCGCCTATTCGGAATATAAAATCAGCTTGCGCCAAGCCAGCAGCCAGCCAAAAAAGGCGGTTCAAATTTACTGCGGCCTCTCCCAGGGCAAGGAGAAGGGGAACGAGGCGAAAAACTATCTCTTCACCCAAACCTCAGAAGAGGATAAGATCGTCAGTTGCGTCAAGCAGCCGATAACAGCGCAGGAATATTACAAAAGTGAAGCGTTTGCACCGTATCTCCTCTCTTCCCGCATCGCGGAGCTGAAGGAACTGACGGTAGCGGATATGGACTTCAGCATCAAAGATGGGCAGGCGGAGCAGAAGGTGAATGTGACGAACCTGGTCTTCAAGCCGACGGACGCATACCTCGCCCGTTATGAGCAGAAATACGGCAAAAAGTCGCTGTTCGAGGGCGCTAAAAAGGTATCCATCGAGATTGCCTATGACCGGATTGCACACATCATCGTCTATACGGATGAGAAGCTGGACAGCAATCTTTCCGTAGAGATCGAACAGTATAAGTTTGAAGTGGTTTATCTCGGACCGAAATTCGATGTTCCGGTTTACAACAAAAAGGTAAAAGACGATAACGCGAAAAAGGAATTCGACTGGGTGGACGCTGTGTAAGCGGGCAATCCCTGCCCACATATGTTATTCTTAAAAATCCAGATCGGGGCGCTCTGCTTGACTGCGGAGCGCCCCGAAAGCGTATAAAGGGAAGCCCAAGTGCACGCAGCCGAAGCGCAGGGCCATGTTGTGCCGCTTTGCGCCATTCCATAAAAACGCCTCCAGCAATTTTGCTGGAGGCGTTTTTATGGAATTTCCTGTTGAAATCATTTGCTCAAATGCTCAAACTTGCTCAGCTTCCGCTCTTCGCGGTCGTACCGCCACCTATGCCGCCAACAATATCGCCAATTCCATCCAAAATATTACCCGCGTCCTGTTTCGATTCATTTTCCTTCGCATCAACGAGACCGGAGACGAGCTGGGCGATACTGATCCCCAGCGCATTTGTGTCAATTCCCTGCTCAAGCAGATACTTGTTGATCTCCCCGAGGTTGTCCATCGAGAGGGAGCCCGTGAAGCCGCCCAGGATTTGAGAAATATCCGCGCTGCTGGGCTTTTTGGTGGCGCCAGCGGTTGGGGTGATGGAAGAAGAGCCGCCACCCGCGTTGGGGGAAGCAGCCGTGGGCAGCCGGTTCGCTGCCTGATACCCACCCATATAGGAATTTCCGCCGCCTATGTAACTGCCGCCGGAGGACGATTTGGTGGTGGGTTCCGTAGATCCTCCCGTGGTGGAGGGAGCGGAAATACCGCCGAAGGTATACTGCTCTACACTGGTTTTCGTGCCAACCGTGGGCATATTGTCATCCTTTTCCTTTTTAGAGCAGCCGAAAAAGGAGGCGGCAAGCGCCACGGCGAGGAGCAGGGGGATAACCTTCCATCCGTTCTTTTTCATCAAAATGACCTTCCTTTCTTTTCACACCGCAATATTCGTTTGGGGGGCTCGATGGAGCAGAATGCTGAAAAAAGCCCTATATTCTGTTTACGTCTGCACCCTGATCTTCATATTTTTGAATCATCAATTTTGCCGCTTTATAAATATCCCCGCAGCCAAGCGTGATGACCAGGTCGCCTTTCTGTGCGTGCTCGACCACGTATTGCGCAACCTCGTCGAAGGTGTTAAACCAAACGCTGCCGGGAATTTTTGCCGCCAGCTGGGCGGTATAAACGTTGTAGGTGTTGCGCTCGCGGGAGCCCATAATCTCCGTCATAACAACGTGATCCGCCTTACTGAGGACCTCTGCAAAGTCATCCATCAGCAGATAGGTGCGGGAATAGGTGAAAGGCTGGAACACAGCCCACACCGCATGATACCCCATTTGAAGCGCGGCTTCAAGGGTGACGCGCAGCTCTGCGGGATGATGCGCATAATCATCCACGATGGTAACGCCGTTGCAGATGGCCAGTTTTTCAAACCGACGGCCCGCGCCGTGAAAGCTCCCCAGCCCGGAGATGCACTGTTCGATGCTTGCACCGGCCTGCACAGCGGCGGCAATCGCCGCCAGGGAATTGGGCACATTATGCATGCCCGGCACATCGAGCCGGACATGGCCGGCCATTTTTCCCCGGTAAAGGAGGTCGTATTCCGGGAAAGCACCGCGGTGCATTTGGATGTTGGCCGCGCTGTAATCGTTGCCGCCGCCAAGCCCGAAAGTGACCACCTCTTTTTGAGCCAGCAAATCCGCAACCGCCTGACGGGTATTCTCATCATCCCCGTTGATAATCAGCGTGTGCGCCATGGAGGCAAACTGGTGAAAGGAGCGGATGATATTGCCGAGTGTTTTAAAGTAGTCGAGGTGATCCTCATCGATATTTAAAATAACGGCAACGTCCGGTGAAAGGCTCAGGAAGGTATCTGCAAATTCACAGGCTTCGCAAACCAGTGTATCGCTGTGGCCGACGCGGCCGTGGCTGTCGATCAGCGGCAGCCGTCCTCCGATCACGGCTGAAGGGTCAAGCTCCGCCATGATAAGGATTTGCACGAGCATCGAGGTAACGGTGGTTTTGCCATGTGTGCCGCAAACGCCGATGCAGTTGGGATACATGCGCGAGATGGCGCCGAACAGTTTGGCACGCTCAAAGGTTGGCACGCCCATCTCTTTTGCAGCACAGAGCTCCGGGTTATCATCGAGCAGGGCGGCGGTGTATACCACCATTTCGGCATCTCCAATGTTTTCCGCGCGGTGCCCCATGGATACCGGTACGCCCAGCGAGCGGAGTTTCACCAGATTGTCGCTTTCGTTGTTGTCGGACCCAGTGAGGGTATACCCCTCCTTCAGAAGAATTTCTGCGAGCGGGCACATTCCGGCCCCGCCGATGCCGATCATATGGATCTGCTTTACCTGTTTCAATCGCTCGTCAATTTCGTACAATGATGCCACCTCAATCTTCTTTGTTAAAAATCGGCTGCCTTTACACCCGGCTTCGGGAAAAACACCGATGGATGATATTCCCTGGAACGTATTTATTATATTGCATCTTGGCGCGGAAATAAACACTTTTTTTCAGCAGCATGCTGTGTATTGCGTATTGGAAAAGCTTCCTGATGGAGTCGTTCTAAATTTTTCCGTGCCGCCAGATACGCAGCATAGCCGTCGGCACGCTGTACAGTGTGTTTTCATTATTATACTATAGAATAGAGGCGATTTGGATAGGAAAAATATTGAAATCAAAAAGGTTTGTAAAATACGGTGTTATAGGTTACCTTGCTACCTATGCTTAGCAAGGGCGCGATGCCGTTTGATATACGATATGGCCCGGTGGCTGCTACCGGTGATGCGACGCTAGAAAGAAGTCTGAGGCATGGGAAGCCCCATGCCTCGATTTTCATCCATGGTGTGTTTGGCCATCAGTTTGAAAGCGAGCCTACTGGCCGGGAAGGCTATTTAGCGGCAATGCTTGTCGAAGGAGGGATTGCACGCGTAGAAGTTCTTGGAGTTCATTTTATCGGTGGCAAGCCGCAGGCCTTCACCAAACCGCTGATAATGGACGATCTCACGTTCCCGCAGGAATTTGATTGGGTCGCGGACATCTGGGTCGTCTACCAAGCGCAGGATGTTGTCATAGGTGGTCCGGGCCTTTTGTTCTGCTACGATTCTCTAAAAGCAACGGAAGGTCTTGAAACCCTTGATTCTACTAGGTTTTTTTGCTATTTTGATTTTTCCTATGCTACGATTGCTTAACAGCAACTGAATGCCAGAAAACCTTGATATTACGGGATTTCTTGGTTGCACTAGCCTTTTCCTCAGCATTTCCTGCTTTGCCCGCTTTTTCAATGAAATGAACTCAAGCAAGCGACGTTTTTAAAAATTCCAGTAAATATTGATAGGTCTTTGCCTTGTTTTTGGTATTCGCTGACCAACTTCGATATGGTCAATTAGAATATCGACCATTTCACGGGTCAGATGCTCTGCATCCGTGTACTGCCTGACAAGTTCTCGACAGTTATCTGCTTGTTCCAGTTTTCTTTGCAATGTTGAAATTTGTTTTTGAGTATCCACTATCAGCTTTGCAAGGCGTTCTTTGTCTGCATGGAAGCCGTGCGAAAGGTCAACGAATTCATCCTCTGTGATGATACCCCTGGTTTTATCCGCGTAGAGGGCTTTGACACTCTCCGAGCATGCGGATATCTTTTTTTGATACTCTGCAATTTGCTTTTTGCAGGTTTCAATTTGTTCCAATGTCCTGTGGTTAAACTCTGCTTGTTCGCCAAGCCTTTCTTCATCAAGATATTGTTCATTGAGCTTATGAAGCTCTTCTAACACCGCTTTTTCTAACGTGTTTACCGATACCATGCAGCCCTCACAAGCTTCCTTAGATACATAACGGGTGGGGCAACGTAAGTAATGCTCGTCGTGATGTTTGGAAGAACGCAAGGTATAACCGCAATACATGCATGTTGTTTTCCTTGCAAACAATCCGATTTCACCGCCAGTAAAGGGCTTTGCCCTTTGCTGAATGAGCTCCTGCGTTCTCTCCCAAAGGTCTTTGTCAATGATTGGTTCATGCGTTCCTTCCACGCGAATCCAATTTTCCTTTGGAATCGGCTTGTTTTGTTTGGTCTTATAGGATACGCTGCCATAACGCCCTTGCACCATGTTGCCAATATAGATTTCGTTGGTTAACATATTTGAAATGGAGAAGTATTTCCAAAGCGTGCTGCTCACTGACTTTGGCTGATAATATCGTAACCCCTTTTGCCTTTTGTATTCAGTGGGATTTGGAATCCCTCTTGCATTTAGGATACGGGCAATTTCCATTTTGCCATATCCCTGTACAAAAAGGTTAAATACATCTCTCACAACGGCAGCGGCTTCCTCATCAATAATCAGATGCCCCTTTCGGTTTGGGTCTTTTTGATATCCATATAGAGCAAATGCCCCGATATGCTGTCCGTTCTTTCGCTTGTTATAAAATACGCTTTTGATGTTCTCGGAAAGGTCTTCCAGATACCATTCATTGATAAGTCCGTTAATCTGCCTTGCTTTTTTATTGCCCTTAATTTCTGTGTCCGCATGGTCTACGATACTGACGAATCGAATGCCCCAGATAGGGAAAAGGCCATGGATATACTTTTCAACAAGCTCCAGTTCCCTTGTGAATCTGGATTGCGTCTTGCAAAGGACAATGTCAAATTTGCGTGCTTCTGCGTCCTTCAAGAGCCTGTTAAACTCTGGGCGGTTGCGGTCAGCTCCGCCCCAATCCTCATCGCAGTAAATATCGTAGATTTCCCAATCGTGTTCAAGAGCATACTCAATCAGCATGGATTTTTGGTTTTGGATACTCTCGCTTTCATCATTTTCGTTTTTCTTATATCTGTCCTCCTCTGAAAGTCTTGGATATATTGCTACTTTATTTTTCATCATTTATTCCGCTCCTCTTTGTTCCAGATTTGCAGAATGAAATGAATGACCGTCTGGTTCTATTATAGTACATTTTGGTGATATTTGTAAATCAGAAGAAAAACCGTTTTTTGTTCTATTCTGTTCAAAATAGCGGATTATTTCCAACCATTTTAAATTGAAACACACTTTTCTTTCATTTTCATCCTTGCTTTTGAAAAAGCTGTTACAAATGATTAAGGTAGAATTATTCATAGCATACACCTCCGTTCCATTTTATGAAAGAAACGGCTTGCCCTATGAGTTTTCAGGCTGTCCTTCGGTGAGGAGTTATACTCCGCAAGGGCGGTGTCATCATCTGCTAATTAATAAAAAGTGAGCGGTGGAAAAATTGTCAAGGGCGTGCTCGCAGGCACGTGCGTATGCATTTACCCTTTACAATTTTGACAACGTGAACTACCTTGCAAAGAGCAGATGATGTCAAACGAAATCAGTTCCCCATATCCCAACAAACAATATATGTGGACAAAAAAAGACGGTTCCTGGTTTCGGAACCGCCTTTCTCTGTCCGCACGTTTTAGCAATTAAGGGGATATAGTGGCACTATGGTTATTCGCTGTCGTTGTCCTCTTCTTCTGATTCTTGCTCCTGTAGTGTCTCCAGCCTTCCAATCCGTTTAGCAATTAGGGGATGGCTTGCCGTCATTCGCTCTACAAGCTCCATTTCCTCGCCCAAAGACATTTTTTGAAGTAAGTATAGGCTCTCAATTAAATCTTCGCCAAAACCGATTGTAAACGCAAATTCATCCGCTTGGAATTCGTTGTTTCTGCTGTTGGCTGACAATATGACATTTCCAATGAACATGAAAAGAAAGAGAACCATGTTAAACAGGAATCGAAAAAGAGAAATGAAGAGATAGGAAAAGCCCCGTGTCCGTTCCTCAAACGGTGCTTGTATTAGGTCTAAAATTGTGATGACACACTTTGCCACAATAACGAACACAGAAAAAACACCGTTGCCAATGATATTGAGAAGTAAAGCAGTTGTGTGACCATATAAAATATGCCCGATTTCGTGGGCAATGACGGCCTTCAGTTCGTCCTCGCTGAATGTTTCCATTGCTCCCCGCGTAACGGCGATTGTGTGCCGACCCATTGCACAGGCGTTTACCACAAGGGAATCAATCGTATAAACCGTGATTTTGGGAAGGTAGGGGTATTGCTCCTTCGCTTCGTCATAGACCTCTTCAAAAATGGGAACAAGATAATCTATCTCCCGATTGGTTTCAAGTCTCCTCGCGTGGTTTGTGAGCCGAATAAACCATTCTCCAATTGGGGATAGAGCAACAAGCATTGCGACCGCGTAAAAAAGCAGGCAAAAGAACAAACTCCGCCCGTCTGCTCCGAGCATAGCCCATGCAATCGAGAAATACACAAAAAACCAGAGGATATAAAGAAAGTTGTTCCTAAGCAGTTGCATACTGGAATTCATATAAAGTCACTCCTTCAAAATGGCTTGTTTATTTGTAGCTTGCAATGAAAATGTTCGTCATGGGAGCGAAAAAAAGCCTCGCCTGTTTTTAGGTCTTTGATTTCGTCTGGATGGTATAAAAACTCTCGAACCCTTCTTGCCGAACCTAACCCAGTTGTGGAAGTCCTGCGTTGCTGCTGCTCAATCTGGTATGTAACTTCCATGCTTTCACGGGTTCCCAGAATGCCCGCCCATGCCTCCGCATTCGTGGCACTGTTTTGACGGAGAACAAGATAGTTGTTGGTATTCTCAATTATCTGTTCTCTAAAAGATTCGTTCACAGCGAAATCTAAATCGCTGAGGCTTTGTGTCGCTAAAATGCATGTGATATTGGCACTGCGTGACTTGTTTACTAAGTCAATTAAAGCGGGGGATGCATAGGAGCTGATTTCGTCCAGAACGAAAAAAGCACGTTGCAGGTCGGAATTGAAACATTTGCTAACCGCCTGCTTTGCGTCTATCAAAACCATTTTCCCAACCAACGGGGAAAGCTCTGGATATAAAAGCGGGTTCAATACGAAGAGAATAACCGCCCTTTCCTGTATGGCGGTGTAGATGTCGATTCCATCAACATCAAAAATCTGCCCTGCCTCGCTTTCGGCTATCGTCGAAAATCTGGCACTTGCACTCTCTGCTATCTTCCCAGCCACCTTGCAGATTTCTATATTGAGTAAATGCTCTTGCTTGGTAATGACCTCGTTTCGGGATAATGTGCTACTAAGCATTTGAAATCGGTCTGCGTTGATGTATTCCAAAATGCTTTGAAAAGACAACTGAATTTTTGCTTGCTCCATAAGAATCACAAGTCTTTGTAAATATCGCTCTGTGTTCAATTGATAATGTGGCTCCGTCCACTCAGTGAGGTTAACCAGCATATCTTTTGCCGACGTTGGGGAAGCATGTTTGAACGGATTGTAGGTACAGGAGCTTGCTGGATTGGAAAGATTGATAACATAGAGCTTACGGTTATACTGCTTGCAAAACTGCTGTGTGATTTCCAAAAGGGAACCAGAGCCAATATCGCCTTTGCCGTCTATTATCAAGAGCGGATAGCCCTGTTCTGTGCCGTGCTGAATGAAATTCGCAAGGGCAACGGTCTTTCCCGAACCTGTTGTACCGCAGACAAAAACATGCTTGCAATCATCTGGAATGAAAATCTTTCGTTTGTGGCTGTGACCAATGAGGACGGCGTTTTCTGGCTCGTGATTGACGGGCTTTTGCTTTTGTTTCATGCGTCGCATATCCCTCCAGAAGTTAAAATATTTTTTGATTTCGTGACTTTTAAACCATTCAATTAGAATAACTACAACGGGAAAAATACAGAGCAGAAGGAGCAAGCCCCAACCGTCCTTGCGGGGTTGTCTGTAACGCTCTAATGGTTTCCAGCATGTTTCTTCACTCCCTCTAAATTTATGAGTTCGATATCTGGATATATACGGCTCTGCTCTTGCAGGATTGTGGCTATTTTGCTGTGCATGTTCGGCACAATCCAAAGCTGAGAATCATAATTTGTAAAATTCTCTTTTATATTTTTTTCAAGCCTCGTTTTCGCCTTGAGCGAAAGCTCCACTTCCACGCAGACGGATTTTCCGTCCTGCTCATAAACAAAATCTGGACGGTGTCGGCGGTTGCTGAAACCATCTAAGCCGTGCAATTCTTTCTCCGTCTGCATGTCGGAAAAGGGAACCGCTTTTTCGTTGTGAACGAAAATGGCGGTATCTAAAACGGCAATATCGTGTACGATTTGCTCAATACGGATTTTCGGTTCATGTGCGGAAACGTGTATCAAAGCTTGTGCTGTTCGGGTGAGAAAGTATAGATAGGGAACTCCGTATATGTATTTTTGTCGGTGGAGAAGCCCTGCCTCTATCAGTGTTTTCAATCTTCGGTCACAGGTTCGTTGACTTGAAAATCCCGCAAGGGTTTTCAAGTGTCTGGAAAGAGTTACACGCCAACGTTCTATCTCTTTAAACACTATGTAATCTCGCTCGACGAGTTTAAAGTTGCTCATGCGTTGCCTCCTTGGGTGGGTCTGGGGTTACAGGGGAATAGGGTATCTTAATATGGGGAATTCCCTTGTTTTTATTTGTTCTTCTCTTCTTCCTTCTTACTTAACTTATTTATTTTTTATTTTCTTATTTTATATTATTTATATCTATCTATCTATTTATTTATATTTTTATTATTATTTATTTGTGTTATGTTATGTAGTACTGCTTGCTGATGTGTTAGTCATTTATTTTTTAAAATAAATGAGTCATGATGTTCGTGTGGGGTCTCGGCATGAAGTGCCGAGACCCCACACGAACGCTGACGGCTGGCACATCAAAAAAGCAAGCAGTACGGGCGTTTCAGGGAATTGATTCCTATATGGAAAATATATGATATGGCGGTTGTGGTTAGTACCCTTTTGTAACACTTTTTAGACAGAAAAAAACCTTGTCCGTCTTAAATGGACAAGGTTTTTCCTGTAACGGTTTTTATATGAATTTCCCTTTTCTACCTCTTGTTTTCTTGGTATTCGATACGGTCAAGATATTTGCTACGAAATTCCAATGGGTCTATTTCGTTATCTAGAAAGTCTGATAAAGGAATGTCAAAAAAATTAGCGATACATGCAACTACAGAAGTATCACCGATAGGCAGCGAACGCCCCTTTCCTTTCTCTAAATAAGTATAGCCGTAAATTGTGCAATTTGCAATCAGTGCCATTTGTCTTTGCGTTAAATGATGTATATTCCGAATGATTGTTAATTTTTCGCTCAGCTTGGCGGGAGAGGTTTTCAGCCAGCCTTTGTATTTGTAATCGTCTTGTTCTATCTGTTCCCGCAATTTCAATTCAAATTCCTGCAAGCTTACATCTTCTTCAAAATACGCAGAGTCAATGTGTGCAAAAATGCTCATACGTTTTAGTTTCGTTGGCGGAGGAACAACAATTCCTGTTTCAAATTTCTGATATTTTACTTGATTAACGCAGCACACAACGGAAGCTTGATTCGGTGTCAACTCCATATATTCCCGCCAACGCTGAACTTTGCTTGCTAATAAACTTATTTCTTCTGCCATACATATTCCCGCCTTTTCCAGTGATACTAAAAAAGCAGGCGGAAACGAATTCGTAGAATCTCTATTCTACGAAGTTGTATTTTTTAAGAGAGCAGGGCATTCACACCCTGCCTCTTTTTTTCTGAACAAGGGTGTACATATCGGTTCAATGTGGTTTTAACATCCGCATGGCCTAAGATTTCCGATAGGCTCTTTACATCATGGGTCTTGTTATAGAAATTGGTCGCGAACGTGTGACGGATGGAATACAGGTTCTTCCCCTGTATGTTTAGTTCCTGCATAATCTTTGTGAATTTGTCCTCTAATAAGCGTGGCTCCATAAATCGTTCCTGTTCCCCTGTAAGCAAAAACGCATTGGGCGGTATTCTCTGATAGAGATTCCTTCCCATTAAAACAAGGTCATTTATCAATGGAATGTCACGGATAGCTTTATGGCTTTTCGGGGTATCAATAATAACCTTTGTTTTTGGTTCTGTAGTATCAGGGTTTTTGATTCGTTGCATGGTGAAACGCACTTTGAAAACAGCGTCATGCAAATCAATGTGTTTGCACCTTCCTGCCGACAATTCGCCAGGGCGAAGCCCTGTGTACATAGCGACTAAAAACCCATAGGTTAAGAAATCAAGATGGGAAACGCAGTAATTTTGTAACTGCTCCCACTCCGTTCTTTTAAAAATTACGATTTCGGGAGGGTAAACGGCAGGCTTGTAAATATCTATTTGTAATCCAGAATAGGACAGTATTTCCGATAACAGCCCCAAAACGGAAGCGATTGTTTTATCAGAAAGGCGGGATTGCAAATATGTCGTAAAGGCTTCTATGGAGGTCTCGTTTATCTCTTCCACTCGTTGGAAGAAGGGCAAAATATATCCCTCAAACCTTCTGTAGTAGGTGGAGATAGTTGTTTGCTTTAATCTCATTTTCGCCTTGTTGGAATAGATATATTTCTGAAACATGGATTCAATTTCCATACTTTTCCTCTTTCTTTGATGGGAACTATTTACATTCGTTTCTTTTTTTGATAAAATGTTGGCAACACAAAAAAGCAGGGGGCTTTCCATTACAGAGAGTAGAGACTCTACGAATGGTATTGCTTTTTCTGTGTTGTAAAATTATATTTCTCGTTTTATAATATACAAAAGGCATAATTTTTATTAGGTAATTTATGGAAGGAGGTGGAAGTGTGTGTTCCAAATATCAGAGCTAGACATAGTAGATTTGATAAAAGGAACAAATTTAGATTATATTATTGAATTAAAAAACGGAGTAAAATATACCAATCTAAACATTGCAGATACAAAAGCAAAAGAACTTGAAAGTGAACTGGAAAACACCAAAGAATTTCGGAATCAATGTACTATCTAAACGCACAAAGCATATAATCAAAAACAAATTTGTTTATCCAATTATGCTATGGGATGATACCGCTATTTTCATTTTTTCAAATAAAAAAGAAAGACTATCTGTGACGGGATTTGAGTTGTATAGATTTATAGCCCTTATGGATATATCACTTGATTTTATAAAACATAATAATTAATATCCAAAAGACAGGAAAGAAACCTGTCTTTTCCTTTTCATACGTCTTTTTTGGCATGGCGTGCATACACATAAAAATAGGGATAAAAAAATCTGTAGCCATACGAATATGGTTACAGATTTTCTATTTCTACTCTTGAAGTTTGCTACTTGAAGAGCCGTTTTGGCCGCTATCTTTTGCTCTTATGATATAGAAATCGACAGAAAAAGTCAATATATTTTTCCGATTTTGATAGAATAAGCTTGGTGTTAATTCTAATCGGATAAAATATAGAAAAAAAGCTGTTCGGTTTTCATCTATTAGGGGTCAAAATCGGGGTCAAAAATCAGCGGGTGGAAAGGGTGAAATGCAATGCCGAAACGAGGCGAGAATATCCACAAAAGAAAAGACGGCCGTTGGGAAGGCCGATATATTATCAGCTACAATCCAGAAGGGAAAGCAAGCTATAAATCCGTGTATGGGGCGACCTATCAGGAAGTCAAACAAAAATTGAAACAGCAGCAGGATTCCGCCGCAAAGCAGCAGGCCGTGACGGGAACCGCAAGCTTTGGCTCCCTCTGTTTGGAATGGCTGAAACAAGCACGAATAGCGGTTAAGGAATCATCCTATGCGGACTATTACGATAAAGTACACAACCACATTATCCCGCCGTTAGGCCGTTTGAGAGCAAAGACAATCGGGGTTGAGATGGTCAATCAATTTATCAGGGAAAAAACCGAACACGGCAGGCTCGACGGGAAAGGCGGATTGTCCGCAAAAACGGTGCATGATATTGTCTGTGTCCTTGTGCAAATAATCCGCTATGGAGAGTCGGAACACAAGATACCCCCTTTTCAGGAGGAACGCCTCATTCTTCCCCCCATACAGGAGAAAGAGCTTCCCGTCCTCACTGAGGGGGAACAAAAGCAATTTGAAGTGTTTCTATCCAGTAAGCCGAATCTGGAAACGTTGGGCTTGTATCTGGTGTTATACAGCGGGATTCGTATCGGGGAGCTTTGTGCCCTAACATGGAAGGATATTGACACGGAAGCAGGGCTGTTGCATGTGAACAAAACGTTGCAGCGAATCAAAAATGTGGACGGAAACAGCCCCTTCAAAACAAAGGTGATTATCGACACGCCGAAAAGCAAAAAATCCGTCCGAACCATCCCTTTGGCTGAGCCGCTGCTTCTCCAATTGAGGGAACAAAAGGTGCAGTATCAGCCAGAAGCCTTTTTCTTAACGGGCAAGGTTAGAAAATTTATGGAACCGCGTGTATACGCGGAGAAATTCAAGCGATATTTGGAAGCGTCCCGTGTGGATACTATCAATTTTCATGCATTGAGGCACACATTTGCAACAAGGGCGGAGGAAAAGGATTTCGATATCAAATCCCTTTCGGAAGTGCTCGGCCATGCGAGTGTGAAGTTCACGTTGGAGCGATATGTACACAGCTCGGCAAAGCTGAAAAAGCAGGGAATGGAAAAGCTTGCTTCGAGCTATTAGGGGTCAAAATTGTGGTCAAAAAGAGTGCGAAAGCCTGTAGGTATATGGCTTCCGCACTCTTTTTCTTCAAGTAGCAAACTTCAAGAGTACGCACGGAATACTTCCCTTACTATTATTCTCATAAAGAAAGGAAATATGCAAGGGGGACGCTATCTGAAAAATTAAGAAACAGGAGGAAAACGAAAATGAAGAAATGTAAAAAGCTTCTTGCCCTTACCATGGCGGTGCTGCTCGCGTTCGCGTGCTTTGCTCTGCCGAGCTTTGCCGCGTCCAGTGGGAGCCAATACGGGCTGGAAGCCACAATTGTGACAGACAAAGAGAACTACAAGGCAAATGAGGAAATCCATGTGACCGTGACGGTCAAAAACACGAATGATTTCAAGGTGGAGGATGTTTCCATTGAGAGCCTGCTCCCCGAAACGCTCACCTTGAAGGATGGGAGCAGCAGCACAAAGACGGTGGATTTGGAGGCAGGCGAAACGCTGACGCTCTCTTTCATGGCGGTAAAAGAAAAAGAGGAAACCAGTGCGACGGTGCCAGAGAGTGAAGGCACAACTCCAACCGAAACCGAGACGGTGAAACTCTCCGAATCCGAAACGGACAAGCCGACGGAAACAGAAACCGTGAAACCGTCTGAGACGGAAACGGCGAAGCCTTCGGAAACAGAAACCATCAAGCCGACAGAGACACAGCAGCCCAGCACACAGGAGAGCACGGAGCAGCCGACGCAGGCTCCGACAACGGAGAAACCGACACAAACGACCACAACTGCACCATTTACAACAGGAGAGGCAACAACGCTTCCGAGCACAACGGGAGCACCCTCCACGACGGGCGGCGGGATAATTGGCGATTTGACAACGACCTTCCCGAAGGTTACCACAACGGCGGATAGTGCCACAACCGCACAGGCGGAGAACCCGAACACAGGCGATTCCATGTCAGTGAAAACGCTTGTCATTGCGATTATCGCCCTGCTTGCGGTAATTGCGGTTGTGATTATCCTCATGTATAAATACAAGAAGCAGACTACGAAAATCATATCACTTGTGATGTGCGTTGCGATTGCTGCAACGGCAATAACGGGGGTAAGTTTTTTCACGGCAAAGGGTGCGGATGATGAGCGGAAATCGTTCACGGTAGAGAAGGTTATTACGGTGGACGGCGAGGAGACGAAGGTTAATGCGGACGTGAAGTATGATAGCGGAAAACAAGATTTAGCAAATGGCTATGTTAATGAAGAGCTTTACACTTCTATAACTGATGATAATCATATTATTACCCTAAAGGATGGGCGTAAATATGTTGATAATGAAATTTTATTAACATCTAATGACGGTGTGGAAAAGTCTGAAATCGAAACTTTAGTGAAAAAATATCAAGGCAAAATTGTAGGGTATATTGGAATTATGAATGATTATCAAGTTCGTTTTGATAATACATATTCATATGAAGAATTAGAGAAGCTAGTTGAGGAATTTCAAAAAAATCCACTGATAGAAGACGCTATGTTACAGGGTGTATTGGAATGGGATGATGCACGGTCGATAAGTCCCGCAACCAATGACAGCAAGTGGATTAATGATTGGGACGCTGCCCCTTCTGGGGCAAATTGGGGAATAGAAGCAATAGAAGCACGTAAAGCCTGGCACTATAGTAAGTATATGAATGATATTCATGTAGGCATACTTGATGTAGGCTTTGATACAAATCATGAGGATTTAACTTTTAAAGAAACTCCCTTATTTAATGAAGAAGATGACCATGGAACACATGTAGCTGGTATTATAGGAGCAACGTACAACAACGGAAAAGGCATAACTGGCATTTCACCGAACAAAGTTAATTTATTTGGAGCAGTACCAGATACATGGTCTATGTATGAAGCTTGTTTAGTTTATGCTATTTACGGTGCTAAATCTAAAGTTGTTAATATAAGCTTGGGTAGTCCGTTGGTTGAGTTTGCAGCCTATATGGGAAATCAAAATGCAATCAATGAACTCGATAAATACGCAGATTTGATTACTAAAAAATTAAAAAAACTAATTAATATGGGTTGTGAATTTATCATATGTACTTCCGCTGGTAATCAAGGTAAATTCAATCCACTAGGAAATGGCTATACATATTCAAAAGATTCATCTGCTTACTATGGCTATAAGACAGATAATATGGGATGGCTTTGTGGAATTAAAGGCTCCAATGGAATTTTTTCTGTAATTAATGACCCTGTTGTGAAAGATAGAATTATTACGGTTGGTGCATTAGGAATTAAAGAAAATGGAGAATATGAAATAGCTCCATATAGCCAAATAGGTACGAATGTAGAGATTATGGCACCAGGCAGCGACATCCAAAGTACTGTCTGTAATAACTCGTATGATTATATGAGTGGAACATCAATGGCTGCCCCACATGTTGCAGGGGTCGCTTCAATGGTTTTTTCTATTAATCCTGACCTAACAGGTAAAAAAGTGAAAGAGATTCTGTTAGCCACTGGAACAGGAAACTATGATAATTTAAAAATGGTGAATGCCAATTATGCCGTAGAACAAGCGGTAGATTCACTGAACACAGTATTGTATGGACGAGTATTTAGTGATTCTTCTTCTGGTCAGCCGTTAGGAAATGTTCTTGTTGAAGCTTTAGATAAGGAAGCTCATTTTATTAGGCAAACTTACACAGATGATAATGGACAATTTTCTTTAAATTTACCTGCGGATACGTTTTCTATACGGCTTACCCTTTTGGGATATCAAGATTCCCACCTAGGAATAACACTTACTGAAGGTGTTACCACTGTTTTGAAAGAACCTATTATTATGAAGAAAACAGAGAGCCCCGACCCTGACCCAACGCCTGGAATAGATGATAATTTTGCAGGTGGAGACGGCTCGGTAGAAAATCCTTATCAAATTGCAACGATTGAACAATTAGATGCAGTTCGAAATCATTTGAATTCTCATTTCATCTTATTAAATGATATTAACTTTGCAGGTTTTCTAGATGAAAATGGCGAACAGAAATACTTTTCTCCAATTGGCAGAAAGGAAGAATATAGTGCTCCGTTTACAGGAACGTTTGATGGAAAAGGTCACACAATAAAAAACTTGAAAATGCGAGGAAGTTATGTTGGATTATTTGTATCTTTAGAAAACAGTATCGTTCAAAATCTTAATTTACAAAGTGTTAGTGTTATGGGAGACTATTCTGTTGGTACGATTGCTTCTACAAGTAAAAATAGCATTATAAGAAATTGTAATGTTATAGGAAGTATAGAATATTGGGGATTTATGAGTACTGGAATGAGAATAGGGGGGATTTGTGGAACTAATGAGGAAGGAAAAATTGAAGAGTGTTACTATATGGGGAATATTGAGTCCACGATAATTTATACAACAGGGGGCATTACAGGTTGGAATAGCGGAGAAATAATCAATTGCGGTTACAAAGGAGGGTATTGTTATGGTGGTTATGCAACAGGGGGCATTGTAGGATATAATGATGGTAAAATTATAAATTGTTTTAATAGAGCTTTTGTGGGTAGTAACTATAGGACGCGTTATTCAGGTGGTGGTATACGATATAATTTACAAGCCTTTGGAGGAGGAATCGCAGCTCGTAATTCAGGAGTAATTGAGGGGTGTTTTAACACTGGTTCCGTTTATGGTTGGAGTTTAGATGATTATTATATAGGAAAAATTGGTGGCATTGTTGCAGATAATGAGGGAACTATTTCTTACTGCTATAATACAGGCACTATTCTCCAAAACCATGGGAGACCCGACCGAGAAGATTGCGATGATGTAGAATCTATTGTTGCTGGGATTGCTAGTCGCAATAAAGGTGAAATATCAAACTGTTATAATGTTGGTAAATTAGATTCAGATACAGTTGCTTACTACTTTGGGGCAGTACCTGGTGAGACAGGAGTAAAGAACGTATATTTTGGCGATTTTTTATATACGAATTATGAAAGATATGGATATAAAGAGGGAGGTGAAAGGCGTTCCGAAGTTGAAATGAAGTCAGACCGCTTTGTAGGACTTTTAAATGAAGGACCATCTTTATTTATTAAAGATACAGAAGGAGTAAATAACGGTTACCCAATTTTAAAGTGGCAAAAACCGTAAATAAATTATTCAAAAGAAAATATAGTATACAACAGGGACGGCATATCTTTTCCATGCCGTCCCTGTGTCTTTTTCAGGTAAAGCAACAAGGAAGAATCTAAATAAAATAAGTCGGGACAGGCAAAAATGATTACTATCCGCATACCCTTTATTGAGGTGTGTATGATGATTCTAAAATCTATCACAGTAGGGCAGACAAAAGTGATTATCCATGATGATTCGATTTTGCAGGACAAAAAGAAAATAGAGCAAACAAAAGAACAACTCAATCGAATTGCATTGGATATTCTAAAAAAGCATTCATAAAAAATCACGTAGGTGCATTGCCAAAAAAGCTTGTACCTACGTTGTTTTTTTCTTTTTTCATCTCCAACAACGCACGGGCCAACGAACTGGCGCTCCTCGAAATGATCGGCGCCATCGTGCATCAGCTTACCCGTAATCTAAGTGAAGATGAAATTAAGAAAAGCGGCTTCGACACCTATTTTGTCGACCACACAACCGGTGTTTACCCCGCTTCTGCTGCCGGCGTGCCGTATACGGCTGCTTATATGCAGAGCAAAGGCGACATGATTACGGATCTTCATGAAAACCTGGCTGCAGAGGCTACGACTTTGCAGGAGCAAGGATAGCCAAAAAGCTTAAAACTACGTTGTTTTTGTGTTCCATTTATTTCCATAAATTCGTGCCCTGCGACATCACAAGAGCAACGTGGGAGAAAGCTGTACAGGCCCTTTGTAGGTGGCGACGTTACAAAAGCAACAAATGCAGAATGAAGCTGAATGACCGTAAAAATAAAAAGGATAAGAGTAGAACAATCTGTATTTCAAAACTGAAATAGAATATATATAAATAAGGAAAGGAGATATACCATGAAACTTGATTCGATAGGAAATTATTGTATGTATTTAAGGAAATCCAGAAAGGATATAGAAGCAGAAAAACACGGGGAAGGAGAAACCCTAAAAAGGCATTTTGAAATGCTAATGTCACTGGCTAACCGCCTTAAAATCATAATTCGTGAGGACGCAATTTATAAAGAAATTGTCAGCGGTGATACAATTGCTTCCCGCCCCGTTATGCAACAGTTACTTGCTGATATTGAAATCGGAAAATGGGATGGCGTTCTTGTTGTCGAAGTGGAGCGTCTGGCGAGAGGCGATACGATAGACCAAGGAATCGTAGCTCAGACCTTCAAGTACAGCAACACGAAAATTATTACTCCTATGAAAATTTACAATCCGAATGATGAGGGTGATGAGGAATACTTTGAATTCGGTTTATTCATGGCCCGACGAGAATATAAAAAAATACGCCAAAGAATGAACAATGGCCGTGTGTCTTCCGTACAGGAAGGAAAGTATGTCGGCAATGTTGCCCCCTATGGCTTTTGCAGAGAGAAGATAAAAGGGGATAAGGGCTTCATACTGGTTGAGAATCCAGAAGAAGCAGATACATTGAGGTTAATTTTTAACCTGTATGCTAATCAAAATTATTCTTATAACCGAATTGCCGACCATTTAAATTCTTTGGGAATCAAACCACGTCATGCAAAAAATTGGAATGTGGCAACCATTCGTGACATTCTTCACAACGAAACTTATAGGGGAATTTTGCATTGGGGAGCTAGAAAGAATGTAAAAGTCATCAAAAAGGGCATTGTGACAATGACGAGACCTAGAAACAAAGGCGATTATACCGTATCACAGGGGCTACATACGCCATTAATCAGCGAAGAACTGTGGGAGAAGGCATTGGAACGCCATCGTGTAACTGCACCGAAATGCCCTCATCCAACATCGTTACAGAATCCACTTGCAGGTCTTGTGATATGTGGCAAGTGCGGGGCGAAAATGCAAAGGAGACCGTATAAAGACAGACAACCATCATTAATTTGCACAAATCGAAAATGTGACAATATCAGTTCCGACTTAGAAATTATTGAACGCAAAATAATAGAAGCACTGAAAGAGTGGCTAGGAGATGTCGCAATCAATTTTGAAAAAGTTGAAGAGGAAAATACATTGCAGGTTAAAGCTCTGGAAAGAGCATTAGCAAAAACGAAAGTAGAGCTTGAAAAGGCGGAGTTGAAACTCAAACGTGTCTGTGAGTGCTATGAAGAAAAAACCTATACGCGTGAAGTTTTTTTGCAACGTTCTCAAGCTGTATCAGAAGAAATCAGGAAGCTCAGAGAGAATGTGGAAAATCAAGAAAGAGAATTGGAAGAAACACGCGTGAAATACAAATCTGAGGAGGATTTCGTGCCACAAGCCCAATATGTATTAGATACCTACTATATGACGAATGACCCCGAAGAACGAAATCGAATGCTGAAAAACATTTTGGAAAAGGCGGTCTACACAAAAACCGAAAGAGCAATTCGAAAAGATAGCGACCCTACCAATTTTACAATTGAGCTTTATCCTAAAATCAGCAAGATTGATTCTTAATTGGAATCAAAACGGCAATCTCTAACATATGAGGTACAGAGGGGTTAAAAATCCTCCAAAAAATCAATCCCAATTAGAGATGATTTTTTCCACATGGAATAGCGATTTTCCTTGTAAACATAAGGAATTTTGAAGATTCCATTATTTTACAATCGCTCAATTTCCAACAACGTACGGGCCAGTTCTTCCGTACCGATATCGGTCAGCAGTCCTTTCAATTCCGCATAAGGCATCGAATAGCGCTGTGACAGATAACGCAATGACGCACCAAGCTCACCGTCCGCTATTCTGATTTTATATCGTTTTTATCCTCATAAGGATACACGGATGATATGCAGGATGACAGCTTTTAAAAACCAACTATTTATGGAATTGTGTTGATTAATTTGTGAAAAAATCTATATTTAATGCAAAAAATATTTTTATAATATTAATTGGTTATTTTCCTTGATTTTTTCACAAAAGATACTATCATAATTACAAAGAATAAACTAATAAAATTCGACGGACTGTTAATAAATTATTGATTTCATGCATAGTGAAGGGGAAAAGAATACATGAGCTATACCGCGCAGGGACTCAGCAACTATACGAAAACCTACTCCAATAAGCGGACAGGCTTTTCAGTGGGCTATTATACTGCTTCTCAGGTAAAGGCGCTCTATCCACAGGGAAATTATCAGGTGGCCGCCCAGATTGGAGCGGGCGTCAAAAAAAATGCGCCGGATACACTGGCTTACAATGGGAAAACAGAGCCGATCGCTCCTTATAAAAAGAATCCGATGCACCGCACGGTAGGCTATATCAGCTGTGGTGAAAATCAGTTTGTCGCGGTGAAGAAGAATATTATCTGGCTGTGGATTTTGCTGCTGATCCTTTTGCTGGCGCTGATTTTCGGCATACAGTATGCGGCGAATCATTGGGATGAGATGTTTCCGGATCAGCCTGCGGCTGCTTCTACAGATCCCAAAGGCCAAGTGGATCAAAATATCGTGGAAGGCGATATCACGCTAAGCACCAAGAAAAAAATTGATACCAAGGGCAAAACGATCAAACTGCCGGGCATTACCTCAATGAAATTTAAGGCGGGGCAGACGGAGCAGGAGTTTGTGCTTCGCAATCCGGAAGGGAACCCCTGCTACTTTAAATTCCAGATCGTTTTGGATAAAACGGGCGAAATTGTGTATGAATCGAATCTCGTTCCGCCAGGGTATGCAATTGCAAAATTTCATCTAAAGCGTGCAATGGATGCAGGCAGCTATAAAGCGACGATCAAATATTTGACTTATTCATTTGATGCAGAGCAAAACCGGCTGAATAACGGGCAGGTAAAAACGACGATTACAGTGGAATAAACCTATGATTGGCAGGATCACGGACCAAAAGGAGAAAATTTATGAACGGGGGTCATTCGGCAATGAAACAAAGGACGAAATACAGCAAGCGGATCCTCGCGGTGTTACTGGCAGTTATGATGCTGCTTGCGGCAGCGCAGCCGATTTCGTTAGTGGCAGCGGTGGGGGAAGATCCCGACCCGCATTTTGAGGAGGGGATTGCCCGCGCGCGCTATACTACCGGTGGCACGCTGGAATTATCCTTCCCGGTTGCCACGTCGCCGGGGGGCGGGATTGCTTATTGGGCAGATTTGTATGATCTGGATCGTGACTATGCGAGCCGTGAAACGCCCTTGAATGCCAGCCCGATTGAACTGGAGGGCGTTCGCCAGACGATGGATAACGCTAACCTTCTGATCAGCGCGGTTCTTTCTCCAGAGCAGTTGGCAGCAATTGGTGGCTTGGATATGTCCCACCGGATCAGTGTGGCGATCACGGCGGTAGATGGTGCAGGCTGGCGCTCCCAGCCGATGGAAGCGCTGGTGGGGGAATCACTCGCCATCCCGGCGGATGATTCGTCCCCCGAAGGGAATTTTGTAACGTTTGAAGATTTTAACGAGACCACCGGCAATGGCAACAATGAAAATTCGGGTAAAACGCCTCCCGCGTGGATGTATAATAACGTCGCGGGTGATGAGCAAACGGGCAACAATAACTATACGCCTGCCAATATAGACGGTGTTTTTATCGGCAACAACGATGCTTATCAAACGCCCGGCTTTAACACGAGCAATGCATTCCGTGTTTATATGAAGAATGCGGAGAATAGTTCCTTTACAGAGGGCTCCACTCCGTCCAGTGTGAATGGCTATCAGCGCTTGGATATCGGCTATACGCCGGCAACCAGAAATTTTGTGAATGCGGACGAGATGTGGATTTGGGTGGATACCTCCTATGTGGAGTTCGATGAATTTGCATTGCAGGCGCGGTATCTGGACAGAGGGGGAGATCTTTATCTGAACGCTGATTTAGGCCTAGATAATTCATATGTACGTAGTGAGGAGGATATAAACTTAAAATATAGTCAGGATGTTTATAGCACCATTGGTTATGCTGCAAAAAACAATGGGGCATCTGTTCCGGTTTATTATCAAAATGAAGATGGCTTGTGGGACACCATTTATACAAATAATAAAGGTTACTTGGAGAACTTTGGCCATTATCGTGGCTTCCTCCGCGTTCCGGTAGATAAACTTTGGAATGAGACGGAGAACAGCTCTTACAATCAGTTAACAGAAGAACGTGTATATTCCTATAAGATTAAAATATACGATGCTTATATTGGTGTAAATACAACCGTTAAAGAGTTTACAGCACAAGAGGCTTATGAAAGCCCGGATGCAACTTTTAGTTGGCAAGATACATATACGAGAAATGGTTTAATAGGTCAAAAACGATGGATGTATTTTCAGAAGGATCAATTTGCTCAAAATTATGCACCTGGCCTTACTGTGATTCCACTTGAAGACATCGCCTCTGTTGGCATCACCTGGAAAGGCGCCTCTGAGGATAGCGTCAACAAATCCTTCTACATTGATCAGATGGGCTTCAGCGGTACAGGTATGAATGGCACGCCGGTAAACAGCCTAACCACCAGCAATACCGCCGCCGTGCAGACACTGGTGGAGAAATATTTGCCGGATGACCTGACTTTGATCAACATTTCCCATGCGAGCGTGATTGCGGATTTGCGCGCCATTTGCACGCAGCTTGGCATTAACAATGCTGCTTTAGATGAGGCGGAAGCCGAGTTGGCAAAGATCTTGGGGGGCAGCGAAACCCCAGTTGACTGGCTGAGTGGGGAACTGGATCGATTGCCGGTAAAGAGTTCTTATAGCGCAGAGGAAATTGAGCAGATTAAAAACTATTTTGAGCTTTATCGCACGCTGACGCTGGGCGATATCCACCGCCTGGGCACGGCAAATGAGGCGAAGCTGATCACTGCCTATAACGCCGCTGAACTGAGCGAATGGTATCCCAGCGCCTTAACGCAGCTATATTACAAGGCCTTCAATGATGTGGAGCGGAATTATACGCTGGGCCAAACTGCACTGCATGAATATGATGACTACCGTCTGGGTCCAGATGGAAAGTGGCATTATTATGACCGTGCCCATAATTTGCCTTGGGACAATAATTATAAGGGCGCATGGGAAAACAGCAGGAATCTTGTGGCATATAGCCGCATGAGCTATGATGCCACAGAAACGGGAACGAATGATGTAGACCAGCGCTTCGGTTTAGCATCCACCTCGATCGGGCAAAACGGATTTGCAGGTTCCCGTTCGATTGATACAAGCTTTTACCGTGATTCGTTGGTTAATGGAGAAACTTACCGTATTTCCTTAACAAATGGAGATAACAAGAATAATTGGGATGAACTCGGCAGCGTAAACATCGGCTCGGCAACGGACTTTATCTTTTATGCGGATTTCTCTGAAATGAATGATCTTCGTAAATTGTGGATCACTTTGCGTACAGCGGATGGCAAGATTTATTCGCATGATGAGGATAATAGTCAGTGGAATTATCAGATTCTCAATATGAACGACGTAAATCCTGCGTGGAAGGATGTACTAACAGATGCTGATCCGGATGGCTGCCTCACAGGCGATCCGCTCAATGGATTCCGTGGATTTATTAAAATTCCGCTCTCCCATTTCCGTGAAATAGGGAATAGGAATGCGGCAATTCCTGCGAATTCAGATGTGAAGCAGATGAAGCTATTTTATACTGGCACGCAGGGCGGGACGAGCCCAGCGGGAACGTCGGTCTATCTTGATATGTTTGGCTTTGTCAGTAGCGTTCAGGGCAGTGGGTTTGAGCAGTTAAAGCCGCAGACAGTTACTGCGCCAAACGTAGCTGCAACTACGGTGGAGGAGACACAAGCTGCGATTCTTGCTTTATACAAAGATGTCACACTGCTGGGAGACACGCAGGAACAACCGCACTATCTCTTTAACTATAGCAATCAGCAGGCAGATGTAGATGCCTACCGCGCCATGCTTGCCCAGTATTACACGCTTACCGTTGCCCAAAAAGCAGAATTGGAAAAGCAGGCAGAGGTAGAAGGCAAAATCGCCGATATGGCCGCGGTTGTTCGAAATTATGATACCTATAACGGCATAGATGGCAACCTCAAAACATATGTGAGAAATGCCAACGAGCAGTTCAACATCGTTAAGGACAATTTCAAAACGGAGGCGGTAGAAACAGCTCCGGTCACTGCGGTGTTGGAGGAATATAAGGGCTACCCTGATAAATACAAAAACACCGTCCAAACCTATTGGGCTGATCGTAATCTAAATGCGGTGTATCCGAACTTTACGGTCACAACTTCGGCTTCGTCGGAGGAACCTCAAGCGCCGGTTGCCACTATGAAACTTGATAGCAGCCGTACACATTACGCAGGTTCCGTAACGCTTGAGTATTATGCTGCTGTGGATACCCAAAATCAGATTGAATTGGTAACTGCCCCAACAGGGAAGATTACCCTGACAGCGGACGACGGTTCGGGAGAAACGGTTGAGGCGAGCCTGGGAGGCGGGCGTGCAAATCCGCTGAATGGAAAGAACAGCATGACGTTTAATCTTTCCGTGCCGGAAACAGAAGTAACGCATGCTGTAACCTATAGTGGAGAATTTCAAGTATTAGTAAAATCTCCTGCCATAGATGATGGAACCAATCAGCCGAGTAACCCGATCGAGGGCGGCATTGCTTCGGCAGGGCAATATCGAATGCAGTCCTATACCGTTTATGTGAAGCTGGTATTTGATGCGGAGTATGAGGTTGTAATTCCGGCGGATGTTTCGATTTTGTGGGATTTGCCTTCCGCATCTGCCGGAGATCTTAGGGTAACAAAACTGCATATTCCCAGCACAGCTGCGGTAAATGTCAGTGTGAATAGTGAAGTCAATAACTATCATATGGTGTGGAATTCGTTCAAAATCCCGTATGACCTCGTGTCGGGAGGGGCGCCTTTTAGAAGCGCGACCTTTACGATGGATACGCCTCCTGATGGATTGACGAAGCCTTTGGCAATAGAAGTAGATAATTGGAATGCTTCCCCCAGCGATCAATACAAAGATACGCTAACCTTCACGGTGAATTACACAGAAAATGCTCAATAGGGATGAAAGGAGGCGCTTGATCGATGAAAAGGCTTTTGATAGGGGCTTTAGCAGTGTTGATGGTGTGCAGCCTCTCTATAGTAGGCTTTGCACAGACGTTGGATCAGGATAACCCGACGGGTGCGGTCACGATTCGCACCACTTATGGGGAAGAAGATATTAAATATGCCATCCAGATTCCGGCGGATACGGAAATCCCCTGGACAGCTGAAAAAACATCTCTGGCCTATGTGCCTACATTGATGCAGCTTGAAGCGGGCAAAAAGGTGGTTGTCACAGTAGCAGGCGAACACAATGCGCTGCGCTTAGACTCCGCTCAGAGCACGATGCAGCTGCCTTACCAGCTTTCCGGTGCTGTTACAGCGGATTTTTACGGCAGGCAGGTTGGCGAGGCTTATGCGAAGGAGTTTGTCGTCAATATTGCAGCTGCGGCGTGGGATGCTGTTGATGCTGGCCATTATACGGATCGTGTGCTCTTCACAATGAGCTACGTGGACGCGTGATTTTGGCGGCTTGGTAAATACAAAAAGGCATCATGGCTCATAGCTCTGGGGGGGATATCCCCAGGGATTGTGAGAAAAACATCATTGTTCATAAGGCTGGGGCGCATCCGTCTTCGCCGCCTTGGGCTATTATGATAAACTGAAAAATTTTTTACACAAAGGAGAAAACGACGATGAAAAAAGTTCTTGCAGTTGTTCTTGCACTTTGCATGGTATTCGCAATGGGTACAGTAGCGTTCGCAGCTAATATGACAATTACAGAGGAAACGCCTGCTCCTCAGCAAGACACTGTTCTTGTTAAAACCATTCTGGGCGAGGATCCCGCTGAGTTTGACACCTATAGCGTAACTATCCCGGCAGACGTTGAAATTATGTGGGATGTTACTACTCCTTCAGAAGCCCGCATTGCGACGGTTGACTACCGTCTGGCGGAGGGTTCTAGCCTGCAGGTAACTGTTGCTTATGCAGATGTGGCAGATGATGGCCTTACTTCTTCAATGGCTGGTGCCACAGCATCAGCTGTGTATACGAATGGCTATGCAACAGGCGTGGAAGCCCTTAACAATACCTTCAGCATTACGGAGTGGAATGCTGCTCCTGCGGCGGTTACTGCTGGTACTGCCACTTATACGGTGAACTATACTCCTGCTGCCTAAGATTTTATAATGGTACTCTTTTATTCTTAATTTACATCCCGCCCGAATTTTAATCTTCGGGCGGGAACCCACCTGGGCAACCTGTAGTTGCCGACCTAACTGAGAGGTGATTCGTTGTGAAAAAAGCGCTGGCGCTCCTGCTCTGCCTGCTGTTGGCCTGCGGCTGCTGCCTACCGGCACTTGCTGCTGATGGGGCTGGGCAGTCGGGAATGACGCTCTCAACGCTCGTACCGGATACGCATGCCGTGCAGGTCCATTATAACCAGGGCGGATACGTGATGGTGAACGGTGCATTATGCGAAGACGGATGCACCCTGACGGTGCCGCGCCATTCCCAGTTGGAGTTGTCTCTCATTGCTCAAAAGGGCTATCGGGTTGAAAGCGTGCTGGTCAATGGCGTTGATGTTACGGAAAGCGTCATAAACGGTGCGTATACAATCCCTTCCGTTTCGCGTGATACAGAGGTCACTGTCACGTTCCGCGCACGCTCCGCCGCTGAAGAGGTGTCGGCGGTGGATGTTTCCGGTAAGGTTTACCGGGGGGAAGCCGTTCTTCCCGGTGCGGAAGTAAATCTGGATTTCGGCACGGTGAAAGTGGTTTCCGGCCAGGATGGCAGCTATTTGCTGGCGGGCCTGGAGGATGGCCGCCACTATGTGGAGATCTTGGTGGATGGCAAAGTGGTTGGCCGCACGCAGTTTGTGCTGGAAGCGGCTGATGTGAACGAAACGGTAGTTGATACCCTGTCAGACGGTACGCAGCGCGTGCAGTATCCCAAGGGGACAGAGAAGGTGTATCTGGACTTTATTGTCAATGCGGATGGGAGTATCACCATTCGCCCGGGTGAGGAGCCCGTTACATCGCCCATTACTCCCCCGGATGTACAGCCGGAGATTCCGGACTTGGGCGATTCGCTCCTGCTCCTGTTTCTGCTTCTGATGGCGTTTGGCGCAGGCATGGTGGCCTTTGCCTCCCGCCGCAGGCGTGAGTATATGTTCTGATCTCATTGAAAAAGTTCATTCAGCAAAACCCCGCAGCAGGCAATGCTTGCCCTGCGGGGTTTTGCATGTTTTGATCGGTGTCATATTCTTTCTCCTTTTTCAATAGGCTAGGTATCGGAAGGAGGCGAGGGCTATGGCACGTAAACCGGATGAACATATGGATTTTTCTGTAACAGAGCGCTTTACGCAGGGGAGCGTTCCATTCGATGCGCTTTTAATGGATACGGCTAAGGTACTTTTTACACAATGGCTGCACGCTGAGGAGCAAAGGAGGGGGAAGCGGTGAGACGGAAGAACGGCATGGATTGGAAATATCGCGCTGGGCTGTATCTCCGTCTGTCGAAGGAGGATGAGGCTCAGGGGCAATCCGGCAGCATATCAAACCAGCGGACGCTTCTGGAACGGTATGCGCGGGAGCAGGGTTGGGAGGTGGCTGGGTGCTATATTGATGATGGCTACTCTGGCCTCCATTTCGACCGGCCCGGCTTTCAGCGGCTGCTCAGCGATATTGAGGTGGGTGTGGTGAATCTGGTGCTCACCAAGGATCTCTCCAGGCTCGGCAGGGATTATATTGATACCGGCTATTATTTGGAGCGGTATTTTCCCAGCAGGCAGGTGAGATATATCGCACTGGCGGATGGGATCGACACCTTCGACTCCAGCTCTGCGCAGAATGATATGGGACCCTTCAAATCGGTGATGAACGATTTGTATGCAAAGGATATTTCCCAAAAAGTGCGTGCCGTTATGGATACTAAGCGGGAGGCCGGCCAATTCATCGGCGCCTTTGCGCCCTATGGTTATCAAAAGGATCCGGAAAACAAAAACCAGCTTTTTGTAGATGGCTCGGCGGCAGAAGTGGTGCGGCGGATTTTTGAGGAATATCTGGCGGGGCAAAGCATGGCTGGGATTGCGCGTCAGCTCAATCAGGACGGGGTACTCCCCCCATCGCGTTATAAAGCAGAGATTCAGCGGCTGCCCTATCACAATGCGAATGCGGTGCAGGGCGTTTGGCGGGCAGAAACGATCCGGACGATCTTGGGCAACCCCACTTATGCAGGCGATCTCGCCCAAGGAAAAAACGAGAAATTGAGCTATAAGCTGAAATCCTCTCATAAGCTGCCGCGCCAGGAATGGACGGTCGTGCCTGATACCCATGAGGCAATCATTGGCAAAGAGGCGTTCCAGCTTGTGCAGCAGCTGTTGGAGAGCCGAAGCGGCTGCTGCAAGAGGAAAGCCCATTCGCACCTGCTTTCCGGCCTAGTATTCTGCGGGGATTGCGGCAAGCCGATGACCTTTTGCAAAAGATCCTCTGGCAGGAGCTTTGTGCTGATCTGCTCTGGCTACTCCCGCTATGGGGAGTGCCAAAGGCACACCACGGATGAGGCGCAGCTGGAGCGCATCGTGCTGGAACGGCTGAATCGTTTTGCAAAGCAGGCGTTGCCTCCCGGCGCGGAAGAAACCTTGCTGCAATCATGCAGCGGAAGGAATGAGGCGCTTTGGCTGCGGGAAAAAGCACACGCGCAGGAACGCTTAAGCCAGATCGGCTCTATTTTGCAGGCGCTCTATGAGGACCGCGCCGCACAGCGGTTGGAGGAGAGCGAATTCACACAACTGACGCAAGCCTACCGGGAGGAAAAGAAAAAGCTGCAAGGCCTTTTGGAGAAAAAGCACTTTCAGGAGGAAGATGGGCGCCTTTCCCTGTGTGCCGCCGCCCATAGACTGCTTTATTTTGAACAGCCTGACCGTCGGCTGCTGTGCCGAATGATCCGGCGCATCACCATTGGGCAAAGCGGAGCAGTATCGATCGACTATTCTTTTCAAGAGCCGGAGCCTGATAGCGGGATATAAGGCGAGCACAGGCTCCGGTCCGCCGTATTGACTGATGATAATCTGTGCAGATCGGGGGTTCGGATTTGCGATCTTCACCGGATATTGCAGTTTTTTTTGATAACTCCACATTTAGCAGCCCTCCCTCATGCTGTAATCCCATGGCCATGGGTTACGTAGCCATTCTGCGCCGGATCCACATCTCGGCGAGAGCGGGCCGTATTTGCACTCGTATTCCTCAACGAGTGCATTGGCCATATTGGCGTATTGTTTGGCCATAGCGAGCGCTTGCATATCGTTTGGATGGGTATCTAGATACAGGTGAAGCTCCCAATGCGCAAACTGAGCAGAGCTCAGGCGCAGGAGCAGCTTTTCTCTTGGCGTCATATGCTGCACCCCGCTTTCCCCAAAAACGGCTTGTCGAGTACCGGGAAGAGGGTGCCGCGCGCAAGCGCCTTTTCCGCGTCATAGCTTTTTGCATCCTGCTGATAGGGGATATAGGCCATGGCAACGGCATAATCCTCCGGGAAGGAGGACAGCGGGAAGGGCGCAAACTCGGAACATTCGTTTGTATGATTGCAGCCGCAAGGGTCAGCATCTTCCATCAACTGACCGTATGCTGCGAACGTGTCAAGCAGATCCTTCAATTCGATTTCTCCTTTTGGTTGGATTGAGGTGATACCTCGTAGTGGAAACAGACGGCCTGTTCTGCTCCCCCTTGTCATCAGAATATGGCGAAATTCCGAAAAAGGTGCAAAAAGGCGCTTGGAACCATTGCACCCCGCGTCGCATATACTGTTTGGGAGGAGCGTGACGCCCGCATGGACTGCCACACATCTGGAGAAGAGGAGCTGCGATATGTATGAGGAGAGGGCCACTCTATAAAAAGATGCATTTTGGAAGGAGCGGCGGGAGCGCAAAGTTTCTGCTGCGGATGATTGCGCTGCTCCTGCTTATCCTATCCGCCTTTTTTCTGATCGATAGCAGGATTCGTCCTGTTATCTGCTCCATTGCGGAAAGTCAGGCCCGCAATATGGTAACGCAGGCGGTCAATGATGCGGTGTTGGAATCGCTCGGCCAGGAGGGGCTCCAGTATGGCGATCTGGTATCTATCCATAAAGAGGAAACAGGGCGGATTACTTCCATTGAAACGGATGTTGTCAAGGCGAACCGTCTTCAGGCACGCATTGGCAATGCAATCACGCAGCGCATTTCAAAGGCCCAAAGCTATGAGATCAGCATTCCAATCGGCTCCCTTTCCGGCAGCGAGCTGCTTTTGGGGCGGGGGCCCTGCCTGAAGTTGAAAATGACGCTGGAGGCCAGCACGGTTTTGCAGCTGCGCAATCAGTTTGCTTCCGCCGGGGTCAACCAGACGCATCATCAGGTGATGCTTGATATTCAAACGCATGTGCTCTTCATCACGCCGGACAGCTATGAGCCGACCGAAGTGAATATGAGCATCTGCATTGCAGAAACCGTCATTGTCGGTGAAGTGCCGCAAGCTTATGCGGGGATTACCACAGGGGAAATCACACAGAAATAACCCAGGAGAAGAACACACGGGCCTGAAATGTTTCTATTTGCCGCATCTATTCGCTTTCTCTTGCCTGCCGGATATGCTTTGTGATAGAATAGCTTCAAGCAAAGCTTGAAGCATTGCGGATTGTGTCAAACAAAGTTTGACGCACTGTAGAGGGAAGTTTTGCGCGTATGGCAGCATAACAAAACAGACATGATGACGTATCGGGTTAAAAAGGTTGGGAGGGGCGGTCTTTGGCCGCCCGTAGGTAAACTCGTAATAAAGAAGCTTTCGCATTCAGCAGGGAGGCATTTGATTGGAAACAAATAAGACGATACTCAGCGTGACGGATTATGGGGCCGATCCGGCAGGAAAGCGGGATTCCACCGAGGCGCTTCAGGCTGCGTTGGAGGCAGCCCGCAATACTCCGGGCCCGGTCACTCTTTTATTTCCTAAAGGCGAATACCATTTTTATAAGGACCATGCGCAGCGGCGCGTTTATCACACCTCCAACACGGATAGCTGCGCCCATCCGGAGAAGGCGATCGCGATCTTGATCGAGGATCAGGAGGATCTAACGCTGGATGGCGGCGGCTCGCTTTTCCTCCTGCATGGCAACCTAATGGCGCTGGCGGTCGTGCGCTCGAAACGGATCACGCTGCGTGCGTTTGCCTGGGATTTCGCCGTGCCGACGGTCAGCGAGATGACAGTGGCCGGCTTTGGGCAGAAGGGCGTTTCGCAATATACCGATTTTTACATTGCAGGGGCGTTTCCATTCGTGCTGTCGGGCCGCCGGAAACTTTTGTGGACAGGCGGCGCAAACTTGGACGGAGCTCCGTATTGGACGGAGAAAAACCACCACGCGGGCTGGTCTGTTGTCGGCTATGATCCGAACGTGGGCGTTTCCCGCCGTTACAGCCTTTTGCAGGGCCCGTTTTCGCATGTGCGGAAGATGAAGCAGCTTGCGCCCCACCTGGTGCGCGTGTTTTATTTTGGCAAGCGGCCGGGCGTCCAGAGGCCCGGCATGGTGTATGAACTGTGCGCCTCCAGAACGAGGGAAACGGCCGGCGCTTTTCACTGGGAGAGCGAAGATATTCTCGTTGAACAGGTGAACGTGCACTACATGCATGGCTTTGGCTGGCTGACGCAGATGTGCCGGAATGTGACCTACCGGGATTGCCGCTTTATGCCGCGCCCCGGCACGGGCAAGTTCACCACGAGCTTTGCGGATTTGATCCATGCCTCTGGCGTGGGTGGGCGCATGACGATTGAAAATTGTGTGTTCGGCCATGCACATGATGACCCGATCAACCTCCATGGAACGTTTACCCGTGTGGAGAAGAAGCTGGATGCCCGCACGCTGACGCTGCGCTATATCCACAAGCAGCAGGGCGGGTTCCCCCAGTTTCACGTGGGCGATGAAGTAATTTTTTATGCGCGTGATACGCTCGCCCCTCTGTGTGGTAAGGAAGAAAAATACCGTGTGGTAAAATCCATCAATCCCGGAGCGGGCGGGAACGATCTCAAAACGATGACCGTTACCTTTGACCGTGATTTGCCGGAGGAGATCACAGCGCAAATCGGCCCGCAGCCGAAATATGTTGCGGAGAATGTGACCTATACAGCGGAAGTCGTGATCCGCAATAATTTCTTTACCACCATCCCCACGCGCGGCATCCTTTGCACGCAGCGGCGCAAGGTGCTGATTGAAAACAATGTGTTTCAAAATATGGCGATGGCATCCATTTTCCTTTCCAACGATTCCAACGAGTGGTATGAATCCGGCCCGATCCGTGATTTAACGATTCGCGGCAATACCTTTTATATCCGCCCGGCGGGGCAGACGGAGTGGAAGTATAAGCCTGCGGTTTATATCCACCCGGAGGTCAAGGGAGGCTCTTCCAAGCTCTCCGCGGATACGCCGGTGCATCGGAATATTACGATCGAAGAGAACACGTTTTATATGGGCCATGACGGTGTGGTGCGTGCGGAGGGGGGTGGACACGGGCTCACCTTCCGCCACAACCGCGTGCTGCGGGATGCGCCGGGCATTCACCTGCACATTTCCCCGGAAACGTGCGTCCTGAAAGCAGGGGAGCGGGTTCCCCTGCAAACGCAGGCGGAGGGCAGGCGCAATCAGGCGGAGGAAGATCTGCTCTTTTCCTTCGAAGCCTGCTCCCATGTGACGCTTACGGACAACACCTATGACAACGGCCTGAAGGCAGGCATTGCACTGATTCGCACCGGGCGGGAAACAGTCGAATGTGCGGATGCCCTGACCTTTGACGCGCAGTGCCCTGCTTCTGCACCTGTTGGGGCCATTACCTACCACAGCACGGAAGAAGCGGTTGTCACAGTGGATGAAAAAGGCGCTTTGGTCGCCCAAGCGCCGGGGGTCGCCTATGTGTATGCGCAAACACTGTGGAACGGGGCTGCGATCCAATCTAATTTTGTTCCGGTCAGCGTGGGCGGGGCGGAGCTGCCGCCCGAGCGGGAGCCGGAGAGCACCGTGCACGATGCGCGCGTGATGATTCCGGCGCTCCTGTTCGATACGGCGGGCAGCGCAGAGCAAAGCACTGTTGTAACGACCGCGCCGGATTGCGGGCTGGAGAGTATTGAAATCCGGCTTTCGGCGGATGAAACAGCCAGGGAAATGGCGCTGTGCACCGGCGATGAACGCATGGTCATTGCGCAAACGCGGGAGAGGGAGCTCTCAACCACTGTGCCGCTGGCGCCGGGGCTCAATTCTTTTTATGCGCGCGTAACGGCTCAGAATGGACAGGTAAGCTCCGAACGGGCAGTACATATCATTAAAATTTGAACCAATCATTCATTTGATTTTAAAAGTAAGAAAGGATGCAAACCTATGGCAGTATTCAGGCCCTTTGCGGCGGTCAGGCCCCTTCCGGACTATGCGGAGCAGGTGGCGGCGCTTCCCTACGATGTGATGAGCAGCGCGGAGGCGCGGGAAATGGTAGAGGGGAACCCCTATTCCTTTTTGCATGTCGACAAGGCGGAGATTGATCTGGATCCTTCCATCGATCTTTATGACGTCCGTGTTTATGAGAAAGCGCGGGAAAATCTCGAAAGGCTTGTGGAGGATGGCGTGTGCAAACAGGATGCAAAGCCTTGCTTTTATATCTACCGCCAGATCATGGACGGGCGGGCACAGACAGGGCTGGTTGGCTGCGCGTCCATCGACGACTATCGCAACAATGTCATCAAAAAGCATGAGTTCACCCGCGCGGACAAAGAGGCGGACCGGATCCGCCATGTCGACACGTGTGATGCAAATACCGGGCCGATCTTTCTGACCTGCCGCCCCCAGGCGAAGCTCCACGCGATTTTGGAGAGCTGGAAGGCCTCCTATGTGCCGGTGTATGATTTTATCCGAGATGACGTGCAGCAAACCGTCTGGGTGGTGGATAACGGTGTGGTTATCGCGGCGCTGCAACAGGCGGTCGCGGAGATTAAAGCCCTTTACATTGCGGACGGCCATCACCGCGCCGCCTCCGCCGTGCGTGTGGGCGAGATGCGCCGTGAGGCAGCGCCCGGTTATACCGGGGAGGAGGAGTTCAATTTCTTCCTCGCCGTCCTCTTTTCAAGCGATGAGCTGGCGATCATGGACTATAACCGTGTGGTAAAGGATTTGAACGGCCATACGGAAGCGGAATTCTTGCAAAAGATCAGGGAGAAATTCGAGGTTTCCGCCTATGAGGGGGAGGAGGCGTTCCATCCGGAGCAAAGCCACACCTTCGGCCTGTATCTCGGCGGGAAGTGGTATCGCCTGGCGGCGAAGGCGGGCACGTTCCCCGAGGGCGACCCGGTTGCAAGCCTCGACGTATCCATTTTGCAGGAGAACCTGCTTGGCCCCGTGCTCGGCATCGGCGATCCGCGCACGGATAAACGCATTGATTTTGTGGGCGGCATCCGCGGCCTTGGAGAGCTGGAAAAGCGCGCAAACAGCGATATGCTGCTCGCCTTCTCCATGTGCCCGACCACGTTGGAGGAATTGATGGCCATTGCGGATGCGGGCAAGGTGATGCCGCCGAAATCCACTTGGTTTGAGCCGAAGCTTTTAAGCGGCCTGTTTATCCATAAATTAAAGTAAAGGCCCGCTTTCCGGGCGGCAGCGGTTGCATTGCAGCGGTTGTTTTTGCTATAATATCGTTTTAAATGGAAGTAACAAATAAGGGAGATAGATGTATGCATTGGTCGGAAGAGATCGCACAGAGAATCATCGAGCGCAAGCCCGATAAGGAGGAATACGTCTGCGCCGCTGGGATCAGCCCCTCCGGCTCGATCCACATCGGCAATTTCCGCGATGTGGCGACGAGCTATTTCGTTGTGAAAGCGCTGCGCAAAATGGGCAAAAAGGCGAAGCTCCTCTTTTCATGGGATGAATTTGACCGGCTGCGCAAGGTGCCGGTGAACGTGCAGGCGGTTGCGCCGGAGCTGGAGGCATGCATCGGCATGCCATATGTCGATGTGAAGAATCCGTTCCCGGATTCGCCGGGCAAGACCTATGCGGAGCATTTCGAGCAGGAGTTTGAGCGCTCCATCGGCCGGTTCGGCATCGAGATGGATTACCGCCATCAGGCGGAGATGTACCGCTCCGGCAAATATGCGCAGCAGGTGCTCCATGCGCTCAAGCACCGGGCCGAAATTTTTGAAATCCTTGACAGCCACCGCACGCAGGAGGCAACCGACGAGGAGCGCAAAAATTTCTACCCCGTGAGCATCTATTGCCCCATCTGCGGTAAGGATACCACGAAGATCACCTCCCTCTCCGATGACTGCACGGTGGCGGAATACCGCTGCGCCTGCGGCCATGAGGGAACGTTTGATTTCACAAAGGATTTTAACTGCAAGCTTTCCTGGAAGGTCGATTGGGCGATGCGCTGGCTGTATGAGAGCGTCGATTTCGAGCCGGGCGGAAAGGATCACGCCAGCCCCAACGGCAGCTACGATACGAGCAAGGAGATCTCCAAGGCGATCTTCGGCTACGAAGCGCCGATTTTCCAGGGCTATGAGTTCATCGGCATCAAGGGCACCACGGGTAAGATGTCCGGCTCCTCGGGCCTGAATCTCACCCCGGATACGCTTTTAAAGCTCTATCAGCCGGAGATTATCCTCTGGCTCTATTCCAAAACCGAGCCGCTCAAGGCCTTTGATTTCTGCTTTGACGATGGCATCCTGCGGCAGTATTTTGAATTTGACCGGATGTATAACGAGGTGAAATCCGGCAAGGCGAACGACCTGACGAAGGCGATCCTCTATAATACGGAGATCGAGGGTCGCACGGTGGAAACCGTGCCGATGAACCTGCTTGTGCAGCTCGGCTCCGTGGTGGATTTCAAGGTGGACATGCTGGAACTTGTTTTCCGCAAGATCGGCACGCCCTACACCTTCGAGCAATTTGCCGACCGGCTCGACCGGGCGAAATTCTGGCTGGAGCAGTGCTCGCCGGAGAGCGTCAACCGGCTGCGCGCCACGCGCAACTGGGAGGTGTATGAAACGCTCAGCGAAACCCAGCGCGCGGAAATCGCGCGGCTGTATGCATTTATCAGCGCGGGCGGCTACACGCTCGATGAGCTCAATGCAGCGCTCTATGCCATCCCGAAGGAGTTTGCGCCGGAGGGAATGGAGGAAAAGGCGCTCAAGGGCGTTCAGGGCGCGTTTTTCAAGAATGTTTACAAGCTGCTTATTGATAAGGAGCGTGGCCCGCGGCTGTATCTTTTCCTCTACGCGATCGACCCTGCCCAGTATGTGAACCTCCTCGATTTTTCCACGCCGAAAACACAGGCGGAGCAGGAGGCAGAGGAAGCAGCGCAGCGGGCGGCGGAGCGGCCAAAGCAGGAGCGGAAGGCAGTGGTTTACGGCGACCCGGACCCGGTTGAGCCGGTGAAGGCGGAGATCGTATACGACGATTTTGCGGCGATGGATATGCGCGTCTGCAAGGTGCTAAAGTGCCAGGAAATCCGCAAATCCCACAGCTGCTATAAGCTCACGCTCTCCGACGGGCTGGATAAACGCACGATCGTTTCGAGCATCAAGGCGTATTATACGCCGGAGGAGCTGGTGGGCAAAAAGATCATTGTGCTTGCAAATCTTAAGCCCACCCGGATTACGGGCGTGACGAGCGAGGGGATGCTCTTGGCGGCGACGAACAACGCCTGTGGGTGCAAGGTGATTTTTGTGGATGACACGGTGCCGGAGGGAACCAAAATTCTTTAATCTACCGGCATCACACGGATAGAAAAAGGCAATGGGCTGCAATCCAGACGGATTGCAGCCCATTGTTATACCCAAAATGCATTTTGCTCTGGCCATGCGGGAACAGCGGCTGTCCTTAACGGGAGGAGGAGCCGTATTTTCTTTATATTGAAGCTGGCTTTTCACTTCTGACACGCCGCACTCAAAACGGTTGAACATAAGGGTTGACAACCCTGGTTTTCTATCCTATAGTATAAAATCATCGATCTAGGCGAAATTTCATCAGTAAGGAGCAAATGCAGATGCCCCACATGACCGATCGGAGCTGCGTTGCAGCCCAATATGCAGACGACCGTAATTTGTCCATTCGCATGAAATTGCACGCCAAGCACAGCACTGCGCAAATTTCCATGAACGATTGGCTCTTTGCACAGTATGACCTCATGGGGCCGTGCCGCATTCTTGAACTTGGCTGCGGTAACGCCACGCAGTGGGAGGGGCGGCTCGATCAGCTTCCCGACAGTTCTCTTTTGGTGCTGTCGGATTTTTCAGCGGGTATGGCGGAGATCACCTGGAAAAAGTTTGAAGGCTTTTCAAACGTTCTCGTCCAACAAATCGATATTCAGGAGATCCCGTTTCCCGACGCATCCTTTGATAAAATCATTGCAAACCATATGCTGCATCATGTGCCCAATCTGCCCCAAGCGCTAGAGGAAGTACAACGGGTGCTGCGACCGGATGGCGTTTTCTACGCAACTGTGATCGGGGAGGGAGGCTTGCAGGCGTATCTTCACACGGCGATGAAGGATTTCAACCCAAATCTTGATATGTTTGATCAGCAACTCTCTTTTTCCATGCAGAATGGGGAGGAGAAACTACGCCGTTTTTTTGGCGACGTGCGGCTCATTCCATACGAAGATTCTCTGGAAATTACAGAAACGCAGGATCTGGTGGATTGGATCTATTCCTCTATTGATGTGGCGGGCGCGTCGGCCGATGATTTGGACGGCATTTATGATTACTTTGAAGCGATCCGTGTGCGCGAGGGCGCGATCCGCATTCCGAAGGAAGTGGGAATGTTTGTTGCAAAAAATAAAAAATAGCCGGGAGCCGCCTGTTACCGTGAGTAATGCGTATCTCTTTGTTCCGCGTGGTGATGGCAAGCCTTGTTTTGTTACTCCGCTTCGCTGCGTAATAAAAGGAAGCTGTTACGCTTCCTCTTTCAAAACACTCTCTAGCAATACCGTTCCACAGTGATATGCAGCCTGCCCTTTTTGCTGGCGCCGCCCACAGCGGCCAGCCGCACCTTCCCTCTTGAGCGGAATACGATTTGGTCGCCCTCCTTCACGGGGGCGGCCGTTTTTTCACAGGGGAGGGCGTTCAGGAAGATCAGCCCCTTTTGAATGGCTTCCACGGCTGCTGTCCGGCTGACGGAGAAAGCGGCGGAAACCACGTTATCCAGCCGCAGGGAGGCGACCACACAAGGGGTCATCTCCCGTTTCTCTTCCGCCCTTCGCAGCGCGGTAACCGGCACGAACGTGCCGGCAAGCCTGGCACGGCCCGCCTGCGTGAGGTTTTCCCGCAGATAGGGCGCCACGCTTTTGAGCAGGATGATATCGCAGCCATCCTTCCGCACGAGCAGGTCGCCCACGGTTTCCCGCTTTACGCCGAGGCCCATGAGCGCGCCCAGGTAATCGCGGTGCGTGAGCGTGTGGAACGGGTCCTTCTGCACACGCAGGATGGTCAGAGGATTGTCCTCCTCGTTTTCTGCAAGCCAGGCAAACGGATCTTCCTGTGCTGATAAGGGAAGGTAATCCGGGAAAAACACGGCGGCAACGCGCTCCGCATCCTCATATCCTCCATAAAAGCACACCGAAAGGCCGCGGCATTTTGCGCAGTAGGCCCGCGCCAGCGCGCCCTGCCGTAGGTCGAGGAACGGGGAATGCGTGAGCATCCCATAGCGCTCGCACTGGTCGATTTTATCCGCAAGCCCGGCGAGGAGCAGCTCGTCTTCTTTCATGGTATGGTCATCCCTTCTTGCATGAAGCAGTTGAAACGTTTTGTTTTTTTAGCCTATGAGTAGCTTACTTTAACAATTGCAAAAAATGGCGTTGCCGCCGTGCGGCAGGAGGCATTTCGTGCCGACAGACATTTTTTTAATGCTCCAAGTTTCGATCTCTGAAGCTTGGAGCTATTATATCATACCCACCAAACTGCCCTCTGCGAAAAATGGCGTTGCCGCCGCGCGGCAGGAGGCATTTCGTGCCGACAGGCATTTTTCCAATGCTCCAAACGATCCTTTTGGAGCTATTGTACCGCATACTAGGGAGGCTTCGCAAGTCTGTCTCTCGGCTAAAAATAAGAGAGAATTTCGTGGCTCTTTCTTGCTCCCCCTTTACTTTTAAGGTTTAGAGTGCTAAAATATAAAAGCATTATTTTACTGCGGGGGAGGTCTCGTTTTGAATAACAAACTCAAGGATGATAACGTCGATTTTCTATTTCAGGCGATCCTGGCGCTCGAAACGATGGAGGAGTGCTACGATTTTTTTGAGGATCTTTGCACGGTGACGGAGCTCAAGGCGATTTCCCAGCGCATTGTGGTGGCCCACATGCTCAGCCAGAAGCGCGTTTACAGCGATATTGTGCGCGAGACGGGCGCGAGCACTGCCACGATCAGCCGTGTGAACCGCTCTTTGAATTATGGCTGCGACGGCTATGAAAAGATTTTTGCCCGCATCGACCAGGCGAATGCGGAAAAGGGCGCATCTGAAAAATAGAATGCTTGAAACGCTTCCAACTGCTTCGTGCGGGAAAGGATGGTCATGAGGATGGGTGGCTATGCGGATTTCGCGGCCTTTTACGACCGGCTGACGGATGATGTTGGCTATCCGCAGCGGGCGGAATATATTGCCGGGTTGCTTGCGGAACACGGCGTGCAAACAGGCATGGTATTAGACCTCGCCTGCGGGACGGGGAGCCTCACGCTGGAGCTCTCCAGACGCGGCTATGAGATGATCGGCGTGGATGCAAGCCCCGATATGCTCTGCGCGGCGCAGGAAAAATGCGCGCAGGCGGGGGCGGAGGTGCTCTTTCTCTGCCAGCCGATGGAGGCGCTCAATCTTTATGGCACGGTGAATGCCGCCGTCTGCACGCTGGACAGCCTCAATCACATCACCGATCCGGATACGCTGCGGGAGGTGTTCCGGCGCGTGGCGCTCTTCCTGGAGCCGGGCGGGGTGTTTGTTTTTGATGTGAACACGCCGTATAAACACCGGCAGGTGCTGGGGGATCACACCTTTGTGTACGATTTGGAGGGGCTTTACTGCGTTTGGCAGAATGCATATTGCGCCGAGGATGCTTCGGTGGAGATCCTGCTCGATTTTTTTGAGGAGGAGGCCGGCGGCTCCTAAAAAAAATCGAGCAGGA